>Ga0316207_10001738_pt1 | contig 25201 bp, 20 predicted proteins | sample 6weekpyrite_MG_FD_204943 | JGI IMG/M metagenome (GOLD analysis project Ga0316207, IMG submission 204943) | Microbial mat bacterial communities from mineral coupon in-situ incubated in ocean water Damariscotta River, Maine, United States -... | ecosystem: Environmental > Aquatic > Marine >... | reverse complement strand
ATGTAGAGCCTAAAGCGGAGTACTTGCGGACGCGGGTTCGAGTCCCGCCATCTCCACCAAAATAGCATTGTATATCATTGCATTGCCTCTCAAAGCCCCTGATTTTAGGGGCTTTTTTTGTTATACTCCATTGTATAAAGACGCATATTATTGCACTACATACCGTCATAATAACGGTAGATTTGTCGGTAATAGCAAAATCTAAAATGGAGTTACCGTTAATGGCCTTAACCGATGTAGCAGTACGCAACGCAAAACCCTCTGACAAATCTTTTAAAATGACAGATGGGGGTGGCATGTACCTTTTGGTTAACAAGTCAGGTGGAAAATGGTGGCGACTTGATTACCGCCACAATGGTAAACGTAAAACGATCTCATTAGGCACCTACCCTGATATCACACTTAAAGTAGCCAGAAAACGTCGAGATGATGCCAGAGAGCTAATTGCTAACGATATTGACCCCAGCGAACATCGCAAACTTAATAAAAGCAAAAATCTCGAACAAAGCAAAAACACTTTTGAGAATATTGCTCGTGAGTGGTATTTGAAGCACTTACATACTTGGGCTGAAAGTCATTCTATTCGAATACTCAGAAATTTAGAAAGAGACGTATTTCCATGGCTCGGTAATAAGGCTATCTCATTAATAACACCTCCTGAGCTATTAACTGTATTACATCGTATAGAAAAACGCGGTGCACTAGAAACAGCTCACCGCACTCGAAGTAAGTGCGGTGAAATATTTCGCTATGCTATTGCAACTGGTCGAGCTGAACGCGATATATCTCAAGACTTAAAAGGGGCGCTACCACCAACAATAGAAAACCATTTGGCTGCGATAACAGAACCATTAGAAGTGGCTAAGTTATTAAGAATAATGGACGGTTATGAAGGAGGACTTATCGTTCGAAGCGCCCTTTCACTTGCCCCACTTGTATTCACACGACCAGGAGAATTACGCCATGCTGAATGGAAAGACATTGATTTAGTAAACGGAGAGTGGTGCTACTATGTAATAAAAACCAAGGTAGATCATATTGTTCCACTGTCTAAACAAGCAGTTGAAATCCTAGAAGAACTACAACCACTTACTGGAAATAGTCGTTATGTATTTCCAGGAGCAAGAAGCAATAAGAGACCCATGTCTGATAATGCAATACTTGCTGCTATGAGGAGCATGGGAATTTCAAAAGAAGAAATGTGTGGTCATGGATTTCGTGCGATGGCGCGCACTATTCTTGATGAAGTACTGGGTTACCGTCCTGATTTTATTGAACATCAACTCGCACATACAGTTAAAGACCCCAATGGTCGAGCTTACAACAGAACTACATTCTTGCCAGAAAGGCATAAAATGATGCAGGAATGGGCTGATTACTTGGACAACCTAAAAACATCGAATGCATTATGACGAATACAATTTAGGTAACTCAGTGCAAGTGCATTTCACTCAATATAATAATTAAATTTTCATACATAGAATATTGGAATACTTTGATTAATAAGTAACTAACATTTGATTTTTAAAAATAGCTAACTATATTTCTAAAAATAAGTTAATAATAAAATTCGAAACAAACTAAAATCACTATTTTGAAACATCATTAATTTTTTCTAATTCAAGCTTGATCATTTGCGCATATTCGACACATACTTCTTTCATACTATTGATGCTTTTTAACTTCGACTTTAGATCTTCTCTAGTCTTTTCTAAAATCTCATCTTCATTTAATTTAGATTTCTTATCGCCATATAGCTTAAATATTATCCGTAAATCGTCATCTGAATAGGTTGGCGAATTTTTCAAAAACTCTCTTGTTTTGTCGTCTTTTGCATATCGAGCCGCAATATCAAAAGACTCTTTTACTAAAACCCTAGCTCCCTCATCAATTTTTATAGCATTAGCAATCCACATATTTGTCTCAGCACATTCATCATCATTTATATCATGACCGAATTGACTAAATTCATTATAGAAAAAACTAGGCGGTTTATATTCTAATCGAGCAAGACCACGTAAGATAGGTTCATAATTTTCAAATGGTCTAAGCCCATTAGGTAAAACAGCTCTATTACTCCAAAGCTTTAAAATAACATCAACACATTGTTGCTCAGCAATTGATTTATCTTGACCTTCCAAATTTGATAATGATTCCAGTTTTTCAGCAATATAGTGTATAAGCCATTTTGTCAGAGTATCATCTGAGGATTCTTCGTTATATTCGGAAATTAAAACCTTACCTAAGCTGATAACTCGCTGTCGACTCTCGGAGTTTTCCGTCTGATGTGAGGCAATACAAGTTGAAATATGGCTGGGGATATTTGATTTCATCGGAGTCATCTCGGTTATAATTACGGATTGAAGATTCACGGCTAATCTGCACTTTAAATATAAAATCAGATTGAGCATGCTTAGAGAGCGTTAACAATTCTTTAAGAGATACATACAATCGATTGCCATATCTTACTAGTCTCTCTGTATATCTATCATCACCAGATGATTCAGACCAAAGTTCGTTAAAAGCAACTAAATGATTATCTGAGTCTTTATACTCTCTCTTTTCAATATCATGGTTTAAGTTGAGATTTTTCACCACTTCAGGATTCAGATCAATTGGAGGATACCTTATATCACCTGTATGAGGATCAGAATCATCAAGCCGCTTATTACTCTCCGGTGTAACCACCCATCCCTTTAAACAAAAACCACTTAAATCTGTTTCTAAACTTTCTTCGTTATAACTAGGTAGACAAACATCATAAGAATTTGAGCATGTTACTAATGCTGTCAATAGAGACATTGAATTATCTGCTGAAGCCATCGCACTTGAAATATCAAATGTCTCTCCATTTCCCTTTCCATCATTATCATTCCATGAGCCATGAACACAAACAAAAGTAACGCCATTCTTATTCAGGAGAAGACTTTCCAAGAAATCATTTTTTGAAATTCCCCAACGCCAATCGTCACCTTTATCTTCGAAAACACTTGAACTACGTTCAATTGGAAAAGGGTCTCTTCTATCAGCTAACCAGTATCCATCATGTCTTGATAAATAGTCTCTATCAAACCACTCTTTCCACTCATCTTCCACCCAGCCATAGCTATTCTCTACAATAGGCATTTCCTCAAGTAAACGTGATGCAATTGTATACATTGCATGATAAGCGAGGTAGAAGTCATATGGCTCAGTCTCTGGAATATCGCTATGACGTGAATATGTTTTTTTATCACTATACCGCCAAAGTTCTTGTCTTGGTTCGGCTAAAAATTTTTCATTTGAAGAAATGCCCCATTCATTTATAACAATATGAGATGCAAGCTGATGTAACTGACCTGAAGAGACGTTAAACACTCGTGCCAATGGCCTCAACCAGTACTGCTCAAAATCAGAGAAAAACATCAAATCCAAACTTGTATCAATTTCATTTCGTTCATGAAAAGGAGTAATAAATACATCTTTTGTATCGATATCATTAATTTTACAAAATGGGCTTTTACCTATGGAATGCAAAATATCTATTTTAGCAGCGTCATATTTTCCAGGTATTTCATTCGAAATTTTTAAAGCAATCTGGGAAGCCAAATACTCAATAAATGCATGTGAGCTAGTGGCAGCTATCTTGAATAATAAAGAATCATGTGAAATCAGCGCATCAATACGATCCTGTGCTCCTCGATATAGACCAATTAGTAAATATAGTCGTGCATGGAGAAAATAAAAAGGAAAGCGATTCGAACCAAATGAGCCTATATCCTCTTCATAATAATTTTCAAATAAAGAATTAATCACATCCTGACAATTTAATGACACTAATTTATGTATGCAATGTGTCGCTTCCCAACGTATTTTTGAACTTGGATTACCCAATGCAGCCCAAAGAAAACCCGCATAACTATCACAAGTAGAGTCAGGCGGACTTAGCCAAGCACCCCAGGCCCCGTCAGCATCTTCTTGCTCTACATGTAATTCAAAACGAGTTAACGCATAATCAAGACAATGCTGCGCATCCTCTGGAGTTACACATTTTGATAATAACGAAACAATTGAAAAAAGAGACTCTGAATCTAAAGAATCTAAATAATTACTTAAACCCTTTATGACGCCTGATATTAGTAGACCCTCCAGTTCATCTTTTAAAGGAAACCTATTTTTTGAGTAGCCTAACCACCAGGGTCCACATACACGAAGTGCATTTCTTGTTACAAATATTTCAAATGCATTAAGCCATTTTTCACGCACTATAGGTCGTGACATCCATGAAGTAGGAACACGTTCTAATGCACATTCAAGTTGATACTCCCCATCAAAATCACAGTCCAAGATAGAATCAATTAATTCTGCACCATTTATTGAAGTAAATTCAGAAAAATACTTGTCCCAAAAGCTAATTTGATTAATATGTTGATCAGTTGTTTGACAACGCTCTAAAGCTCTCATTATGTAATCGGCTGAAACTTGAGGCTTACCTTCAAATATGTCATACCAATTAATTTTCACATCTGCTCTATTAGATAATCGAACTGTCTCGTTAGGCCGCTCTAGATTGCACTTATTGGATAAAATCACTCCCAACTTTTCAATAGACTCATCAAGAAACACACTGTGTAATCCATGTTCAGCTCCAATTTTCTGAAGCTTAGTCAGCTCCTTCAATGGTAAATCTCTAAGCAGGACTTGTTTAACGGCATCTTCAAATATTAATAACTTAATATTTTCGTCCTTTTCATAGCTTAAACAAGTATTAGCGAAGTCAATATATGAATACCAATCAATAAAACCTGTCGATGCCCAGGCAGCAGAAGGCGCAAGAGATCCAGACTCTACGGCTACTTGTAATAAATGAGGCTGAACCCGCCCCAAATAAATAACCTCACGATCTAACCATCGAGCTAATAATGAAAAGGATGATGATGGATGCATCAAATGAATGGTTCCCAATGCTTCTGCTCTTGGAAAGTGTTTTTCTCTGATATCTTTACCAAAAACCTCAGTACACCGAGCAAAACGATATACTAATTCTGGTGAATTTACCTTAGCCTTTCCACTCTCATTGGCTAAAGCGAGAATAGCCATAAATCTTGACAATGCTTCATCACCAAATTTTGATAGCGAAGTAACTGCATCATCAAAATACTTTGAAGCTTGTTCTTTACTTAGAGGGAGTATGCTTTTTGCCAGAGAAATATAACCGCTGGCAATATCTTCTGGATATGTATCTTTATAGTTTTTTATCTGAGTAAAGCAATAATTCTCAAGACTTTCGGAAAGGAAATCTGAATTCTCTAGACGACATGATAAATATAAATGGTTTAAAGCATCACTCTGCTTATACGGACTCTTTACAGTTAATAATGGGCTGACACTTTCTACTTGTTGTTCATGGCTCAAATTAATTCCATATAGTAGACATGACATCTTAGCCGATATGACTTCACCAGGTAAAAAATCGCTGCCAATATAACGTCCTGATGAAGAGGATTTTGATAGCTTATCAGCTTTTTCAATCTCATCCATGCAGTCTAATGGTTGGTTAGTCATTAGCTTCACTCTTAGTACGTAATAAGGGAGTAACGCACCAATTACTTGTCTAAATTTCTTCTCATTATCATCATTTTTGTAAGATTTGTTTTCCAGCACTAATTCAGAAGACAATAGATTATCAATATTTATTGGTTCATCTGTTAAAACTAATCTTAGAGCCGTTGATCTTAAAAACATCTCTCTTTCATCAGAAAAAGAATGGCTCTCGCATAGCCATGTCTTTGCTTCTGTTCTAATATATTTATGATATAACGTTGTTAACGGCTTCGTGTCTACACCTGCAGCCATAGATGCTTCAATAAGTGAAAGGATATTGTCAGTAGAAATTGATTTATTTATTCGATTAATATTTTCATCATCTAGAGAAAGACATTGAATACATATATTAATTGAGGTGATTGATATCTTATGACTGACAGAATGTAGTTTTTTAATAAAATGCAAACATATATATGGACTTTGTAAAGATTTTTCTACTAATGAATTTAACGCTGAAAAATCACAATTATCCAAAAGACGTCTAGAAAATATTTTAATGGCACCATGCATATGTTCTTCTGGCTGCCATGATTTAATATATTGATATACCTTTTTTTCACCACCTAAATTATGAATTGTTGAGAATAACTCGGCTATATCTTGATGTTCCAGCTTCGCATGTTGATCTTTGCTATCATTTTTATTTTCAAAATAATGAGACAACCATCTATTAGCTGCTCTAAAATAACTCCTTGCTTCACCTTTATATTCATCTACAGTAGATAACAATGACGCTGTATAGAGATTTTTTGAACCTCGCCAAGCACCACTTAATTTCCCTTGAAATGCAATTTTTTGAAGTTCATATTTAGATTGAATACTTCCAATTAATCCCACATTTTTATGTAATAACTCTAGTTGACGTTTATCACTAGCATTTTCTTCACCACTTCGAAGCGCAAGTTTTATAGCATCTGCATATCGATTCTTAGATAATGCAGCCTTTAAAGCTGATTGCAATCTTGAAACCCTGATACTTCTTGCATCTATAGGATTATCTAAAGGCAACAAATCTTCTGATAAAGCAAGCTCAATAAGATCATCATAGCGTTCAGCGGCCAACATTAAGTGAGGCAAACTCTCTGCTACATATGAATTTCGAGATGCAAGTGGCTTCAATATATCTAAAAAATCACATGCTTGCTCTTGACTTGCAATAAATCTTTTTCTGAACCATGTTTCGGTAGGTTCATCTCGAAATTGAACAGCATTATCAAAGATTAGTAGAGGTCTACCTAAGTCACTTACAAAACTTCGAATAGCGTCTTCTGATAAACCGGCAACCCCAGCTAAAACAGTTAAAGGTATAAATGGAGGTAAGGTAGCTAATCCTATACATATTTGTTCAATTTGATTTCCTTCGCTTTTTATATGTCGCTTTTTGAGCGCTTTTATTACTCTATCTAATTGTTCTTCAATTTGATCATCAACAGTCGATACTCTTGGACCTAAATTAATGAGCATTTCCGTTAATGAGTCTTTGCAAGCATCCATCGCATTTGCTTGAACACGCGGATTTCCACCTGATAAACGATGAAATTCCAACCCATCACTTTGTTTCGCGTCAGGAAAATATTGCAACAAATGTGCAAAAGATTCACTTTCTTCAAATGGAGGTAGTTCGAACAGTGTAACTTCATCTCTAGGTTCAAGTAGCCCTATTCTCTCTGATCTACACAAAGCAACAATCTTGCAGTCTTCAATATAAAACTCATTAAGTAAATGTCTAACAATACTAATTTCTGCATGTTCTTTTGCTGCCATTTCTGCGTTATCTGCAGCATCAATAAAAAGTATAAGTTGTGCATCGCTCGAAATTGTTTTCAGTGTAGACAGCGCTTGCTCTATGCAATTAACAAAGCCCTTGAAAATAACATCATTATTTTGATTATGAACCAACAAAGGCGCACACAATCCTTCGGATGCTAGCTCATTAATAATCTGCACCAACACTTTGTCAGCAGAATGCCTTGGACGGCTAATCGTTCTATACTGCCCACTCCCAAAGCAATCATATACTACGCCATGAGAACCAGACGGCATCTGTTGGCAAAACAATCTTGCCAATACTGTTTTACCAACACCTCCAGATGCATGAATAATACAATTGGTTTCTTGTTTTAATAATGATTTTAAGATCAAGTCATGATTTATGCGCTTTGCTTTTATTGGTAGCGGATCAAATACTGGCTGTGATGGAAATAAGTCACCGATGTTAGTTACACCAAGTCTTATTTCAATTTCATGATTATCAATAATAGCTGGTTTATTATTATTTTCTGCCTCGTAGAATGTTGCAGACAGTGCTTGAAATACTTCACTTGAAGAACCATTTGAATCATGACCATATGCATTGTTTAGTTTGTATTCACATGCATTGTATTCGCTTTCGATATCATGAAATTCAATATTCGGAACAAGAGCTCTAAGAGACGTTATCGGAAGACCAGTAACTTTATCCAAATTCGAATTAAAGAACCTTCCTTTAAATATTCCTTTTTTTGCATCTTCAAGATATGTTTTCGATTTGGAGTCAAGAGAAAAATTAATTATGACATGTAAATCTATTTCACTAGTATCTATATTTAAGAAATGTTTAAAGACCTCGGTAAATATCGTGACTAATCGAATTTTTTTGCAGCTTTTCTTCTGATATAAAAAAAGCTTTAACTGACTATAATCGCTATCTAGTGACTGATGATTTTCTAACAAATTAACAATAATTGCTTCTGGAACTATATCAGCCTTCACCTCCAGTTTATGGAGAGTTGTATCCTGGCTTAACAATTGAAAACAATTTCGAGCAGCCCATAAATATGGGAGCTGATCTTCAGGTACATTATTCGCAAATAACTCAGCTTTTTTAGATAGTTTCATACCGTCTAAAGACCGAGCATCTATAGTGACAGGCGCATTAATATCCCCAGTAATTATTGGAGCATTGTTCTCGCCATCAAAAGCTACAGACCTATCTTTAGCTATTATTTTTTTGAATATTCTCGTAACATCCATATTTATATATTAAGTAGTAACTGGAAATTGCCATGCTAAATAAGCAATAAAAATGGCAATACCCATAAGAAATAGACTAATAATGCCCACTATACTAGTAACCACCTCCAAGAAACCATTCGTTTTTTTGTGAATATCACCAGTTATAATTAAACCATTGTTTTCACCGTCATAAGAAACGCTACGATTAGAGGAAGAAATCACTTTACGGCGTATTAAGAACAATCCAACTAAAAGAATAATTATTGATAAAACGTATGAAAAAAACCCCATAGATAAAATTAATTTAATTATTTCTTCCATTCCCTCATTCATAACGTCCCCCTAAATTATCCAAATACTGAATCAAGTTATTGTGCCCAAAAATATTCATTAATACTTAGTTTTATGCATATAACTCAATATAAAAATGAGCAATACTATTTTATATATTATTTTTTAGATTTCTTGTTAACCGACTCCGAAGTCCATAATCCTCTTTTTTCTCGTTCAAGCTTTATTTTAGGCAGAAACAAGTGATTCAGACTAGATCGTATGGACATCAAATTTTCTTTATCATTTTGTATATGCGTGAAACGATCAATTATTATGTCACTAGGCCCTAACTCACAACCTATCCACTTTCTTTTCTTTAATTCAGCCACAACATAGGTTGTCCCAGAGCCGCCAAAAGGATCAAAAACAACATCCCCTTTCTTTGAAGCCATTTCAATGACCCGGTCAAGAAGCCTGACAGATAATTCGTTTGATCCTTCACGCTTCTTATACTTCGCATGCCTAACAGGCGAAATATCTAACCATATATCAGTCAAGCTTACCCCAGCAGGATTCATTTTATGCTTATATCCACCATAATCTTTTAAATCTCCAAAACATTTAGGGCATGTTGGAGTAGGTAATCGATCTGCCGTAAAGGTATTAGCCTTCTCCCCTTTGACATAATAAAGAAGCGAATAATGAGAAGGATATAATTTCCCTTGTATCGGGAGGCTATATTTTATATCTGTTGATATCCAATGCTTAAACGTCAATCTACTATGTAAAAACTGTGTAATCTTGCTATTCCAAACTGGTAAATTCCAAATAAATAATGCTCCTCCTGGCTTAAGAACTCTGACACATTCTTTCATCCAAGACTCAGTCCATTTCAGATATTCTTCCTCCTTAAGGCTATCATTCATATTAGACGGATAAATCTTATCTAAATTGAACGGCGGATCTGCAAAAACTAAATCTACACTTTCGCTTTTCATTGTTCCTAATAAATCTAAACAATCCGATTCATAAAGCTTTCCTTGTTTAGTTTTGAAGACTGGTATTAGCCTTTTCGGCTTAGTTTTTTTCTCCATCTGAAAGCTGGGACTTATAAGCTGAAGCACTTCATCAGAACGTGTTTGGATTGCTTCTATTACTTGGTTATCGAGCCTTCCCATTATTAGCATCAACTTTAGTTCACTTACTAAAAACTCTTCTTCTAGTAGCGCTAGATCATTGCCAGATGGAACAATGTTTTGTTTGTTGTAATACTTAAAGCGATCCAATGGTATCCCTACTCGCTTAGCAGCATCTCTTATCTCTTTATTCGACTTTGGATCAAGCCCTAATGCTTTAAAAAACTGGTCTGAATATCCCATTTAATTATCTGAATTTCTCTAAATTTGTTAGTTATGCATCAACTCTATCACATGAAGAAACAGATTCATGCCATAGGTTTGAAATAAAGGGACCTATAGGTCCCTCGAGATATTACCATAATTTGATAGATTCATTCACATATTAAATAGCCATAAAATTCACTCAGTAATCAGGTGCCTATATGGATCAAAACGAAACAAAGAATATGTACGGAATTCTAGGCGCTCTTCTCCGAACAAAGAGAAATGCAGCTGGGATAACGCAAGATGATTTAGCAACCGATCTTGATATTGACCGGAGGCATATAGGGCGCATTGAATCTGGTCAAAGCAAACTATCAATTGTGCGACTTATAGATATTTGTAAAGCCCTCAACATTAGTGCTGCAGAAATAATCAAGCAACTAGAAGAGAAGGCGTAGAAAATGAAGATTCAAATTGTAAAAGATGGTCTATTCTTGCCTAAAGGCGTCAAAGAAACAGTTACTAGCAGAATATCAAAAAGCCTCAACTCAATAGTGACACAAGACAGTGAATTTGTAGTTAATGACACTTTGCATTTTAGAAGACAAAGAAGTGGTAAAATAACAACATGCGTAATGAATTCCGCAACTTATATTTCAAAGACTTTTCAACAAAATTTGGCTACATTTGACGGATGTTTTGGTGAAACTAAGATTGATGGACAGAACATAGATGGTGTAATAGTTACACCTTTCCAAGGAGATGGATTTCGAATTAAAAACAAAGATCGACTCCTAGAAGTACTGCATTGCTACCTTAAAGAGAATGACTTACCTGCCAGATCAATATATACGCTATTCCCTATGTTTTATGGAATGTACGTCGATAATTGTAAATATGATATTTCCTGCCTTCCTAGTACTCTAAAAGAACTTTTTGAACACGAAGCTGTAGACACAAAATTTAAAATTGGAGTTGAGTTTGAGACTGGAAATGTAGCCAGTTCATTCAGGGCAATTAACAAACTTTTTGTGCTGTTCCAACAGGGTCTTATCGATGCCGGAGTATTCATTACAAGCATTGACAAGCCTAGTGCCGCTACTCGGATATGGCCTGTAGCAAATAGAAATGGCTCGTTCCAAGAATTACGTAATAGGAAATATGAGGAACAAATTTCACTACCCTTAATCTGCATAGGCTTTGCACCCGATAAATTTTCTTCAGATGCACCCTTTTTAGGTAAGGACCTTAACCTCTTTAAACCTACCTTTACTGGAAAGCAGGACGAATCAGGCACCTATAACATTTTTACTGGTGAAAATGATGAAGAACTCCTTCTTCCTGTAGGTATATAATAAAACTAGGCATTAAAAATCAAAATAGCAGCAGGACAGTAGAATACATGCTGTATATAACAATAAATACAGCTCTATATTCAAAATATATATTCTATTTAACCAACTCAATAGATCTTTTTTGACAAATCAGGTGCGAACCAGAATAAATAGTAAGATCATCAGATCCAAATTTTAGATTAAAGTCTTTTATATTTTTGGGGCTAATAACTCCGCCCTGCGCACTAGCAACAACCGTATATAATGCACCATTTGAAATCTTAATAGCATAGCCAAATACTCTTTCAAGTCTATTAGTAGTTGCAATGATTTCATCAACTGAAATCTTTTCATTAAGTATTGGCGTTAACTTATCTAAACTAGGGTTTAGGGAGTATGAGATTATTTTTTTATCTAAAAAATCACCTTCTTCAACTGAATATATTTCGTAAACAGAAAACTCAACTTCTTCAACTCTTATTGGGTAATCACCAATATTTTCAATTATATATTTTCCAGTGACATGGCATAAGTTCTTTTTTTCGCCCCACGGAACGTTATCTTTTTTAATATCCAGCTTCGTACTTGCTCTAGGATAAAGACCTTCTTTACCTAACTTCATCGCTTCAAGCTCATATCGTTTTTTATCTAGGGAAACTAGTTTAATTTCATTATCCGTCCAATCAGACCCAATAGAGAGACTCCATATCCCTGCGATAGCCAATGAAATGTATTTAGCGAAAAACTCAAACCACTTCAACTTATTTTCCATCACAATAACACCTGACATAATTCATTAATCATCTAATAACCGACAACTAATAATTAAAAATAATTTCATTTGATAGCCATGATTAACTTTAAATAGCTAATTCAAGATCATAAATGTAAACCCATAATATTACATATCTGTAATTCTAGATTTTATTAAAGTCAGTCAGAAAATGTTGCACGCACAGTCCAGTTACCATCTGGTTGTGATATTTTCTCAACTTGAGCTCCTTCACTATTAAAATCTGAAATCACATCTTCAACTTGATCTGATGGTATATCGGTTAACTCTTCAACTCTTGCCATATAGTTCTCCTTATGGAATCGGTATTTCTTTCACTGCTTTTTTTCTAAATTCTGTATAATTTATAGATCTAACAAATAGAGAAATTGATACTTTATCTAGCCCGTTCTTTTTCATCCATGACTTTAATTTATTTGCGTTATTTTTATTTATAGTTTTACCATCAGGCTTCCAATATGCCCTTATAGCATCACCACTCTTGTCTTTATGGTATTTTGCTTTAACTATATTGGAAATTTCTTCGTCTGCTTTAGAATTTTTAGCTCCTGAAGATTTATTTATTTCATTAACAGACCCAATTATAGTGCCTGCCTGAAAATAGCTTTCTACATCAATTAGAGCCCTCATAAGAGAGTATTCATTTACACCTAATTCCATCCCTAAATATATTGCCACTAGAACTTCTTTTCTACTTGCCTGCATTTGTGACACAAGAGCCGTCAAAGTGGAGTCATAATATGCATTTTTATCTATCGAAGATTTAATGCCAGTTACTGTTGCTGTTGATGCTGAAAGTATAGCTTGAGTACTTGATACAGTTGAGACAGCTCCAGCTGCTCCAAGCAATAGAACCGCAGAATCAGCACCTATACTCAACTCTTTGCTTTCAACTGAAATATCACTTATAAAATTATTGTAATTTAAATCAATTGCTCTCAGCCTAGCAAAGACTACCTCATCCCTATATGATTTTTTTTCTGAGTCTGTGGATTTTGAATTATATATACTAATGATAGTTGGTAAGAAATAATCTTTGAGTGACTCAAGCTCTTTTTCAACGTTTATAGATCTTTCAGGAATACCAGACATAGTTGAGCATCCTGAAACACATAAAAAACAAGTTAATACAAATAAGCCAACTTTCATTTTTACAATCCTTTACTATTTAATTCGAATATAAAACTATGAATAATCCGGCACTCATATGACCCGAATATTTTTCAGTAACAGCGCGAAATTATAAGTTAATATTCTCAACACTATAAAACATTAAACTTATATATCTATAAAACATAATCAAATTACTAGCTACTTATTTCACACTAATAACGGCAGTATTTTAGATACAATTTCTAAAATAGGCTCACCAATTTTACCCATAGAGTTTGCTGCTTCTACCAATCCATCAGTCGTTATTTTGTACCATTTCTGTCGTGGCTTTTCTCTTTCTATTTCCTCTGTAAGCAAACCAAGATCTTTAATCAAGTCCTTTGATTTAACCTCATCACTTAGTGCTGCTTTCTCAACACTAACACTTAATTCTTTAATTAGATTAATTAACTCTTCATTAACATTATCTTGTTTTGAAACATCATCAATTGTCGAGTTAATTATTTTAATTTTTTGACTTGTTTCATCTGAAATAGTAGATTTATGAGCAATAATAGTTTTATTATCGACGACATTATTATCGCCCGTGATATTAGTCGTATTGGTCGTATTAGTTGTATTATTCATAATAACCGGTTGACCCGTTAAGTTAAGTTCTTGAATAGTTAAGTATTCAATCACTCTTGAAAAAACATTTGGACGAACATTTATGTGCATTTTAAGATTATCTAAGACTCCTTGAGTGTATCCTGGATCGACAAAATTAATACTTTCTCTAGCAACATCTAATATTTCATCTGATCTTCTACTGGCCGAAGTAGATTGTCGACTTATTCGTCTTGTAATATTAAGAATGAACTCTTGTAAAAGGTTAGATTCAACACTATTAAAAGTAGGTGATATTTTATCTTCTGATAACAATGTCAATATAGATGAAAAAACCTCTTGATCAGCATGAAATCTCATTAACAATAAGCGCAAGTCTCGTAAATATGCTTTATCGTCAATATAGCAATCCTGATAAAACCATAATCTAGCTTCTTGATTATTTGGCAATTTAATCCAAGCGTGCGAAATTAATTCATCGTATTCGCCCATAGGTACATTTTTACTATAGAAATTGTTTACTATATGGGACTCAGGATTAGTAATATTTTCTAAGAATATAAGTGGAGTACAAGAGGTTACCCACCATTTCTGAGGGGAATTATTGGCAAGCCAATCTTGATTTGTTGTTGCACATAGATAATGATCTGGTAGATGCCTAGTCAGATCTTGAAGTTTACAGTTGATTCTGTCTTTTTTATTAGTTGTTCTTATTGATACAACATTATCCATTAAAGAATCGATTAGACTCTGCAATGTAGTTTGATCTTCCTGATAATCTGACTTAATTCTTGGAATTATTCCTAATTCATATTTAGCCATCCCAAAACCATCAAAATAAAATCTTGCAAACCGCAAGTCGCAAATTGTATTTTTCTGGTCTCCACTTAGTTTTATAGATAATGACTTATGAAATTTAAAGCTTTGACTGCATTCACAGTGACTATATTCCCCAATAGCATCTAAACCACCTTTCTTGCGACGACTAATTTGACCTGCGTATCTTACAAATTGGTTGGATTGTGGTGAAGGCCAGTTTGGTAAAGATAACATTCCAGTTTCCTGTTTGCTACCTACGAACGCCCTCACATCTGCAAGAGGATATTGTAATATTATTATCATATGTCCCTAAAATAAAAAAACTCCTCTGGGCAAACCAGAGGAGTCAAGCATCACCTTGATAAACACATGATATACACGCATTATAGGTTTTACATTTACTTTCGATATAGTCGATAAAAAACCGACAGACTCTTGATAAATGCCGCTTTCTCCACTATTAGTCCTATGCTAATTAGTAGACATCCTAAGGATTTCATATGTTGCTTGTGGAGTCAAGAAGTGCCTTTACTTAGAGTTCTAAATCAAAACTTCTCAATACCTAGTCAAATAAATATTCTAATATTAGTAATCCCTACTTTTCAAGTTGGTTCAACTCTTAAACAATCGTACACAAGCAGAACAATTCATGGAATTATAACTTCTGTTATATTTACTCCTTTTATCATTTCATCATAACCATTAAGATTTAATAAAAAACGACCAAGAATAGTTCGGTGATTTCCACCATTAATATAGTAATCGTCCCCTACTTTAAAATAATTAAGGTTTTCTTTTACATCATCACTAATAAAGTAATCTGGGTTTCGCAGCAACATATCAAATGCCTGCCATCCACGCGCTAACTTTCCTTGATGTTGCCAAGATGAAAAAACTTCTAAATTTTTATGATTATCTTGATTTGTTGGGAGCAATTCAAACCAAGTATTCCCATGATAATTATAGTGAGCAGTTCCTATAACTTTAGAAAGATCGATCACACCCTCCCCTTCATCATGCTTTAACCAGTCAAACTTACCATATATTGATCTATCAAAATATTTCAATTTATCATTCATAAAATATGGTTCATTTATTTCTAAACGCTCATAAATATCAGTTTTTAGTTTCATGAAAAATCACTCCTTAACCTATCAATCATGCAGTCTAGATAGAAAACACATTATCGTTTGTTATTTTGCCATTAATAGACGATTCAGTACGCTCGATAGTCTTGCTAATGTTTATTACGTTACTTTCTTCCATATAATCTATTGCCATATCTTTTTGCTGAGCCTTGCTCATCCGCATAAACAATTCAGATACATATTCAGTAGAAGTGTAGAAATTAACCGACTCCCGATGCCTAGAACCTGCTACGTACGTCCATTCACGTCCAGTACGTTCTCCTGCCAGTACATGACAACAATCCACAGTTGAGCCCTGAGCCTTATGGACGGTTGAAGCATATCCATGATCTATTTTATTCATGTCATGTGATTTAAAAGACACAACTTTAGCACTATGATTCAATAATACTTTCATACAAACTGAATCATAAGAAAATCTTTCAATAGCTTGCACTTTCCCAGTCGCACCATTCCAAACATTTGTAGCTTCGTCACTTGCCCCTGAAAAATTGAAACGCTCACCAAATATTATTTTATCTCCAATCGAAAATTCACGATAACCAGCAGATGTACTGACTACATAACCTTCATTCGATATCTTCCCATCTCGTTTTAAATTATCACGTATAGATTGGTTTAAATCACGCACTTCTGCTCTAGTTGCAGCCACGCATAAGGCTGATTTACCCTTATCAATATCTCCGATATATGACTTCGCTAGTTCGATTTTTGCCATATTCATACTATTTGAAACATGAAGTTGATTACGGTCTTCAAGCAATTCTAGTGCCTGTTTAGATCGCCCTTCCCTAAAAAGAAGTGCAATTTTTTTAGACACGACATCTCGCTGTCTACGTACTTCTTTCAATTCAAAATAACCGATTCTCTCTGCAATAGCCCTCATCGGTGAGCCTGCATCAATTGCCTGCAGTTGACGTGTATCACCAACAAATACTATCTTTGCTCCTGCTTCTTCTGTTCTTTGTATTAAACTCGCTGAAGAATGCGTAGACTGCATACCTGCCTCATCAACAACAATTATTGTTTTTTCATTTATAACAACACCCCCGTTTTCAATCTCGATCGCCAATTTTGTCGTATTAAAACTCTTAATATGCGATTCTTTAGATAAATTATTGGTTGCTTGATTACTTATCGCTGTTCCTATAACTTGATATCCATCACACTCCCAAGCCTCTCTAGCAGCCCCCATCAAATAACTTTTCCCTGCACCTGCTAACCCTTGAATAACTGCTACAGCTCCCGACCCATTAGTAATTAACTCTAATACCTCGCTTTGCTCTTTACTTATGGTTTGGTATTTCTTCCTTGATAATTCTAAAGAGCTATCACTAACGGAATGATTCATATTGAGTTTCATTTTATCCACTCTATTAAACATGTCATATTCAATTCTGATAGTTTCTGGTGTTGTATATCTATAACCACTCTTCATCCAATCTTTATCTATTTTTGATTTGGAATTTGATATTTTTACAACACTATCGCTATTCAACATATCTAGCGTGTAATTTTCTACATCTTCTGCGCACATTAAACCTTGTGCTTCAATTGCTGTTTTCTGAAGCACCTGTAGTTCTGAAACAGTTGAATAGTTACAAACCAATTTATTCATAACATATTTAGGAGACAAATCTGTTTCTGGAGATTTTTTTACTTCATATTTATTACTGGACAACAAACTAGTTATGACGCTTGGTGTTACGCCATGGTTTAATGCTTCATGCCTCCATCTAGAAAATAATTCATTTCTTGAAATTTCTTCCTTTTTACTTCTTGTAACAAGTGCTGCCACTTCAGCAGCTTTAGAACTATCATTTCCTGTACGAGCTAGTTCTTTTAATATTTCAGCTCTTCTTGTGCTCCACTTTTCAATTAGAGATTCGGGTATACCTTCAACCTTAAAACTGTCTTCATCTCTTTTTATCGAGAACCCAATTGCGCTAATCCTCGATGCCAGCTCTACACGATACAAAGCGCCCGCTGTCATTTTATGGTAGGTATCAAGATCAATAGATCGTCCATCTGGTGTTACATTGGCTATTATTGCATGTGTATGTAATTGTGGATCTTGTGCTCGTGAGAATGAATGATCGAAGCCAACAGCTACAATTCCCCCACTTTCGATCACAGGTTCTTTGATTGAACCGCCTTGTCCGAATCGTGTTGATATAGCTTTACGCTCTAAATATCCCACTGCATATAGAACGGATTTCTTATGAGCATTTTCAATCTCTTCACGTAAAGATTCATCCGTAATAGCCCACATCGCGCTCACACTTTTGGGGCAACTAAATGTACAGTCCCATCCAGGCTTGTGATCAACTCCCGCATTTTCTACCAAGGGCTTCTCTATAACGGGATGAAAACCTTGCAAAATTTTGAGTAACTGGCCTTCATTTAGCTGGCCGTACAAGTTAAGGGTCTCAGAGCCTCGTCCTAACCAATAACCAGGAGGCTCTTGTGAACTATCATAATAATCATCCACTGAAGCTAATGATTCATAATAATTTGCCAGACTTTGAGTATCAGTTGCTGATATGCTTTTTATAGATAACATATTTACCTTTCAACATGTCCCTGTAACCAATTCAGCACTTTATTAGACTGCTCCGTTACAGTTGCTTCACATACAATGCGATTATTTATGATTTCTTCTTTAATATCCCCAATTTCCTGAATAATCGCCTCTTGTCTATAACGAGATGCAATACATGCTCTGGCGGCATCGCTCAACGTAAACCCCATTTCAGCAGCCATTTTTTCTAACAATCTTCTTTCCGCATATGTCAGTCTTATTGTGATTCTTTCACCAGCCATTGTTAGTCTCCATATTCTCACCGTCATAATTACTAAATTCGTTTTTATCTAACATAGAACTTCCACCATTTAAACGAATTGCCATCTGATTTATTTCATTCAAAATAAGTGCCTCTTCGTGCGACAACAAACCATTATTACGAAATGCACGCACAATATGCTTTTCATAACGCTTCTGATTATTTTCTTTAGTCATCTTTTCTTCTTCATTTAAATCGGCTAACTGCGCTACTAGTCGTGCTTTACGATCTTTTATTTGGTCTAGTTTTTTACTCATCATCGTTCTCCATATTTGTCATACAAGTCGGACTATTAAAATCAATTATTTACCTTAGTTTTATTTAAGTGTTGTCTGTAATATGTCAGACCCATAAAACTAAACAATTCATTTACTTATCTAACTTTCACACCTGATTTGTCATACACACCCAGTGCGTCGGGTGTATCTATTAATTATTTTTAGAAAATAATTGACGTAATCTAATTTTATTTACACTATCTATCTCACTAACTTCACCATTTTCTTTATCATCATCAGGTAAAATATTTTTTTGTGATTCTTGTATAACAACCAGATTAGTGTTTCTAACTTTTTCTATATAAGGCTCTATAACCGATTCATTATCTTCAAGTATATTAATTTTTATCGGCGCCCAACCATAACCAGAAATTTTTGCTATGCCAGTCAAATCCTTGTATCTCATAATTTCACTTGATAGGACTGCACGTTTTATTTCACGAACTTTCTGGTTAGTATGATTAGGTCTATTTCCCGCTTTATTATCAAGAATTGAAATATTCTGATAAGTATGTGATTTTTGTTCACGCTCAATTTCCTGATCACCGATCATTCGTGAAAGGTACTCTGCTGTATCAGGATCTTCTGTTCTTAATATTGCTTTATTACCCGCACATGAAAGCACTGTTTCAGTTATGTCACTACCATATATTTCCCGTAATTGACTAACAGATTGAAACCCTAAAATCATTGACAAACCATGCTTACGCCCTCTTGCTGCAGCTTCAGGTAACCCAGGAAGATAATCAGCGGATCTTAACTCATCAAGAACCAGCCAATTTCGCCTCACATGATTTGGAGGTAAAGAGCAAGTTATACGCATAACAATATCGACCCATGTCCTTCGAAGTGATCTGGTAGATTTTTCATTGTCAGTCTTATACGTAATCCATAACCAACTATTATTCGACTCATTCATTATCCAATCCGTAATATTCCATGCGTCAAATCCAGCATCATGATCAACTACACGATAAGGCCTTAAATACGAACTAACGATAGATAAAACAGAACCGAGCATCCTTTCATTTCCATCAGAAAATAAACGCATAGCCTCGGTTCCTGCTACAAGTTTGGCTAATTTTTTTTGATCATCAAGAGCCAGTGTCTTATAAAAATCATAATTTGTTGAATCTTTTAATTCTAAAAGCTTCTCTAATACTGAGGAGCAAATAACCTGTGCATATTGATGCCAAGGCTTTGATTCACCAATTCCATCAGGAATTACACTGCTTGCAATCGACGGACAATCAGAAGAACTTTTCAACTCTGACAAAATTGACCAACTAACAGATCGATCATCATCAGCCGATAAAATAACATCACCTTTTTTATATAGACGACTCATCAAGTCACCATTTGCATCCAGGATAATAGCTCTTTGATTTCTTGAACGAATGACATTTAGATTATTTTTAATCTGTGTCGTTTTTCCAGTACCTGGAGACCCAGCCAATAAAATATGTCGAATTTCTTTATCTTCTGGAATTGGAATACCACCAATATTTATACACGCATTCACATTTTTCACATTTTTTGATATTTTCTTTTTAAGAATCTCTGTATCGAACACATCAACACCTCTTATAACTTTTTCATTGTCGTGATGAGATTCTAAAAGAACAAAAACCATAAGAACCCATTCGCAAATGATGCTAACCACAGATGAGATTAGAGCTTTCACCTTCAACCATGAATCAACTAGGATTATGGGAAAATACTCTTTAAACAACCCAACTAACCAATATTTTTGGTTTTCAATAAATCCGTATTTAATTTCAAACAAAAAAAAGAATAAAAAAGAAAATAATGCACATATCAAAAACACAAATATAATCCAATTATTATTTTCTTCAGAAACTGAATTAACCATAGCAACAGGAAACAAGTAAAGTGCAGCCATACCTAACAAATAATAAATATAGCTATCTGACATTTTGCAACCCCTAGTTGATAATAACGACAATACTTTTCCTATTGATAATTAAATTATCTCAAATTAACAACCAACAAAAAACTCAAGATATAATTTATTTATGTGTTCTGTCTGACAACGAGAATGTATTGGCTTATAGATTATAGTGCTGGATGTTTATAACTCATCCAGCACTATAACCATCTATAGATGGTTAACTTAGCAACCGCATTAAAATAGTTCCCCAACCGTACTAAGTTGGATCGTCAACCACATTAAATTGATTCTATTGCTAGTTATTAGAGGGGTTGTAAAAACGAATATTCGGGTCTTGCTTATAGTATATTTTTCCGTTTTCTATATGAACACCTAACGAATTCAAACCATTAATATCATTGAAAATTTTTACCCTAACCTTTTGTTTGGCTCTATCACTCATACCATCTCGTATTGCACCAATGTGTACAAGCGCATCATCTAGTGATATTGTAAATTTTCTACTATGAGTTAATAACATTCGAATCAAAGCCTGTGAAACAGCATTCTTTAATTTCATAACATCTGGCAATAGAGACTTATACTTTACATGCATATCCACACTCCAAAGCGACATCCACTCAGCTGAAAAAATTATTTTCCATGGCTTTGATTTCCATGCACCTGGCCGTGATGACGTTTCTAATTCTGCATATCCATATTTTTCTACAATACCTGTAATGATCTTATAACCTGTACGATTGTCATATAATTCAATTTCAGAGATACGCAAATCTCTTAATTTGTTTTTAATCCAATTATGATTTGTAGGAGATACTCCCATTGTTTTCATTAGTTTGTACGGGCTAATAGCTATAGCAACACGCCCATCTGAATATTGAAATGTATTTATATTGTACGCAGCCATGCAATCTAATAGATTTCGATGTATCTGATTTAGCTGTTTTGCCCGTATAATCACATAACCCCAAGGTGTCATTATTTTCTTATCAAGCACTACCCCACCCTTCTTCACTGGTGAAAATATAGGCACACGAGACTGAAGAACAGTGCTGATTGCAGGGTTATATCTTTTCTCTCTAGAATGGGCACTCATCTCTTAACTTCTTGTTTCCGTATGTACTGCTCTTACGATTCTGCTTTATATCTGAACCTTTATCCGATTTACCATTTTGTCCAGAATAAATATCCTTGATTTCACCTCCATCTTTAATAAGAGATATTTCTCCATTGTCACAAACCTCAATAATTGCCGGGTGCTGCCAATACCAGTTCGGATTTTTAATCTCATTTCCTTTACACACACCTACTGCAATCAAGTTTCGCCTATGTATGTCATTCTCATTCACACAACCATGCAGTTGCTTAATGTCATTTACTCTAAGCCTGTTCACCCCCATCATCCATCGCCAAGCACCTGGGGCACCATTTCCACCTGCACGAGATACATAATGAAGCCTATCTGCTAACGTTTGATTTACCCCTTGTGAAATTTGTGATGAATGACTAATCGTAAGTATGGCTGCATTCAGATTGCGACAAAGCTCAACAAAAAATAATGCTAAGGAATATTGCTGTGCTTGATCAAGTAAATTGCATCCAACAGCTACACTCAGTACTGTATCAACGATGATTAGTTTCGGCTTAATTGATTGCAAAATATCAAATACACGTTCCCCCTCAGGTGTAACACACCATCCTTCAGTATGACCGTTATCAAACGAAGCTTTACTCCATCTAACAATCGGCTTTGAAGGTATTGTGAACATTTTCCCTTTTAGCATTCCTTCCATTTGCTCAGTAGTTTCCCCAAGCACAGATTCTCCTTTCAGAATTCGATGTGCAAATCTATGGTGAGAATCTCTGTTGCTAGATTCACCGCCTAGAATTACGACTTTTCCACCTGATACTTTATGGTTAAACCACTCATCCTTATTTAATGCCACAGATAGAGCCATGCTATACATCAATGTTGATTTACAGCTGTCAGGAGGGCCAAATACATCTCCAGCGGTTCTTGCAGGCAACAATCCTTCAATAATCCACTCTTGTTGTGGTGGTGTCCTAGAAAACTCGCTCCAGTCCCAAACACCTAAGTTTGAATCTAATTGATGCATGTTCTCTGGCAACTCAGAAAACCTATTATTCATCACATTTTTCCTCACAGCTTCGTAACCATTCTTCGATTGTGGACTGCCGCCATCCAATCGTTTTTTTGTTAAGTCGTATTGGCTCAGGGAATTCGCCTGCCTGAATCCAGCGCCAGAGGGTAGTTGCGTGTATTCCAAGTATTTGGACGAGGTGCTTCGGACGGATAATTGCATTTATTTCACTATTAGAATTCAAAACTTAACTCCTACCTTATCTATATGTAGGATATATTATTAGATTACAAAACAATAATAAACTTGATTAATCAATAAGATGACTTATAATAACTGACAACATATTTATAATAACTGACATTTATTCGTACATATCTGACAACATAAAGGGTTTATATGCCACGATTAGAGAAAAGTTGGATTGATAAACTTCGAACTGTTGCTTGGATTAATCAAGTACGCAATATCATTTGGTTTGATATTAATAAGTCTGAAATCAACATAAATGAAGTCTTAAAAAACTATCGACTCCCTGAAGATTCACTATTACCAAACGAACTACTACCTAAGCCCACAGATATACAAGACTGGTGGTCGATGAATGGCGACGGAAGCGATATCTCAAAAAGTATGTGGAGCCGCTGGATCAGAGGTGTACGAGAACCAGGTAAAACTAGCCGTGATAAAATTATTAATATCATCTCCAAGAAATATGGCCATAGTTGGACAAAGCAGCTAGAAGATCTCTGGATGCATGGCCCCGATGGCGCTCCCTTATGGATTTCACTCAAAAAAGACGATGAAAAAATCATTAAGATGTGGAGCTCCTATCTAACACAACTTAGTCAGTTATATACCGGCCCAGCTTCTGAAACTATAAATCAAGTAGCAATTGGTGTGTGTAATGTTGACACCAAAAATAAAATTGACCCTATCACTAAAAAAAATACTCCCCCTTGGAAAGGAACACCACCAACAGGTTGGAGACTTGCAGCAAGTATTGCAGTACTCCGTCTAAATTGGTCTCAATACGTAAATGATTCGAGAAAAAAATTAACCATCCAACATGAAATTGCCTATTCGGCTATGTATTACGAAAGCATTGATCCTAGAATCATTCTTAGAGAAATGAATAATGAACTTGAACGCGACAGAGTTATAAATAAAGACAAACGCAAGAAACTCATAGAAGCATTTGAAGGCATAATTCCATTGGATACTTTTTAAATCACAACAGAATATACAATAAAGGAATAATGATGTATCAAAACGAATTTGAGCATGCTATAGAAAGAACCAAATCTTTCAACCTTGATTTCCCTGAGGTTAATTACAGAACAGATACACTTCTGTCAGACGAAAAAATGGCTGTGTTTCCAAATATACTTAGAGATAACGTTGGTGAAATTAATATAAATGATCTAGTTGCTCAATGCCTATTCATCCATCATAAACTTCGCGGCCCTATCTCTAGGATATTTTCTTCTTCATGCTATTTCACCATTGGCCATGTTGAAACTAATGATCGCTTAATGTTTCATCAAAGTGAAGATAATTTAAAAGATATTCTACAAAATGGTATTAAAGGCAACACGTCAGATATCCATGCATGGCTTACACTTCCAACTATGGAAATTTTAGATTTTTCCTTACCGACAAGCTATGCAATTCTAAATAATTTGCAGGAAGGTAGAGGCGCTATAATAGCTACTCATCCAGACACTCTAAAACAGGGCATGAAATATCATCCAATGTTAATTGGTGATGATTTTCTGAAAAAATCAGGCGGGCTTGTCGAGTTCAATTAAGATATTTTTTATATCAAACCCATCAAACAATTTTTTTTGACAGTAACAATGACGGTATGTCTAATATATATACTAATATATTAGTATATATATCATACTGTTAGCGATCTTGTTCGAGTCCCGCCATCTCCACCAAAAAACCTAAGTAAATCAATTGCTTGAAAAAAATGTAGACCATAAATACTGTCATTTATGGTCTATTTTTGTCTTACATGGTCAACATTTTGTGTCGACTTTTCTTAACCT
>Ga0316207_10001737_pt1 | contig 25221 bp, 19 predicted proteins | sample 6weekpyrite_MG_FD_204943 | JGI IMG/M metagenome (GOLD analysis project Ga0316207, IMG submission 204943) | Microbial mat bacterial communities from mineral coupon in-situ incubated in ocean water Damariscotta River, Maine, United States -... | ecosystem: Environmental > Aquatic > Marine >... | reverse complement strand
CAATAGTGAATCCCGGTTATGGCTGTTTTAATTTTTAAACTCAGATACGTTCCAGAAGATGAGGCGCATGAAATTCGTGAATTATTAAGAGATAACGATATTGATTTTTACGAAACTTCGGCAGGTGCTTTTGGCATTTCAATGCCAGGCCTGTGGCTTAAAAACGAAACACAACTAATAGAGGCCAGGCAACTGATTGATGAGTATCAACAGTTACGACTGGACAGGGCTCATGAAAGTTATAAACAGGGTACCCCCAGGACTTTTATGGATATGTTTAAGGAAGCCCCTGTCCGCTATCTAAGTTCCATCCTGGCCATTATCCTAATATGTTATTTTATGATTTTTCACTTTTTTAACTTTTGAAATAATATAACAGGAAGCTGAGACGATTTTTTCTCCTATTTTGTAAACTTTTATTTTGAAAAACAATGGCATACGATGATCATGAAACTTGTACAAAAACGCTTTCTAAAAGGCCGCAAGGAATTCGAAATCATAGATGATGTTATCTATGTGCGGATAAAGAGGCAGTTAAAAGTTGAGAAACTGACTGTGGACCTGTCCATGTTAGATCCTGAGCCGGTGGTGAACGGATCAGAGCTGGTGTTTTATAGTAACTATAAAGGTCGTCCGGTATTGTCACTGTTACTTAATAAACCGAATGCAGTAGAGTTTGACGCTTTTATCAACACATTGAAGAAAAAAATAGTGGGCGATGAAGATAACTTAGCAAGTGCTGAGGATGAATTTTCTGAAACAAAACGCTCTGAAGCCCTTGCCAGGAATGTGTATGAGGAACCACCCGAGTTCGGAGTATCTGTCGATACACGAGAAAAAATTAGCTTTCAGCCTGTCGTTCCAGAAAGATTGAGTGAGGACATCAATATGCTGAAAACTTATCTGGATGAGGATGATATCAAGCCCTTGATCGATTCTCTTGAAACGCTTAAAGCGGAACCTGAAAACGAAGCAGCCTTTGAGAAAATGCTGGATGCCTTCAATAGCCTAGGCTTTAATCAAGGCGCGGTATTGACTTATGCAACTTACCTCAAAGTTCTGGTATCTAAATTCGTTAGTGGCAAAGGGTTAGAATAATCAATTAAAGGGATCAGAGCCCTTCAACGTATGCAGTTATTTCACCTTTTTCCAGGCAACTTCATTTCTGAGATAAACTGGCTGAATATTCTCGGCATTCACCAGCTTATCCTTGTTTATCAGATCACCGGCCAGTACGGCTATATCCTGTGCATGCGGCAAACTGCTCCCGTCCACCCCTGCCAGCCTGTCTTTCATGATTCTATTTAATGTATCTTCATAGGCCGACCAGGCTGTACCTGCACCAAACCATGCATCCTGCCCTTCGGGTACTGGCAAGGAGTCAGTTTTGCTTACTACTTCTTTCTGAATGGCCTGCATATAACCTTTATCATCCAGACTGTAACAACCCCAATATATTTCCTGCATGCGTGCATCAATCGCGGCTATGACTTTCTCATGACCAAGTGTACGGTGGATACCTTGTGCAATGGCTGCCAGACTGGATACCGGCGCGACGGGTAGATCTGCCCCCAGGGCAATACCCTGCACGACACCTGTGCCGATGCGGATACCTGTGAAACTGCCGGGACCACGGCCAAACGCCAGTGCATCAACAGACTGGATAGTATCACCCGCTTCTGCCAGCACCGCATCAACCATTGGAAGCACCAGTTCGGTATGGCGTTGTCGGGCAATCTCGAATTGCTCGATCACTTCGTCACCGACTGCCAGTGCAACTGAACAGGCTTCGGTTGAGGTATCGATGGCCAGAATTTTTTTCATTATAGAATATCTCTGTTCATAACTGTTCAAGAAAACCTTTAACCCGTTCTACATCGATCATGCGCTTCATTGGCGGCAAACTTTTCAGGAACACCTTGCCATAAGACTTACCGGTTAAACGGGGGTCACAGATCACCATCACACCACGATCAGACACATCGCGGATTAACCGACCCACTCCCTGCTTCAGCGTAATAACTGCATTGGGTAATTGAAAGTCAAAAAAGGCATTTTGCCCGCTCTTCTTGATGAGTTCAATGCGCGCCTGTAGTAAGGGATCGCCTGGTGATGCAAAAGGCAGTTTATCAATAATTACCAGTGACAGGGCTGAACCGCGGACATCCACACCTTCCCAGAAACTGCTTGTGCCCAGTAGCAAGGCATTACCGTGTTCTCGAAAAGATTCCAGCAACAGGTCACGAGGTGCTTCTCCCTGCACATACATAGGGTAATCTACACGGCCTTTCAATAGCTGCTCGGCCTGCTTTAATGCCCGGTGACTGGTGAACAGTAAAAATGCCCTGCCCTTACTGGCTTCTAGCAGCGGGATCGCATACTCGATAACAGCCTCCGTATAATGTTCGGTATTCGGGTCTGGCATATCAGGTGTGGCTACCAGCCAGGCATTGTGGGCATAATCAAAAGGACTGTCCAATTGCAGCGTTTCACACTCCTCGATACCCAGGCGTTGCATGAAATGTTTGAATTCGCCATTGATAGACAAGGTTGCCGATGTGAACACCCAGGAGCAAGGCATGGATTTCATTTGCATCTGGAAATTTTCAGCAATATTCAAGGGAGACAAATGAAACACAAACGAACGCTTATGCACATCCAGCCATTGAATAAAACTTTCGTCTTCTGATTTTGTCAGCAGATCAAGTTTGAGTTTAAATGACTTCGCCCTGTTCCAGCAGTTATCCAGACCTTTACTTCTGACTGCCGCCTGCTCCAGCCATTCACCTAATACAAACAGTTTTTCCTGCAGTTCAGCCAGGCTCTCCTTGACGTCAGTCTGGTTATTTATTTTCTTCCATGCCAGGCGACCCGTGTATTTACCCAGCGACAACCTGAAATCGCTGACTGCTTTTTCCAATTGGTCACAGGCTTTGGTCAAGTCACGCATGTCACCACCGGCACCAAGATGCTCTGTACGAGTATCTTTGCACAGCTCATTGAGTTGCCTTGCGCTAAGCGATTGGCCGAAAAATTGGGTAGCAACATCCGGCAGCGTATGTGCCTCATCAATGATAAACGCATTGGCCCCGGGAAGCAGTTCACCATAGCCTTCTTCCTTTAACGCCATGTCAGCAAACATGAGATGGTGATTGATCACCAGTAAATCGGCTTCCTGGGCCTTGCGGCGAGACTCCATAACAAAACAGCCATTATAAGAAGGACATTCGGAGCCAAGGCAATTTTCAACTGTCGAGGTCACCATGTGCCAGAGTGGTGAATCCTCTGGTACTCCTCTGATTTCAGCTATATCGCCTGATTCGGTTTTACCTGACCATTCGCGAATGGATTGCAGATGTGAAATTTGCTGACGTGAGCGCAATCTGCCTTCCATCATGGTTATGTCCAGGCGGTATTGGCATAAATAATTTGCCCTGCCTTTTAACAAGGCAACCTTGACAGGTAACTTTAATATCTCGCACACACTGGGAAGATCACGATGAAAAAGCTGGTCTTGCAGATTTTTCGTACCGGTTGACACAATGACTTTCTTCCCGCTGAGCAAAGCCGGTACAAGGTAGGCAAATGTTTTGCCCGTGCCGGTGCCTGCTTCAATAATCGCCACGGATTCATTTTCGAGTGCGGACTGTACAGCCTCTGCCATCTCAATTTGTTGCTGGCGAGCTGCGAAATGTGAAATATGCTTGGCGAATGGACCGACAGGTCCCAATATTTCAGAGGCATCTAACATAATTTATTAAGGGTCTATTTAACAGGGCTGGTAATGAACAAGTGATAAACTCAAACGTTTCCGCGATTGTCAGAAATTTCGTCGCCGGTATGACCTTCGTCGTTCGTCCAGACCAGATTGGCGAGATGTTTGAAGCGGGCTACCGACATGGCTCCACGTTTACTACGATTACTTTTCTCATCCAGTGATTCTGCCAGACTTTCCCGACTGGCTTCGTAGATTTCTACCGGCTCAAAGTCATCATTCATAATGACCAATACGACGGCATCCCATTCCTGATTGACTTTCAGCTGGCCGATGCGTTGACCTGATTTGGACTCGTCGAAAATGGCTCTGCCCTTGATCTGGATCTTTTTACCTTCACGCTCCCCTTTGCCAATGGCGTTATATCCCAGGGTACTGTCATTGACCAACTCCAGGTCCAGTAAGCGCGCAGCATCATTCTCGGCAATTTCTCCACTGACACCGCCCAGCGTCTTGCCAGTAGCCTTGCGATAATCAGCTGCAATTCTTCTTGCCTCGGAAATGAGTTTATCGACAGAAAAGACGCTCAATTTGGTTTACCCATTTTAGATAAGTAATTATGTAATATATTATACGAAATCACACATACTGCAAAGAAAATATGCTAAAAAACATCTATACTTCAATGAATTATGTTATTTATTTATATTTCATATGAAGCAACTCAAAAACTCTCGGCCTTTTTTCGGGCAACAGCAGCACCCGCAGAATTACCGCTTCTGGCTCTTGCATCGGCAATGATTAACCAGTTTGTGCGTTTCAAACCGGAATTTGCGCCTGCGTACTGGTTAGAACGCAATGCCAGTGATTCTGCCTGTTGATAGCGTTTTTGCGAGAAACGCACCTGGGCCAGGCGTGACCAGATATGGGGGTTTCGGGGTTTGATGCGTAATGCACGCTCAAGCGTTGCGACTGCTTTGACAGGCTTCCCTTTATCCAGCCAGCTTTGCGCGTCTTTCATGAGCTTGTCGGTAGCGGATATCTGGTGGGGGTCCGGCCTGGTCTTCATGGCGAGCTGACTACTGTCACTACGGTCAATAACCGTGACTACCGGTGCTGATTCCCTGCTCTGACCGCTACAACCAGCAATCATAAACAAGACAACCGCAATTACAATATACCTGAACCTGTCGAACATTATCTGAAAATCCTGTCAAACCAGTTTGATGTTCCGCCAGTGCATGCCTGTTCTTCTTCAGGTGCACGGCCCGCTATAAAAGGTAATTCTACTGCACTTGAACAATGACTGTCGGTTTTTTTTCCCGACTGCATATCTATCCAGGCCATCTCAATGCCTTCAACAGGGCTGATATTCAAGGATTGTGTGCGAATACCTGCCATCAGCCTTGCCCATACCTGCATGGCCCCGCTGCTCCCTGTGAATTTGGTTGGCTTATCATCATCATGGCCCATCCAGACAACCGATAAATAATTTTGTGAATAGCCCGCAAACCAGCTGTCTCTCAGGTCATCGGTCGTGCCGGTTTTACCTGCGACCCTCAGGTCTTCAGGTAATAGCTCCTTGAGGTATTTAGCTGTACCGATCTGTGTTACCAGATGCAGTCCATAGTTCAACATAAGGCTATTTTGCGGGCTGATAACCTGGGAAACCGACAAGGGATAGCGGTTCAAGGGATTACCTTTGGCATCCAGTACAGCACGTATGCTGCGCAGGGGGGAATAAAAGCCGGATGCGGCTATCGTCTGGTACATCTGTGTCACCTCAAGTGGCGACATCGATAATGTACCCAGCAAAGTGGAAGGATACTGCCTGAAGGGTCGATGCACACCCAGCTCTGATATCACATTGGCTACTTCCGACAAGCCGACTTCAAGCCCAAGCCGGACTGTGGCCACATTATAGGAATTGGCAAAGGCCATAAACAAGGGCACGATATCATGAAACTCCTCGTCGTAATTTTGCGGAGCCCAGATTGTGTCTTCGTGTTTTTGCTCTATTTCTATAGGGTTATCATCAAGCATTGATGCCAACGTGTAATCTGATCTGAGTGCTGCAAGATAGACCGCCGGTTTGATCAATGAACCCACCGAGCGTACGGCATCGAGGGCCCGGTTAAAACCTGCGTAACGCGGCTGCCTGCCGCCAACAACGGCAAGGATCTCGGCATTATTTACATCGGTTACGATCACCGAACCCTGCAAACTGTTCGCTTGTAATGCATAACCGCGCTCGAAAGAAGAGAGACTTGAAGACAGGGATGATTCAGCCTTGCGTTGCACTTGCGGGTCAAGCGTTGTGAACACACTCAGTCCGGCAGATGACAGGTCATCATCACGATAGTCTCTGCGTAATTGCCTTTTTACAAGATCCAGAAAAGCCGGATAGTTGGTGATACCGCCTTTTTGTACACTGACTACTCCCAGCGATGCTGCCTTGTATTTATCCCTTTGTTTACGGCTTAGCAAACCGCGCTCGGCCATGATGTCGAGTACAAAATTTCTTCTTTTCGTGGCTTTCTTTGTGAAACGTCTCGGATTCAACGCGGAAGGTCCATTCGCCAATGCGACCAGCAGCGCTATCTGGTGTGGCTTTAATGACTGTATTGGCCGTGCAAAATAAAACTGGCTGGCCAATCCAAAACCGTTGATAGACCGCTGACCATCCTGCCCCAGATAGACTTCATTCAGATAGGACTCCAGAATGTCATCCTTCTCGTAATGAAGTTCAAGCAACAGAGCCATCATGGCCTCATTTATTTTCCTGCTTAAACTGCGCGTATTGGTTAAAAAATAGTTTTTTACCAATTGCTGGGTAAGCGTGCTTGCACCCCGGATACGCTTGCCTTTAAAGATGCTGTTGCTGATAGCCGAGGCTATAGCAAGGATATCCACACCGGCGTGATTATAAAAACGCCTGTCCTCAACCTCCACCAGCGCTTTTAACAGCAGATCAGGCACATCATCCAGTTGTAACAATACCCTGTCTTCATTATGTTTAGGGTAAATACTGGCTACCCGCATTGGGTCGAAACGAAGCAGGCTAACCTCTTCGCGTGTTGAGGCATTCTCGATACGACTGACCTCACTACCGTTAAATTGTATGCGCACCCTTCTGGATGGCTCAGCACCATCCCAGAATTGAAACGCTCGGCTTACAACAACGACTTCGTTAGCCTTTACTCGATAAGTACCTGTTTCATTCGGGTAACTAACCTGCTTGTATTTCAGGCTCTTCAATTCCTGCAACAGGTCGTTTGTAGAGAGGTCCTGCCCGGCAAACACCTCCAACGGACGCGCATACACCCTGGCAGGGATCTGCCAGCGATCTCCTTCAAAACCGTCACGAATGACATAATCCAGGTAGGCAACATACACCCCGGTTATCACAACTGTAAACAGCAACAAATAACGCAGGATTTTACGTTTTGGCCGTTTTTGCCTGCGTTGCTTTCTGGCGGATTTTTTGCGCCTGGTTTTTTTCTTTTTAACCATGATAACCCGTATTATCTTTCCGTTTTGTAATTGTATCCAATAGTCGGAATCCACGATAGCTTTAATATGTATTTTGTTACCTACTCGACACAAAATTAAAAAAGCCTCTTACGAGGAAGAGGCAACGGGAGGAGCACCCGGAAAAGAGTTGTTTGGTCAATACCGCTTAAATATCTACTTCCTCCTTTTCTTCAGTAGCAAAGACGATATAGCGTAAATGGCCTCCTGCTCGAACCGCATTGAACGGATAACATGTAACAAGCATAAGGCCTTTGCTCGACGACAGCTCGGGCAGGACGGCCTGTCGTTCATCAACCACGATAGTCGAATTCACCTTATATTCATGTGACAATCCGCTTGTATCCTGCAGGGTAAAAATGTCTCCTTTGTTCACCTTCTGCAGAAAACTGAAATGCGTATCACGATGAGCACTGATAACAGAATAGCCCTCCCCCCCTGGCAAAGCAGTACCATGCAGATGCCCAGGAGCAAACGCCAATGAACTGCCGCTTGCACCCTCCAGCACGATCAGGTCAATATTCTCCCTTGAGTAACGCAACCTGGCGACAGGCCAGGTGTCGGCCCATGACCAGGGTTTAACCCGCTCATGGCCTGACAAGGTCTGCGCCCATGCATCCTGTAACAAATATTGCGCCAGTACTGCCTTGGCCTGGATAGTCAAACCGCTGGATATAAAACCCAGGCCAACGAGTGCACAAACCAGCGAAGCCATCACGATGGGTCTAGGCTTCATGATGGGTAGTCCGCTGAAAGTAGAGTGCCAGTGCACAACCCAGTACGATCAGCATCAATCCCAATAATAAATCCCAGAATGAGTCAGTTGCTGTTTGGGGTAGAGCAGGAAATACCTTGCCATGCTTCCATCCTGCAGGCAGGTTTACCTTCAAGGATTCTTTCTTGAGGTTTTCTGTCAATGGACGTTCAGGAGTGACATCAACGGCAACCAGGCTGGTGTATTTGCTAACCAGGTGATGCTCAAGCGCTACATCCAGGACCCCTTTTCGCACCACGTCACTTGCCATCCCGTCTTGCAGTGCATCCATCAGGTAGGCAATTTTATCTCGTGCCCAAAGAACAGCCATACCCTGTGATTGCGACATGACATTCAATGGGATAGTTACCTTCCATTGTTGCTGTAATCGTTTACCGCTAACGATGACAGAACCTTTTAAAGCCGTCGTCCGGGCAGTTACTACCAGTGGTTCGCCTGCATATAAATCAGGCACACGCCGGGGCCACATTTCTACCTGTTTGTCTACAGGCCAGTCGATTTTTATATCGGTTAACAAGGGCGTCTGGATCTTTTTGAACAATCCGGACATTTTCTCGTCAACTTCATCCAGCTTACCGATATAGGTATAGCTGCCTCGACCGAATTGCGCAGCCTTGCTCATGAAATGACTGTTAGGCGCAGAGCCTATACCGACGGTAAACAGGCGACTGTTAGACAGTTTCCGTTTGATAATCGAAAACAGACTGTCTTCATTTCCGATACTGCCATCGGTTAAAAAAATGACCTGTCTCAGCAGACCCGTGGTTTCATTATGTTCCAGCGCCGCATTCAAGGCAGTCGCCATTTCCGTGCCTCCGCCTGCCTTTAAGGCACCAACATAGGCCAGTGCCTGGCTGATATTCACCTGATCAGCCGGAACAGCGTACTCAAACAGCTTGCTGGTATGTGAATTAAACTGAATAACATTGAAGTAATCGCCGGGCTTGAGGTCCTTGATTGCATAACGTAAAGCCTTGCGTGCCTGCCTGATTGATGTGCCACCCATGGAACCTGAAGTATCAATGACATAAATTACTTCGCGGTTCAGGGTTTGCTGTTGCGCCTGCTGGTGATCTGGCGGCATAACCATCAGCATCAGGTAACGATCATTCCCTTTTTGCTCGGAAAACAATGCAGCGCGTGGAATATGCCCCCTGTCCGGTTGCCATACCAGCTCAAAGTCACGGTCCGCCGGTACCGCTTTATTTTGCAGGGACAAGGTCATTTTTTCAGGTGAGATAATCTGTTTGTTGATTTTGTGATAGGTACTTTGCACCCTCACCAACGGAAAACCGGCGTTCAGATCGACCTGTATCGATACCGGGTTGGATTTTTTCTCTGCAGGAGAATTAACCGGCGGTGTGATTCTCGATGCATCTGGCACCTGATCGGTATTCATAGCCCAACCCGTACCATTAAAACCGGCTAGATGCTCTGTTACATTCACGACTTTTCCGGGAATGTAACGTGGGGCCACGACTAACGGAAATCGCAAGCGAAAACGATCTTTATCGAATCGCAAGGTCTGCTGGTATTCAATTTCAACGGAGATCGTTTCACCCGGGCCGATATTGGCAATGGAATTGGTAAATATATTGGGGCGTTCCTGCTCTATCAGCGATGCCTTACGCCCCTCTCTTTTAGCCTTGGCATATATTTTTTTTGCCTGTTGTTTTTCCTTTATCTGTCCCTCTATAATGCGTTCACCTATTTTCATACGCATATGGTCCACTGCTGCTTTTTCCGGTAAAGGGAATACATAGACTCCTTCCACCCATGAGCTGCCCGGGTTTTTAAATCGTTGTACGACCTTCGTTCTGACCACCATGCCATTCACGCGCATGTGCACATCTGTATTTAATACAGTGGCCGGTTTAAACAAACCTGCCGATTCTGTTTTCAGCAAAACGCTGCCACTCGTCATGTCATTTTTTTTAACATATCCATGACTCAGTTCATCCGCCTTCACCTCGGCCGGCAATAACATCACCAGCGTCATTAATGCCAGCGAAGCCAGCAAACCTGCCAGCACACTCATGCATATGCCCAACAGGAACTCGACAGAAAAGGATGTATCCTTGCTGTTATCCATGTAATACGCCCTCCTGATTGTCGACAATTACCTCGCACAAAAAAGACCGGGTAATAAACCATGCATCTTCGGGACCAGCCTCGGGATACCGACAAATATCTTCCGGGTTCCAGTAAAGAAAATCTTCAGATAAAGGCTGCAACATTTTCATGATTGACCTCCATTACCTGACAAGGTAATCACGACGCGTCTGTCAAAGGAAAAACCATCACTGTTATCACCCAGGTTCAACGAGCCCTGTTCTCCACTGGCAACCGTATTGATTGCGTCTTCCGCAACACCTTCCTGCAACAGCAATCTCTTCACAGATTCCACTCTGCGCTGCGCCAATGACAGGTTGTAGCCTTCATCGCCTCGCCTGTCAGCAAAGCCTTGCAAATTAACTGTCAGTCGGGGAAGTTTTTTCATGGACTGGGCCAATGAGCGACATTGCGCTTCAATATGGGCCTCAACCTGGTCACTGTCGGTTTTAAAATTAATGGTATAAATAAACTTTTCTTTCAGGAAAGTTTCCAGGCCTGAAGATGACTGCATGGATACATCGACCAGGCTGGCAACCATCATAGCCTGCTGACTGTCATTTTTTTGTTGATGTAACAAGGCAATGGACTGATCCCTGCGACCAATCTCTGCCTTCAAACTGGCAATCTGCGACTGGCTTTCCTGAATCTCGTTTTCCATACCCTCGTGATGACCAATCAGCTTTCCTGCTATGGCGCCAACCACAAAACCTGCAGGACCTGCAACAATCGCACCGGCAGCAGCACCACCACCCATACCCCAATTACCCTCTGCGTAGTTTTTTACGGATGGATCTTCTGGTGTTTCATGCCATTCTTCTGCGTGGCTGACAGATGAAGCCAGACATGCCAGAATAACAGCGGAAAGTGATATGTTTTTTGCCTTGTTTAGTGATTTCATCGTATATTCTCCTCAGTTTAATCAACCCGCAAGCACCGTTTGCGCCTGCCTATGAAAGCTATTTAAGCAATTCGATATGGCGATCCGGGGGATAAAAAAAGGAAAAGTGGTGATCAATTATGGCGAATTATGGCAATCCCCCGAAAACAGGGACTGGATAGTGCCGCTGGTTATGGCAATTATGCTAGTCTAGCTGTCATCATATTACCGGGGACCGCTATGCCCAAGACTATCGCCATCGTTGAGGATGAACCTGCCATCCGTGAAAATTATGCAGATGCCCTGCAGCGACACGGATACCAGGTCAATACCTACCCCAACAGAAGCAGCGCCCAGTCCGCTTTCAAGCAGGGTTTACCTGACCTTGTGTTACTCGATATTGGCCTGGAAGATGAAATCGATGGCGGTTTTGACCTATGCCGGGAAATCAGAGCTATATCGAAAACCCTGCCCATTATTTTCCTGACTGCAAGAGACAGTGATCTTGATACCATATCCGGGCTCAGGCTGGGTGCTGACGACTATCTGACCAAGGATGTCAGCCTGCCACACCTCACCGCGCGCATAGCTGCATTGTTCCGCAGGCTGGAAGCACTGAATACTGTCGATGAGTCAAAAAGCGATGAGGAAATCATCAGGGGAAACCTGACATTAAATCTGAGTCGTTTCACAACAAGCTGGATGCAGCATAACATCGACCTGACCCTGACCGAGTTCTGGCTTGTACATACACTGGCCAGCCATCCCGGCCATGTTAAAAACCGTGAACAACTCATGCAAGATGCCAATATTGTTGTGGACGACAGCACAATCACCTCGCACATAAAACGGATCCGAAAGAAGTTTGAGGCAGCGGACGACAATTTTTCGTCTGTTGATACTGTTTACGGTATGGGTTATAGATGGAAGCCATAAGCTGATTTATAAATTAAAATGAAAAAATTCCGCTTCAACCTGAAAGCAAAATTACTGCTGTTTTCCATTATCATACTATTCATACCCTGGATAGGTTACAAATATGTTCGCGGCATGGAAACTTTCCTTAAGACCTCCCAGGAAGATTCGCTGACAACCAAAAGCCAATCGATCGCCGCCGTACTGCAACAGCAATCCGAAATTTTTGATTCACATGCACGCGTAGTGGATATTAATGATCACGCCAACCACCTTTATTTAAGACCACTGGATAATCTTATTCAGCTTGATGGCTATGCTGAAGACTGGAAGCTTAATCCCGAACTTTTCAAGCGCTTCAACGAGCAGAATATCATTTCAAAAACCATTCCCTATCATCAGGATTCATTGACTTTCTCCCATGCCACTGGCAGCTATAACCGATACCTCTATGCCATTTTTAAAGTCAGTGATGACCAGATTATCTATCACAACCCGGCCACCCAGGACCTGAACCAGAGCGATCACCTGAGAATCGCCATCCAAACCCCGACAGGTGAGTTCCGCCGCTACTACATGAGTACATCAGCGCCGGGTAAACTGAACGCACAACTTATGCCGGATGATACAACTCAAGCAGCCTCCGTCAGACCTGAAAACCTCATTCAGGGGGCATGGCAGGAAACAGCTGATGGATATATCCTTGAGCTCCGAATTCCACTGAGTATGATAGGCAGCAAGCTGGCATTTGCGATTGGTGATGTAGATACGCATGACGGCAAACTGATAACGACCGTCATGGGCACCTCTTCCACAGACAAACTGGCTGACCTGGCAACCATCATGATCCCGTCTACCCGACTGGATTACTTGTTGCAGCGCCTCAGTAAGGATTCATCCCGAATTTGGGTAATAGATAATACTCGCCGCGTCCTTGCCCTGGCAGGCAATCTTCGCGCAAGCGACAGAATAGACAATGACAATAAAAGTATTCCCGCCATTATTATGTCTGCGCTCTATCGATTAATTTTGCGCCAGCCGGTCACCAATTTTGAAGATATACTCTCAGGCGCCTCAAAGTTAAGGGGGCGTGAGATTGACAGTGCACTATCAGGTCAGCCTGCAGCAAGCTGGCGTGCTACTTCAAATAAAAATGTCACTATACTGACCGCCACCTACCCGATAAAAATCAACAATGAGATCACAGGCGCTGTCATGCTGGAACAAAACAGCAATCGCATACTGTTGTTACAAAACCAGGCCATGGAAGAGTTAATGAATTTAAGCATTCCTGTGTTTATTGGCGGCACATTATTTATCATCCTGTTTGCCGGACGCCTGACACGTCGTATTCATTTACTTCGCAACCAGACAGAACAGGCAATTTCCGATGAGGGCAGAATTACTGACAATTTTAAACCTTCCACTTCTGAAGATGAAATTGGCGATCTGTCCCGAACATTTTCTGACTTATTATCTCGTCTGCACGAATACAACCGCTACCTTGAAACCATGGCCAGTAAACTGTCTCATGAGCTTCGCACGCCTTTGTCTGTGGTAAGGTCGTCGCTGGAAAACCTCGAACAGGTCAGAACCGATGCATCCTGCGACACCTACCTGCTTCGTGCCCGCGACGGCATAGAACGCCTTGATAACATACTCACCAGACTGAGTGAGGCAACGCGCCTGGAACAGGCCTTGCAGCAAACAGAAAAAGAAGATCTCAATCTGGGCGCACTGCTGAAAAGTTGCGTGGATGGTTACCAGACAGCCTACCCGGACAATTTATTCACGCTTGAATGTCCTGAAATGGACACAACCATCAAGGCCGCGCCAGACCTGATAGTGCAAATGCTTGATAAACTGGTTTCCAATGCCATCGATTTCTCCAACAAACAGGACCCCATAGAACTGATTGTAGAAAAGCATAGCAAGAACATCTGCATACGGGTGCAAAACCGGGGCCCTCAGCTGCCCGCAGAAATGCAGGGCAACCTGTTTGACTCCATGATCTCGATAAGGGAGCAAAAAAAAGGATCAGCCCACCTGGGGCTGGGGCTGTACATTGTGCGTCTGATTGCCGAATATCATCAGGGAACCGTGACTGCAAGCAATATTGATGACCCTGATGGCGTCAGGGTTTCCATCAAGCTGCCTATGATTTAGGATTTGGGACTACCTGCCTGCTGCATTACCTGAAATGTCCAGGCGATGATCGCCGGCATTCACTATTGGATTTTCACGATATAACCTTTTATAATCGCAAACAATTTATTTCATAAACAAATACAATAAATTAGCGTATACAAGTTCTTTTGAAAACTGTCGCTATACTATGCTCACGGTAGAAAAACCAACAGGAAACAGTCAATGAAAGTTACAATTTACGGCTCGGGGTATGTCGGATTGGTCACAGGCGCTTGCCTGGCACAGGTAGGTAATGATGTGCTCTGTGTTGATATCGATGAAAATAAAATCAACCGCCTGAAACAGGGTGAAATACCGATCTATGAACCTGGGCTGGAAGACATGGTACTGGAAAACTTCAAGGCGGGACGCCTGAATTTCACTACCGATGCAACCCAGGGGGTCGAACATGGTCTGTTCCAGTTCATTGCCGTTGGCACTCCTCCTGATGAAGACGGTTCCGCCGACCTGCAATATGTACTTGCCGTGGCCCAGTCAATCGGTGAAAACATGAATGACTTTCGCATTATCATCGACAAATCCACGGTACCCGTAGGCACTGCAGACAAGGTACGTGAGCGTGTTAATGAAACCCTGCAAAAAAGGGAAACCGAGGTTGAGTTTGATGTTGTCTCCAATCCTGAATTCCTCAAGGAGGGTGATGCCATCAAGGACTTTATGACGCCGGATCGCATTGTTATTGGTACAGATAATGTCCGTACATCTGAGCTTATGCGCAGCCTTTACGCACCGTTCAACCGTAACCATGAACGCCTGATTGTCATGGATATACGCTCTGCGGAGCTGACTAAATACGCGGCCAATGCGATGCTTGCCACCAAGATCAGCTTCATGAACGAACTGGCCAACCTGGCAGAACACCTGGGAGCAGATATTGAAAAAGTACGTGTCGGTATCGGCTCTGACCCACGTATAGGTTATCACTTCATCTACCCCGGTTGCGGTTATGGTGGCTCCTGTTTCCCGAAAGACGTTCAGGCACTGGAGCGTACGGCAAAGGAAGTCGGCTATAACGCAGAATTATTACAGTCTGTTGAGTCTGTTAACAAACGCCAGAAGATGGTCCTGTTTAACAAGGTAAGCAAGCACTACAATGGTGATATCAAGGGTAAAACCTTTGCAATCTGGGGGCTGTCTTTCAAACCCAAAACCGACGATATGCGCGAAGCACCCAGTCGTGTTCTCATGGAACAACTCTGGGCACAAGGTGCCAAAGTCCAGGCATATGACCCGGAGGCGATGGAAGAAACAGCTCGCATCTATGGTCAACGGGATGATCTGACATTATGCGACTCCGCATCCGATACCCTGCAAGGGGCCGATGCATTGCTTATCGTCACCGAGTGGTCACAATTCAGAAGCCCGGATTTTGAAGAAATCAAATCCAGCTTGAAAGAAGCCGTCATTTTTGATGGCAGGAATCTGTACAAGACCGAACAAATGATCTCAGCCGGTATTGCCTATTATGCAATTGGTCACGGTAAAGTTTGAAAAATTTTACAGTGAAATGGCGCAGCCTATAACCACCTGATTTAAAATGACTATAGTCCTTACACTTGTTAAGGTCAAATTATCAAGCAGCCGGTTTCGTCGGAGATATTTACATTATCTTGTTAAATTTTAAATAACATTAAAATAATAGTTATATATTAATATGTTAAGAATATTGGCCTGATTCATGCATTGTATAATTGATAAAAATCATAACAAAGGTAAATTATGCACCTACCAGGACCCATTTATGAGGCGATTCCAGCTGTTTATCTGGTCAGTGGTCTGACCAGTGTATTTTTGATCGAGCTGCCCTTTTCAATCTTCTCTGCCTGTCTGTTTGCCTATGCCAGCTGGATGGTATGGAAAATGAGAAAAGATTACAGAAGAAAAATCGACATACATAATAATGGGTCTCCGGTCGCCTGAACCGACAACCGATTTAAATACAATCAAAAAAAAGCCATACCTTTACAGGTATGGCTTTTTGTATGGCGTCCCCTAGGGGTTTATTCGCGCTTCGCGCTCACCCTGCGGGCCAGTGTCGCTACGCTCCCCTGTTCTAAATTGCTTTCGCAATTTAGTCGAACCCGGGGTTCTCAACCCCTAGGGGACAAAAAAAAGCCATACCTTTACAGGTATGGCTTTTTGTATGGCGTCCCCTAGGGGTTTCGAACCCCTGTTGCCGGGATGAAAACCCGGTGTCCTAGGCCTCTAGACGAAGGGGACTAGAAATGAAGAGCGGAATTTACGCTATATCCGGCATACTGTCAAGGCTCACAGGGGTATCCATTAATTTATTTGAACGTGCAGGTAATTCATTACACCGGCTTCAAAAAACAAATTCCCTGTAGTTGTATTCCAGCCCGGTTTTGCTATCCGGTTTCACCGCAATGGCCAGGCTATATCCTTTTACCGGAAAATGCAGGCGAAAAGCCCACTGGGCGGGATCATCGTCGATATCATTGTCAAATGTGGCCAGCACATCACCATTCTCAAGATCAAAATGCAGCTTGCGGGTCGGGAAATCGATACCCACCCCGATCGCTTTTACATAGGCTTCCCGCAGGGTCCAGCTAGTAAAAAAACGCTCGATATATTGATCATCTTCTCGGCCCAGCATAGCTTGATATTCCCGGGTCGAAAACATCATTTTAGCGACATCTGGGGTCGCATTCCTAAGGACATGTTGTTCAGCATCGATGCCACAGAGTGCTGCTTTTGTGATCACACAGGCCACCAGGTCACCAGAATGGGTCAGATTGAATCTGAGGTTTTCATCATTCATTGAATCAAGAATTTCAGGTTTGCCATGCAAGGAACGGGTAAATTCAAGATCTGCTGGCGACAGGCCTAGATAGGCAGACAAGACGCGCCTGAGCATGGCATGTGCAACAAGATATCGATGTTTGTCAGGTTGAAAACGAAAGCGGTGATATTGTCCAATTTCGTCAGCTGATAGTAACTCATAGGATGCTTGTAAGCGCTCATTATCACTTATATTATCTATGGTTAATAGCCATGCATGGACTTCGTGTCGCGATAATTTATACAAAGGGGCATTCATTCAATAAATGTGAACCTATAAGCAAGAAATTGTCATATTTTTCAGTAAAAATACTGATTGGGAACAGGGCTGTTCACGCCTCTGCGCTACACTGCAAGCTGGCGCAGACAGTTTGACGCGGATGCCTGGAATGCCGCTTTCCATGGGGTTTCAGGGTTCATAATAGCACAAACCGGTTTGATAGAATTATTAAATACAATTCTCAAAAAGTTATATAAACTATTGATGATAATGACAAATAATAGTGATATTATTTACTGGCTTTAGTAAATAACTCACAAATGGAAGATTAAAGAATGACCCCTTTTTACTTTGGAGAATCACAAAAGCAACTATATGGCGTATACCATCCTCCAATGGGTGCATCATTCCAGAATGATGCCGTACTTGTTTGCTACCCGATGGGTGAAGAGTATTACAGAACCCATCGGGCCATTGCACAATTATCCAATAAACTGGCAGAGGCAGGTTGCCATGTTCTGAGGTTTGATTATTACGCTACCGGGGACTCAATGGGAGACACTTCTGAAGCGACCATAGAACAATGGCTGTTAGATATAGAAACCGCGTTAAATGAACTAAAGGATCTGTCTGCTGCTAACAGATTAACTATCATCGGACTAAGGTTTGGTGCGGCATTGGCAGCGCTTGCATCGGAAAAACTCAGGCCGCATAAGCTGGTACTCTGGGACCCTATCATCAATGGTAAACAATACCTTGATAGCTTGAAGTTAGTGCAACAAGGTTTGATCGACGAACACGCCGGTCGTATCAATACCCCCGTTTCTGCTCTGGATATAAAACCGGATGAGTTCTTCGGTTTCGAGTTCAACGACAGGCTCATCAAACATCTTGAAACCATTAATCTGTTAAATTCAACTATTGCGACGAACAAGGCTTATGTGACTGTTACGGAAGACAAACAGGAATTCGCAGATTACAAAAAAATTCTGACTGGAAACGGCATTAAGACCGACTTCAATTTCTTCGAAAACAACGATGGATGGGATGATGTTGAAGCATTGAAGATGATGCAAATACCGCCCGTTCTCATTCAAAATATTGTCAACTCCGTAACAAATGGTGACAGTTAATGGAAAAAGCATTCTCATTTGGTCCAACAAACTCTTTAGCAGGTGTACTGAACGAACCTGCCAACGGCACGACGGATAGCAGCAAGCCAATTGTGGTTATCCTTAATGCCGGACTCATACATCATGCCGGGCCCCATCGCATGTCGGTGGAAATGGCACGTGAAACGGCATCTCAGGGTTATACCTGTTTTCGCTTTGACCTGTCTTCCATTGGTGACAGCCCCACCAGCAAGTCCCGATTAAGTTACCAGGAAAGAGCCATACATGATATCCGGGAAGCCCTGAACTTTCTTTCTTCTTTAAAGAATATAAACAAATTCGTTTTGATCGGTCTATGCACAGGCGCCGATAATGCACACCGTGCGGCCGTTGTCGATGACAGGATTGTCGGCTGTATATTCCTCGGAGGCTACGCCTACCCAACGCGGAAATTTCACCTTGTAAAGCTACAGACCAAACTAGGCAAGCTGGTGAAAAAAATGCTCAGCCTCGACAAATGGAAACGGCTGGTATCCAGGGCATTCAGTTTGATAAAGGCCAAAAAGAAAACGGTCGATAATGAAGTCAACACTGCCTACTACTGGAAAATGCCTGGCAAAGAAAAAACCCGGAACGAATACCTTGATTTTGTAAAACGAAACGTGCAAATGTTTTTTATTTTCACCGCATCAGAGCTGACCATGTTTAATTACCAAAACCAGATTAAAGATAGCTTTAAATCGGTCGATTTTAAGGACTTGTTAACAGTAACCCAGTTTGACCAGACTGACCATACCTATTCATTTGCAGCGCATCGAAAAACACTGATCTCGACGATAACTGACTGGCTGCATGAAAAATATTAGATAGTAGGGTTTTTCACAACAGAATACACATGACACCATTCATCCATTAACAAACCTACGGCATCAGCAACCCCTTATTATGACAAAGGCAATAAGTGAAATTACACAGCTTATTTGAACAACAGGCCGAGCTCACACCTGACAGCACTGCACTGATCTTTGAAGATGAGCACATTAGCTATGCCGAGTTAAACCGTCTGGCATCACAGCTGGCAACTTATCTGAAGTCGCTAAAAAATAATGGCCTGGTTGCACTGTATATGGAACGATCGGCAGAAATGGTTATTGCCATGCTTGCATCCCTGAAGGCCGGTGCGGCATATGTACCTCTGGATACTGAATACCCGACTGACCGGCTGGGCACCATGCTTGACGACGCCAGCCCGGGCATCATATTGACCCAGCAAAACCTGCAAAACAGGCTGGCAGCTACCAGCATCAAAACCCTTGCGCTGGATAACAAGCTGGAATTACTGGATCAAGACTATACGGCCAAGGAACCTCAAAGTCATAATACAGATGGCAACGATATTGCCTATGTCATCTATACATCAGGCTCAACCGGTACCCCAAAGGGCGTAATGAACACACACAAGGGGATCTGTAATCGTCTGTTATGGATGCAAGATGAATATCAGCTCAATGCAAACGACCGCGTTTTCCAGAAAACACCCTATAGCTTTGATGTATCTGTCTGGGAATTTTTCTGGCCCCTGATCACTGGCGCTACCATGGTCATCGCCAAACCCGGGGGGCACAAGGATAGCCACTACCTGGCCAGCACCATCCAGCAGGAAAAAATCACGGTGCTGCATTTTGTGCCGTCCATGTTACGGCTATTTCTTGATCAACCCGGACTGGCTGATTACTGTAAGACATTGCGACATGTTATCTGTAGTGGTGAGGCACTGATGCCGGACCTCAGAAACCGATACTATTCTATACTTGATGCAAAACTCCATAACCTGTATGGCCCTACCGAAGCTGCCATTGATGTCACTTATTGGGAGTGTGCAGCAACAGACGCTGACGATACCATTCCGATTGGCAGACCTGTTGCCAATACCAGTATCTATATACTGGACGAGACCCTCAATCCGGTGACGCCAGGTCAGACAGGGGAAATCCATATCGGAGGTGTCCAGGTAGCAAAAGGCTACCTCAATCGCCCGGAATTAACCGCCAAACGATTTATCCATGACCCCTTCAATAACGAAACAGATGCAATGCTCTATAAAACAGGCGATCTCGGACGCCAACGTGAGGATGGTGCCTTCGAGTTTCTGGGTAGAATTGACCATCAGGTCAAACTCAGGGGAATTCGTACCGAACTGGGCGAGGTCGAATCACACCTGGAAACCCATGATTCTGTCAAACAGGCAGTCGCTGTCGTCAGGGAAGACCGTCCCGGCGACCAGAAACTCATTGCCTACATCGTCCTTCATGACGATAACAAGGCGTCGCTGTCTGAGCTTCGTTCACATGTAGAAAATAGCTTGCCCGAACACATGGTGCCGTCAGTATTTATGGTACTGGAAACCATGCCTTTAACCGTCAGTGGTAAGGTAGACCGTAAAAAATTACCCGCACCGGGCCATGAGCGGCCTGACCTAGATCAGCCCTATGTTGCCCCCGAAACAAAACTGGAATCTTACCTGGTAAAAATCTGGCAAGAGATTCTTGGGCTCGATCGTGTGGGTATTCATGATCGTTTTTTTGAATTGGGCGGCACATCAATACAGGCAGCAACCGTGATCAGCCAGCTACAAAAAGACCTTGATGAATTCATCTATGTCTTGACAATTTTTGATGCGCCTACCGTACATGAATATGCTCGTTTCCTGCAAAAGGATTACCCACAGGCCATTAGCAAAAAACTGGGCAAGGAATTTTCAGGCGAAAACCATCCTGCCGACAAGGCTGGTGACGACAAGCTTGATGCCCAGGCCGTCAAACTTATGGAAGAATGCATCGTCACCCTGAATGACAACAATGAAGCCAATGAAAAAAGCAGCAAAAACTCGAGGGCCATTTTCATTCTTGCTCCACCTCGCTCTGGTACGACTCTACTAAGAGTCATGCTGGCTGGACATCCGGAGCTGTTTGCCGCGGCCGAACTGCAGATGCTTGGTTTTAATAACTTGCAGGAACGTAAACAGGCCTATTCCGGAAAATACAAATTATGGAGAGAAGGTAGCATACGCGCCATCATGGAGATCAAATCATGTGATGCCGATGAAGCAGGCGCACTGATGTCTCAATTTGAAGAGCAGCAACTGACGACCAAACAGTTCTTCGCTGTTTTGCAGGAATGGATCGGAGATAAAATCCTGGTCGATAAATCGCCCTCTTACGGGCTCGATCTGTTATCGCTGCAAAAGGCCGAGATGGACTTTGAAGATCCTATGTTCATCCACCTGGTGCGCCACCCCTATGCCATGATCAAGTCTTTTGAACGCTATCACATGGACCAGGTCCTGTTCCTCAAACAGCAACCGTTCAGTCCAAGAATGCTGGGGGAACTCGTATGGTATGTTACTCACAGAAATATCCTGGAATTTCAAAAGCAGATTCCGCAGAATCGCTATTTTCGTATCTGTTTTGAAGACATGGTTAACAACCCTGATTCCACTATGCAGTCTTTGTGTGAAAGATTCGGGCTCTCATACCATAGTAATCTCGTCGATCCCTATCAGGACATAGAAAATAAAATGATTGATGGCTTGCACAAGGTCAGTATCCCCATGGGAGATACCAATCTGTTGACCCACAAGTCGATAAACCCGAAGGTCGCTGAAAGCTGGAAAGGCGTTTTGGATAATAATTTTATCAGCGACCTGACATGGCAACTGGCAGAGGAACTGGGGTATAAAAACCCTGCAACACAAGCTGAGCAACTATCTTCACCAGCGACAAGCTCTCGCCGTGATGCCCTGAGAAACCGTCGAAAAAAGAAACAATGAAAACAGGAATGAGACAAGCACATTCATGAGCAACGAGAACGACAAAATAGCCATCATTGGTATGGCTTGCCGTTTTCCCGGCGCGAATACCATCGCGCAATTCTGGGAAAACCTGCGCACGGGTACGAGTTCGATTAATCAGTTCAGCGATGACGAACTGATAAGTGCCGGTGTTGATAAAGCCGATCTCGATGATCCGGATTACGTCAAAGCAGGTGCCTGGCTGGACGACCCGGATTGTTTTGATGCCGCTTTCTTCGGTTACAATCCGCACGATGCAGCGATGATGGACCCGCAACACAGGGTTTTTCTGGAGTGTGCCTGGTCTGCACTGGAAGATGCCGGCATCAATACTGCAAACAGTGAAGAGGTGGTTGCAGTTTATGGTGGAATTGCACGCAATACCTATATGCTGGATCGCTTTGCCGCCAACCCTGATTTACTGCACTCCAGTGGTGATTATCAAAGTATGATTGCAGGTGAAAAGGATTTCACGGCTACACGCGTCGCCTTCAAGTTAAACCTGAATGGGCCTGCCATCGACATACAGACAGCCTGTTCGTCAGCCGGAGTCGCCATTCACCTTGCCTGCCAGGGACTCATCGCAGGTGACAGTACCGTTGCTCTTGCAGGAGGAGGCCGTATACAGGCTCCGCTGAACAATGGCTACCGGTTTACAGAAGGCGGCACACAATCACCCGACGGTTATTGCCGTGCTTTTGATGCCGACGCAAAAGGCATGGTGCGAGGCAGTGGTATGGGCTTCATCGTACTAAAACGCCTGGACGATGCCCTGGCTGATGGCGACACGGTACATGCCGTTATTCGTGGTACCGCTATCAACAATGACGGCTCGTCTAAAGTGGGTTTCACAGCACCTGGCCTGCAGGGGCAAACAGACGTCATCGGAGACGCGCTGGCTATTGCCGATGTCAATCCTGAGGACATTACTTATGTTGAAGCCCATGGCACCGGAACCGAGCTCGGTGACCCGATTGAAATTGCTGCACTGACACGCGCCTACCGTGAGCACACCGAAAAATCCGGTTATTGCCAGGTTGGTTCGGTAAAAACCAATATTGGTCACCTCGATGCAGGCGCTGCGATTGCCGGCGTCATCAAGACGGTACTTGCACTGAAACATGGTGAAATCCCGCCCACACTGAACTTCAAACAGGCCAATCCACAGATTGATTTTGAACATAGCCCTTTTTATGTCAGCCCGAAACTGCAAGCGTGGCCGGATACCAGTCCGACACGTATTGCTGGCATCAGTTCTTTTGGCCTGGGCGGCACCAACTTCCACGCAGTCCTGGAGAATTACCAACAACCGGAACCTAGCGAGCAAAGTCGAGCATGGCAACTGCTCCCCCTGTCTGCGAAGTCAGAAGAATCACTTACACGAATGAACCACAACCTGGAACATTTCATCAAGGACAATGCCGAGCAAAACATTGCCGATGCAGCTTTTACTCTGCAAACAACGCGTGAACGTTTCAACTACCGGCAGTTCGCCGTTATCGAAAACCACTCAGACTCTCGCGAACACCTGATCCATGATCAAAACTGGTCGGTTATCCAGAATAATGATGCCAACAAAACTGACATCGTATTCATGTTCTCCGGCCAAGGTGCACAATACGTTAACATGGCGCGTGGCTTATATGAGTCTGAGTCCGTTTTTCGCGAAAATGTCGACCATTGTGCCTTACTACTAAATAACAAACTGGAAAAAGACCTACTCACAGTCCTCTACCCTGCTGACGATGATATTGAACAGGCGACCGAAGCCATCAATCAGACCGCATTGACCCAGCCTGCACTGTTTGTAACAGAATACGCACTGGCTCGACTATGGATGTCCTGGGGCATAGAACCTGAAGCGATGATAGGACACAGTATCGGAGAGTACGTTGCAGCCTGTCTTGCCGGTGTCTTCACACTTGAGCAGGCCATTAACCTGGTGGTCGCACGTGGACAATTGATGCAGAAACAGCCTGCAGGTTCTATGCTGGCTGTTCCTTTATCTGAACCCGAATTACAGAACCGGATACCTGCATCCATTTCCATTGCCACGATCAACACTACCTCGTCTACCGTTGTTTCCGGGCCAGAGGATGCCATTACCGAACTACAAACCTCCCTGGAGTCAGAGGGCATTAATTGCCGAATCCTGCATACCTCACACGCTTTCCATTCATCAATGATGGACGAGATATTAAAACCTTTTGAGGCCATTATTAAAGAAGCTCAACCTGAAAAACCACGCAAGCGTTTTATTTCCAATCTCTCTGGGACATGGATAACGGACGAACAGGCGACGGACCCTGCTTACTGGGCCCAACATCTGCGCTATGCAGTACGTTTCCACGATGGTTTGAGCGAATGTCTTTCCCTAAACAATCCGACTTTTATAGAGATCGGACCAGGCCGAACGCTATGCAGCTTTGCGCTACAACATGAAGCCAGGAAACCCCATCATACTGTTATCAGCAGTGTTCGCCACCCAAAAGAAGAGCAGCAGGATCAGGCTGTCATACTGAAAGCCCTTGGCCAGTCCTGGATGGCAGGTGCAATACCTGACTGGGATTCGTTCTATCAATATGAAAGCCGGATAAAATGCTCGCTACCCACCTATGCCTTTGAACGTAAACGCCACTGGCTGGATGGAGATAAATTCATACCGAATAAAAATACAGCCATTGAATCCGGAATCACAACCGAAGAAAGCGAAACCATCTCAACGGACGCAGAGAGCACGCTGGATCATGCCGAAAAGATTCGACAAAATCTAAAGCAGTTGCTCAGCGATATGAGTGGTTTGACACCTGAACAAATTGCTCCACAGTCTACATTCCTTGAGCTGGGTCTTGATTCGCTTGCCCTGACCCAGGTGTGCCTGTCATTGAAAAAACAGTTCTCTGTGAACATCAGTTTCAGGCAGGTTATGGAAGAGCTGACCCACCTCGAAGCGCTTGCCAACTACATTGAACAAAATACTGAAGAAAAAGCAGAAACACCCACGAGCACAGCAAGCCCGGTTACCAGAATAACTCAGGAAAGCAGGGAAACTGCAACAGTCACCGACCTGATGAGTACCGATGAGCCTGAAATCGTAACCGGCC
>Ga0316207_10001736_pt1 | contig 25229 bp, 17 predicted proteins | sample 6weekpyrite_MG_FD_204943 | JGI IMG/M metagenome (GOLD analysis project Ga0316207, IMG submission 204943) | Microbial mat bacterial communities from mineral coupon in-situ incubated in ocean water Damariscotta River, Maine, United States -... | ecosystem: Environmental > Aquatic > Marine >... | reverse complement strand
TACATTTCAACTGCAGCTGAGATCAGGTGACGCAGGAATGGTTCGCCCGCGTAAGAACGTGCACCAGCAGAACCCTGCATGATAACCGGGCTGTTTGCTTCATCAGCAGCTTGCATAATGGCATGCACCTGCTCCATGTTGTTAACGTTAAACGCTGGCATGCCGTAGCCGTTTTCAGCTGCATGATCCAGTAACTGGCGTAGAGATACTAATGCCATAATGATTACTCCTTAAACAAGGTTGTTAATTAGTAACGTGTCAGCACCTGATAAGGGCCAAGTTGTTACGTCATTTCATAAATTAAAATTACGAATTCTATTCACTACCAACAGTGATGACTTTCATCGCGTTAGTACCACCGGTGTTATCACCCAGCAAGTCACCTCGGGTAATAATTATTCTGTCGCCATCGTCAACGATGCCTTTTTCTTTCAACAATCCAGCCACCGTCGAGCTGATATTGTAATCGCCTACCTGATCAAAATCGATAGACGTTGGATAAACGCCCCGATACAGGGTCAATTTACGTCGAGTATTCTGATGACGTGTCATCGCATAAATCGGGATGCCGGAACTAATACGTGACATCCACAATACGGTAGAACCAGACTCGGTTAACGCAGCAATCGCATCCACATCCAGGTGGTTAGCCGTATACATCGTCGCCATCGCAATAGCTTCATCAACACGACCAAACGTCAGTTCCATACGATGATCAGATAATTTGGCGCGCGGATGCTGCTCTGCCGCCTGACAGATGCGCCCCATGGCTTCAACCGTTTCTACAGGGTATTTACCCGCAGCGGTTTCACCCGATAGCATCACGGCATCTGTGCCATCATGTACGGCATTAGCTACATCAAATACTTCTGCGCGGGTAGGAATCGAGTTATCAATCATCGATTCCATCATCTGCGTTGCCGTGATCACCACTCGATCCATGCTACGCGCCCTGGCAATCAGGTTTTTCTGTACCGCTGGCAGTTCAGCATCACCAATTTCCACGCCCAGATCGCCGCGCGCCACCATAATAGCATCTGAGGCTTCAATGATTTCATCAATAACATCAAGGGCTTCAGCACGCTCAATTTTCGAGACAATCGCCCCATGGCCACCAGCATCACGCAACAGTTTACGCGCCTGAATAATATCATCTGCCGTTTTCGGAAAGGAAATCGCCACATAATCAGCCTGCAGTTTGGCCGCTGATTTAATGTCTTCCTTATCCTTCTCAGTCAACGCCGGTGCTGATAATCCACCACCCTGCAGGTTGATACCCTTTTTGTCTGACAGATAACCACTTTGTGCAACCGTACAATGTATTTTCATGCCATCGACAGACACCACATCGAGCAACATACGGCCATCATCCAGTAACAGGCGGTTTCCCGGCTTCACATCATGAGGTAATGTCTTGTAGGTAATACCTACGGCTTTCGTGGTGCCTGCGGCCGGATCCATATCTGCATCGAGGCAAAAGTCATCGCCAGCATTTAGATACACCTTGCCATCAATAAAGCGTTCGGTGCGGATTTTTGGGCCCTGCATATCTGCCAGCACACCGACCACACGACCGCATTTTTCAGCTGCAGCACGCACCATTTCTACACGGCGAGTCATTTCTTCATGGCTGCCATGCGAATAATTCAAACGCACAACGTCAACACCCGCTTTTACCAGACGCTCGATGATTTCCGGCGTATCTGTAGACGGGCCTAAGGTGGCTACAATTTTTGTTCTACGCAAAGGCAGAAGCTCTTCGTTATTTTTTCCGATCAATTATTTACTACTTTTAAGTTAATGATTACAAACATTAGGCACCACTATGGTGTTCGTTAATGCCATTTAAATCTAACATCTAAATCTAATGTCCAGGTCTTATATCTCTGCTACACATGAGAGAAAAACGAGGCCGCAGCCTCGTTATCAGACCTAGCTCTTTGCGCGTTCTTCCAGCATAGCCACTGCAGGTAATGTTTTACCTTCCAGGTACTCAAGGAAAGCACCACCCGCGGTTGAAATGTAAGATACCTTGTCATAAATATCGTATTTCTGCACAGCAGCAATTGTATCGCCGCCGCCTGCCAGACTGAAACCAGCTGAATTTGCGATCGCCATTGAGACAGTTTTGGTGCCTTCACCAAACTGATCAAACTCAAACACACCGACTGGACCGTTCCACACAATAGTACCGGCTTTTGCAATAATATCCGCCAGTTCTTTTGCGCTATCCGGGCCAATATCAAAAATCATGTCATCATCTTCAACTGCATCTGCCGCTTTTAATGTGGCTTCAGCTGTTTCTGAAAATTCTTTACCGCATACAACATCCGTTGCAATAGGAATGTTCGCGCCACGCGCTTCCATTTTTTCAATCAGTGCCTTGGCTGTATCAACCAGATCATCTTCACATAAAGACTTACCTACATTGTGGCCCATTGCCTTGAGGAAGGTGTTAGCAATACCGCCACCCACAACTAGCTGGTCAACTTTTTCTGAAAGCGCTTCCAGAACAGTCAGCTTGGTAGAGACTTTTGAACCACCCACAATTGCCACCATTGGGCGAGCAGGATTTGCCAGCGCCTTCGCCAGGTTATCCAGCTCATCTGCCAGCAATAAACCTGCACATGCAGTAGGCGCAAATTTACCTGCACCATGAGTAGATGCCTGCGCACGATGCGCAGTACCAAATGCATCCATTACAAACACATCACATAGCGCCGCATATTTTTTTGCTAAAGCTTCGTCGTCTTTTTTCTCACCTGCATTAAAGCGCACGTTCTCCAGCAGAACAACTTCGCCACCTGCAACCTCAGGCGCTTTATCCAGATAATCTTTAACCAGCTTTACTTCTTTACCTAACTTGGCTGACATATCAGCTGCAATCGGTGCTAATGAATTCTCTTCATCTGCCACACCTTCTTCAGGACGGCCACGGTGCGACATAACCATAACCATTGCACCTGCTTTGGCACAATGTTCAATCGTTGGCATAGATGCAGTTATACGTGCATCAGATGTTACCTTACCATCTTTAACAGGCACATTAAGATCTGCACGAATCAGCACGCGCTTACCTGCAAGATCAAGATCAGTCAGCTTGATGAAAGACATGTTTAGCTCCTAAAAATATTAAATATAAAAAAACTGTTTGGTAAATTCACACTTAACAAACAACTCTCTTTCTACATTTGTCATTTCTGCTTTTACAGGAATGACATAACAGATTTTCTAACCTGATATTGTATGCCGTTTCTCAGTAAAGCTTAGGCTTTACTTATTCGCATTCATCAGAGCGATGGTTGTATCAATCATGCGATTTGAGAAACCCCATTCATTGTCATACCAGGCACACACTTTAACCAGATCGCCACCCGTTACTCGAGTTAGCGTTGCATCAAAATTTGATGTTGTACTGGTGTGGTTATAATCCACTGACACTAATGGACTATTACTATATGCCAGCACTTCGCCATCAGCGGCCTCTTTCATGATGGCGTTAATTTCTTCTACCGTTGTATCGCGACTCGCCGTAAAGGTTAAATCAACCAGTGATACATTAATGGTTGGCACCCTTACTGCAAAACCGTCCAGCTTGCCATTGAGTTCTGGCAATACCAGGCCAACCGCAGCAGCCGCACCTGTTTTAGTGGGTATCATCGAACTCGTTGCGGAACGCGCGCGACGCAAATCCGTATGATAAACATCCGTTAACACCTGATCATTGGTGTACGAATGTATCGTCGTCATCAGTCCTTTTTCTATACCAATTTTTTCATGAATCGGCTTAACCATTGGAGCCAGACAATTTGTCGTGCATGATGCATTGGAAATAACCGTATCGGTCTGTTTCAACACATCATGATTAACACCATATACGATGGTCGCATCTACTCCATGTCCGCCGGGCGCAGAAATGATGACTTTTTTTGCGCCGCCATCAATATGCATCATAGCTTTTTTCTTGTTGGCAAAAAAACCGGTGCACTCATGTACAACATCTACACCCAGCTCTCCCCAGGGCAGCTGCGATGGATCTTTTTCACATAGCACACGGATTTTATCGCCATTAACCACCATGTAATCGCCATCAACCGACACTTCGCCAGGAAAGCGACCATGCGCCGTATCGTACTGCGTTAAATGCGCATTGGTAAATGCATCGCCAAGATCGTTAATAGCAACAACCTGCACTTCATCTGTACGACCCGACTCATAAATTGCACGCAAAATGTTACGACCAATACGACCATAACCATTAATTGCAATTTTGATTGCCATATCATTTACCTTTCATTCACACATATCTCAATGAATGCAATGGGTTAAGCTCAAAATGATTCAAGTATAACCAGCTAATCCATGAGCTTTAAATCAACCACTTTGTAAAATTAACGAGCCAGAAAAATCAGCTTATAGACATTAATTTTACAAAATGGTTTAAGAGTTAAAGGGCAAGCCGTAAAAACAGGCTCACCCTTTAAATTCTTTTAATAACTTCAATTACTACAAAGTTATTTAACTAAGCAAGATTTTATTCGAGAGCAAGGCGGCGGAATATTTTGAGATGTTGAGCGCACTGCTGTGCGCGATCATTCAAAATATTCCAACAACGCCGCTATCGGATAAAAGATTCTTAGTTAGCGGCTACGTGCTCTACGAAACGCATCATGTTACATGTGTAACCGTATTCGTTGTCATACCAGCTAACCAGCTTAACGAAAGTGCCGTCCAGCGCGATACCGGCTTCTGCATCAAAGATTGAAGAGTAACCAACACCACGGAAGTCTGTAGAAACTACTTTCTCATCTGTGTAACCCAGAGTCTTCGAAATATCACCTGATTCAGAGTGTGCTTTCATCTCTGCACAGATTTCTTCGTAGGTTGCTGACTTATCTAACTCAACAGTCAGGTCAACTACAGATACGTCTGAAGTAGGAACACGGAAAGCCATACCTGTGAGCTTGCCATTCAGTTCTGGAAGTACAACACCAACAGCCTTAGCCGCACCGGTTGAAGATGGGATGATGTTTTCCAGAATACCACGACCACCGCGCCAGTCTTTCTGTGAAGGACCATCAACTGTTTTCTGTGTTGCAGTTGCCGCATGAACTGTAGTCATCAGGCCACGTTTGATGCCCCACTTGTCATTGATAACTTTTGCCATTGGAGCCAGGCAGTTAGTTGTGCAAGATGCAGCAGAAACAATTGCCTGACCTGCATATGTGTCATGGTTAACACCGTAAACGAACATTGGCGTTGTATCTTTAGAAGGTGCAGACATAACCACTTTCTTGGCGCCCGCATCAATGTGCTTCTGACAACCTTCTTCAGTTAAGAAGAAACCAGTTGAATCGATAACGATATCAGCAGCAACGTCGCCCCATTTCAGATCAGCAGGATCACGCTCAGCTGTTAAACGGATTTTCTTGCCATCAACGATCATGCAACCGTCGCCCGCTTCAACCGTACCACCGAAACGACCGTGTACTGAATCATACTTCAGCATGTATGCAAGGTAGTCTGCATCTAACAGATCGTTAATACCGACGATCTCGATGTCTTTAAATTCATTGTAAACTGCACGGAATACCATACGGCCGATACGACCAAAACCGTTAATACCTACTTTAATAGCCATTACATTTTTCCTCGGTTAGTTTTCTAAAAATATTCTAATTTTTAATTTCTACTCTGTATAAAGCTTTGGCAGAAATATTTAATTGCATTTAAACAAAGGCATCAGATTGATCACCTCAAGCTGATGCCTGAATGTTTTACAGTACGCCTTCTACTGCTTTAACAACGTTCTCTACAGTAAAGCCGAACTCTTTAAACAGTTCGCCTGCAGGTGCAGATTCACCAAAGTGATCAATACCAACGACTGCATCTGCATACTTATACCAGCCACCCGTAACCGCAGCTTCAACCGCAACGGTTGGTGTGCCTTTAACCAGCACAGATGCACGATAAGCATCATCCTGTGATTCAAATGCATCAACTGATGGCATTGAAACAACACGAATGTTTTTGCCGCTCATGGCTTCAGCTGCACCAACCGCCAGTGCGACTTCAGAACCGGTTGCAATAATGATGGCATCTGGCGCACCGTCACAATCTTTCAGGATGTAACCACCCTTGGCGATATTAGAAATCTGCGCATCAGTACGTTCCTGATGTGGCAGACCCTGACGTGAGAAGATCAGCGTAGATGGACCATCTTTGCGCTCAATGGCTTTCGCCCAGCACACGGCAGATTCAACGGCATCACATGGACGCCAGACTGACATGTTTGGAATCATACGCAGCGTAGGAATCTGTTCTACTGGCTGGTGAGTCGGGCCATCTTCACCCAGACCAATTGAGTCGTGAGTAAATACGAAGATGCTCTGAATTTTCATCAGTGCCGCCATACGCAGTGCATTACGCGCATATTCCGAGAACATCAGGAAGGTCGCACCGAAAGGAATCAGACCACCGTGCAGCGCGATACCGTTCATAATCGCTGACATACCGAATTCACGTACACCGTAGTTTACGTAGTTAGGCTCTTCGTTACTGATCATTGGCTTGTAACCAGACCATTCAGTCAGGTTTGAACAACCCAGGTCAGCAGACCCCCCGAACAGCTCAGGCGCCATGGGCGAATAAGCTTCGATAGACGCCAGAGACGCCTGACGCGTTGCAGGGCTTTTCGCTTCCGCATTAACAGAGGCAATAAAGTCAGCCGACTTCTGTGCCCACTCAGCAGGTAAATCACCCGCCATGCGGCGCTCGAACTCTGCCGCCAGCTCAGGGAATTCCGCTTTGTATGCTGCGAATTTTTCATTCCATGCTGCTTCTGCTGCTGCACCTTTTTCTTTTGCGCTCCAGCCCTGGTATACAGATTCTGGCACTTCGAATGGACCGTGATCCCAGCCCAGTGCCGCTTTAGTCAGGTTGATTTCTTCTTCGCCTAGTGGCGCACCGTGACAGGCATGGCTACCTGCCTTATTAGGTGAACCAAAACCAATCGTTGTCTTACAGCAAATCATAGTTGGCTTGTCTGTCATGGCTTTTGCCATTTCAGTGGCTTTTGCAATGGCTTCTGGATCGTGACCATCTACATCTGCAATTACGTGCCAGCCGTAAGCTTCGAAACGCTTGGGTGTATCGTCAGAGAACCAGCCTTCAACGTGACCATCGATAGAAATACCGTTGTCATCCCAGTAAGCAATCAGCTTGCCCAGACCTAATGTACCGGCCAGAGAACAGGCTTCGTGCGAGATACCTTCCATTAAACAGCCATCACCCAGGAATACATAGGTATTGTGGTCAACAATGTTGTGACCTTTCTGGTTGAACTGACCCGCCATGGCTTTTTCAGCAATCGCCATACCTACAGCGTTAGTAATACCCTGGCCTAGTGGGCCAGTGGTTGTTTCAACACCTGGTGCATAACCATATTCTGGATGCCCCGGCGTTTTTGAATGCAGCTGACGGAATTGCTTCAGATCGTCGATGCTTAGATCGTAACCGGTTAAGTGAAGCAGTGAGTAAATCAGCATTGAGCCGTGGCCATTAGACAGAACAAAGCGATCGCGATCTGCCCAGTTAGGGTTGGCCGGGTTATGCTTCATATTGTCGTTCCACAATACTTCAGCTATGTCTGCCATGCCCATTGGCGCACCAGGGTGACCAGAATTTGCTTTTTGTACTGCATCCATACTGAGCGCACGGATTGCATTAGCAAGCTCTTTGCGTGATGACATAGGATATCTCCAATCAAGTTTTAAAAGTAATAAGCCGCCACGCCCTACCATCTGGCGCAGCAGCAAAAATTCTAATTTTCAATTTGCTGTTTTTAATGATCTGCCCATCTCACTCTGTCAGGGCCAAAAGTCAGCAGGGGAAGCGAGTCCCACTTTATAAAGGGGCGCTATTTTCCCTTACTTCGCCACATTCAGCAACTTAATACTTGGAATCCGCAACGCCACATATCTGGATCACAGTATTTGCGCATTTCCCTCGCACCTGTAGCGCTCGCCACGAAAAACCATATTTTTTATATTTTTCAATAGGATAGAATCGAATTACAGGGCTTTTTATTTCGTCATCCAGGCGAGTTATTTTTATTTACCCATAAAAAACACAAAATTAGTCACTACCCTGCAAACCCGAGATGCAACAGAATCCAACGCATTTCCAGTGCATTTAGCTAGTCTGCATCTTTCCATTTTATCGAGCAGCCCATGCTGGGAATTTGTTCTTCAGGCCCACGACCCGTTTCCGCGACCTGCTGCATCGCCTCAAACAGATCTCGGCGCACATCTGCTGGCGCAGCCTCTTTGCGACTTTCATCCAGGCGCCCACGGTACTGCAATTTCAAATCGGCGTTATAGCCAAAGAAGTCCGGGGTACATACCGCACCATAGGCTTTTGCGACCTGCTGGGTTTCATCCAGTAAATACGGAAAGGTAAAACCCATCTCTGCAGAAATCTTCTGCATATTCTCAAATGAATCCTCCTCATACATGGAAGGATCATTCGACATAATCGCCACCGTGTTAACACCCAGCGCTTTCAACTCTGACGCATCACGCACAATGCGATCAATCACGGCCTTTACATAGGGACAATGATTACAGATAAACATGACCAGCAGACCCTTCTCACCCGCACAATCCGCCAGTGACCAGTCTCGGCCATCTACCCCGGGCAATGAAAAATCGATAGCAGCTTGTCCAAAATCACATACAGGCGTCTTTAAACTAACCATACAAATCCCCATCTAAGTTTATAAGCTGGCGACACCTTGCCACCAAGCAGGTGCAACGTAAAGCCGCAATATATATGGTTTTAATATTATTGCTTTTATTTGTTGCAAATATAGCTAGACCACGCCTTGAGTGCTATAATGCGTGGTTCAGTTTTGAATTCTCGTACTCTTTAGCGGATAACCATGAGCCAAAAAGATAAGCAGTCAGAAGACCTACCAACAACCCCGGAAGCGCAGGACAGCACAAATGGCGGCGCGCGTCAGGACAAGAAATCACTTCTCAAGGAGCTAATTGCCAAGGGCAAGGAACAGGGTTACCTGACTTATGCCGAGGTGAATGACCATCTTCCGCAGGAAATTGTTGATCCCGAGCAAGTTGAAGACATTATCAACATGATCAATGACATGGGCATTACCGTCCATGAAGTTGCGCCAGACACAGAATCCCTGGTGCTGACAGATGCCAGCGCAACAGACGACACAGCCGCTGAAGAAGCGGCGGCCGCATTAGCGTCTATCGAAAATGAATTTGGCCGCACCACCGACCCGGTACGTATGTATATGCGTGAAATGGGTAGCGTAGAGCTGCTGACACGTGAAGGCGAAATATCCATCGCCAAGCGCATCGAAGAAGGCCTGAAGCAGGTAATGGAAGCACTGGGCACCAACCCTCGCTCTATTCTCGCCGTTATCACCACTTATGCAAAAATCGAAGCTGAAGAAGCTCGCCTCACTGACTTAATCAACGGTTTCCGCAGCGACGACAGCGATGAAATTGCACAGCCCGCCTCTGGCCCTGCCGATGAGCGCGATGACGATGACGACGAAGATGAAGTTGTTGTTGATACCGGCCCGGATCCTGAGCGTGCAGCGGAGCAATTCAGGCTACTGGAAAAATCCTATAAAAAGGTCATGAAAGCGCTGGAAAAAAACAATACAAAAGCCATTGCAAAAGCGCGTGAAGAAATGGCAGAAGTCTTTATGGAATTAAAATTCCTGCCATCTATCATTATCGCCATGACTAAAGAACTGCGCGCAACCATTGATCGTGTGCGCACTCACGAAAGACACATTCTGAACCTTTGCGTCAATAAGGCGCACATGCCACGCAAGGCATTCATACAGTCTTTCCCTGAAAACGAAACCAATCAGAAATGGATTGAGCAATATCTCGACGGCCACGAATATTCCAGCGCGCTGGCTGAATACTCAGCAGATATAAAACAGACCCAGTTAAAACTTGGCATGCTGGAAAAAGGCTATGGCCTGAGTATCACCGACATCAAGGAAATTAACCGTAAGATGTCGATTGGTGAAGCCAAAGCTCGCCGTGCCAAGAAAGAAATGGTCGAAGCCAATCTACGTCTGGTTATTTCTATCGCGAAGAAATACACCAACCGTGGCCTGCAGTTCCTCGATTTAATTCAGGAAGGTAATATCGGCCTGATGAAAGCGGTTGATAAGTTCGAATACCGCCGTGGCTATAAGTTCTCCACCTATGCAACATGGTGGATTCGTCAGGCAATTACTCGCTCGATTGCAGACCAGGCACGTACCATTCGTATTCCGGTTCACATGATTGAAACCATCAATAAGCTGAACCGCATTTTCCGCCAGATGCTTCAGGAAAAAGGCCGCGAGCCTACACCTGAAGAGCTGGCAGAAAAAATGGAAATGCCAGAAGATAAAGTTCGCAAGGTACTTAAAATTGCCAAAGAACCCATCTCCATGGAAACACCGATTGGTGACGATGAAGATTCAAATCTTGGCGACTTTATTGAGGACATTAATATTATGTCTCCCGTTGACTCTGCAACGGGCGAATCGTTGCGTGAATCAACCAAGGACATTTTATCGACATTGACGCCTCGTGAAGCGAAAGTGTTACGTATGCGCTTCGGCATTAATATGAACACTGACCACACACTGGAAGAAGTGGGCAAACAGTTTGATGTGACCCGTGAGCGTATTCGTCAAATCGAAGCCAAAGCATTACGCAAATTGCGTCACCCATCCCGCGCAGAACACCTGCGCAGTTTTATCGGCGAAGAATAAAAGCTTGTTCAATAGAAACAGACGCATATAATATGCGTCTGTTTTTTATTACCGGCCCTATACGAACCTGTAGCGGGATGCGACAGCACAAGGTTAGAGCGCTCGACTCATAATCGATTGGGTGAGCGGCGGGCAAGGAGCCGCGAACGCGACAGAATTGCAGGAGCAAATTCTGAACATGGCAGCTTTTATGCCATGGCCCAAAGGGCAAGTTAGAGGACTAATTTGCATACAGGAGTCGAGCTGGATGCAATACATGGAGGTTACCTGTAGCACCCGTTAAACGGAGCTATAAACAAACGAGATTTAAATCTTAAGAAAAGAATAAGGGCCTGTAGCTCAGTTGGTTAGAGCGCTCGACTCATAATCGATCGGTCGAAGGTTCGAGTCCTTCCAGGCCCACCATTTTCTAACTCGTCAGTACTACCCCTATAAACCACAATCCCATGAACGCTTCGCGGTTGAATGCCTTCGGCAGTTTATACTCGCGTGCCATCTATGCACGCAAATACGGCCCACCATTTTCTAACTCGTCAGTACTATCTGTGCACGAAGTCATAAGTTGGCCAGCTTCTATTATTCAGTGAACCTAGCTGCCTCCAGCCTCCCTCAATACACCCAATTCTCGTACGCCAAAGGCATACTGTTTAGCAAATTTCTCTTTTCACGCCAATTCGGCATCAATCTATCTAGATGTCCACGAAAACACTCATTATGATTGCGCTCAAGAATATGTACCAACTCATGCAATAAGATATACTCTAAACACTCAATAGGCTTCTTCGCTAAATCGAGATTAAGCCAAATTCGTTTCGCCTGAATGTTGCAGCTTCCCCATTTAGTTTTCATTTTCTTAACACCGCAATAGGCCGCTTCTACGCCTGCACGCTGCTGCCAAGTGGGTAATATTTTATCAATATGAGTTTTTATCTCTGTTCTATAGAACTTCATGAGCACTAACTTTTTATTAGCCAGAGTAGTGCCAGGACAAATATACAAGTCCAGCCTCTTATTTCCCGACACTTTAATTTCATGACGTCCAACTCGCTCAATAACATTTAAACGATATTGCCTTCCCCATAGGTAATGACATTCCCCACTGATCATTTCACGATCAGATTGACGTGGTTGGTTTACAAAGTCCCGTTGTTGTTTTTTGATCCAGGGTATACGGCTTATCACTGCCATACGAATAGCAGTATCAGTCATGCTCTTAGGTGCTGAAACTCTCACACGCCCATCAGGTGGCATCACACTAATATGAAGGTTTTTAATCGCTTTGCGATACAGCTGCAGCGATATTAAACCAATCTGCATTTGTGACATCAATGGTAATCCTTCTGTGCCCTGGCCAATTCGATGATGCTTTGTATATCTACATCATAACCCGCTGTATCTTCCCGAACAGCATTGGCAATCTCCCGCTCTTTAAAACGATCACCCACCCAGTCAGCTTTTTTTGTATATCGGATAGCACTATCAATTTTAGTGGCGAGCACCTCATCTTTACCAAAGTTGTCATAAAATGCACGTTTGGGATTGGTGTCCATCGACGTCGGATAGTTTGATGTCGTTTGCTCAGGGCGGATCACCTTACGCGATAACTCACGGATTCGCTCTAGGTATTCCTGGTACTCAATAGCTTGTTGACGACGTAATTCAATCAACTCATCCAAAAGTACCGACATCTGCTCGTAATATTTTGGATTGACCGGATTTTCATCAACTATGGTTTTGCGCACGTTATTTTCGATCGTTTCTGCCATTGCCTTCTGGTTATTTCGAATGTTCTCAGGCAAATCATTAACTGCGTCAGCTCCTTTCTCAACGATCAGCTCAATCAGCCCCAACTCTTCAAAATCCATTAACACTTCGCTGTCATCAGCGCGAATATACATATCCAGCAAGTGTCTCATCGCTGGCTCAAAGCGCTTCATCTCAACGAGGTCGCCACTTCCCAGCTTCACTTCATCACGGACCTTTTCAAAATGAGCAACTTCTGAACGCATAGAGTCAACATCTTGGGTAGAGTAACCCGCATCGGGCAATTCGTTAGCGACATTGGCAAACGCCCGCAATAGCTTGGCTACGTTCTGATACAAGGTTAAACGCAGCGCCTCTTTCTCGGTCAACTCATCCTGATTAGATCCCGACTCGCCGCAAAAGTAGTGAATGTAATCCTCCGTGTTCCGTGGAGCTTTTACGGGTTCACATAAAGCGCGCACCATCTCCAGTGCGTTATCCAAATCGAGCCGCGCCTGCTCTAATCGATCTTTTAATAGTCCAGCAACATCTTCTTTGTCGTAGCCATCAAATGCGCCCTGCGTGTAATCAGAGATCGCTTTGTCCAGTGAGCGAAACAGGTCTTTGTAATCGACAATATATCCGTACTCCTTATCATCACCATCCAGGCGATTTACTCGACAGATTGCCTGAAACAAATTGTGATCAGCCATTTGTTTATCGATATACAGATAGGTTGCCGAAGGCGCATCAAAGCCAGTCAGCAACTTATCGACCACAATTAACAGCCTCATCTGCCCAGGCTCATCAATAAACTGCTTCTTTGCCTCTTTTTCAAACTCTTCCACACGGTTTGCCGCTTTGTCTTCCGGTTGTTCAAAGTAGTCCGCTAACATCTTGCGATAAATATCGTATTTGAAGAGTTTTTCCGTTAGGCCTTCGCCAGTTTCTTCACCTTTAATACTGGCAGCCGTGGGCTGAAAACTGGTCACTATGGCAAGCTTACCGGCCAAGTCAGTCTGGCTAAACATCTCATAGGCTTTACACGCCTGATACACACTAGAACACACCAACATTGCATTACCGTAGCCATCCATCAGGCGTGGCTTGGTATCCATGTCTAGCAAGATATCATTCACGATTTGCTGCAATCGCGATTTACTGGATAGCACCTTTTGCATGGTGCCCCATTTCTGTTTGAGCTGTATTTTGGCTAACCGAGATAGCCCGCGTGTTTTAGCCTCAAACCACTCATCCACTTTCTTCTGCGAAGTAATGTTCTGGTCTATATCTCGGGCTTCATAGCGCAAGTCCAAAACTACGCCATCGACCACGGCCTCATCAAACTTGTAGGTATGAATATAAGGACCAAACACCTCAACCGATTTCTTTTTGTCCTTTTTCATTAATGGTGTGCCGGTAAAGCCGATAAACATGGCTTCAGGCAGGATAGACTTCATCGCCTCGTGCAACTTGCCAGATTGAGTACGATGACACTCATCCACAAACACAAACAGGTCGCCTTTGGTTTTGAAATCCGATGGAAGAGACTTCTTCAGTTCCTCAATAAATTCATCTGTCGCAGCATCATTTTCGGATTCAGACTGTCGACCAAACTTGTGCACTAAGGAACACACCAACCAGGGATTTGGCCGATTTAAAGTAGCCACCAGGTCAGAACCGCTTTTGGTACGATATATATCTTCTTCAACACCCGTGAATACTTTTTCGATCTGCTCGTCTAATTCTGTACGATCAGTCACAATCAGCACACGTGCGTCTGTTACATTTTCGCGAACCCACTTGGCCAACCACACCATGGTTAAGCTTTTACCTGAACCTTGAGTATGCCAAATAATGCCGCCTTCACGCCGAGCAATATGTCGCTTAGCAGCTTCAATACCAAAAAACTGGTTATGTCGGCAGGTTTTCTTGATACCCGCATCAAAGACAATAAAATCGTGGATAATTTGTAGAAAGCGTTGCTTGCTGCACACGCGACTCAGGTGAAATTCGAGCTTATGAACGTATGGATTTTCAACTTCTTCTTTCCACTCAAGATAATATTTTTCTGGTGTTTCAATGGCACCATAACGCAATCCCTGAGTATCATTGCCCGCCATTACCAATTGCATAGTGGTGAAGAAATTACGGATAAAATCCTTCTTTTGATTATCAAGATTTTGGCGAATACCTTCAGAAACAGATACAGAAGAGCGCTTCAGCTCAAGCACACCCAGCGCTATACCATTCACATAGAGCACGATATCGGGCCGTTTTTTATTCTCCCCCTTAATTGAGACTTCTTCAGTAATGGCAAAATCGTTGGCTTCTGGGTTTTTCCAATCAATCAGCCACACAGTTTCATTCTGATGGCCTGCGCCTTCTTTATCTTTTACACCATAACGCAGCAAACGATAAACGTCTTTGTTAGCGTAATAGAGTTTTTTACCTTCACCAAGCGCTGCTGCCACATCCAGTTGGCGAATAGCTCGATTAATTAACGCTTCGCTAATGCCACGTCTTTTCAGCCAGCCGATAAGTATATCGACTTCAATATTTTTATTATTGGCACGATCTTGCCAATCACCCAGGTAACGATAATTCAACTCAGTTTGAAAGAACTGAACAATACGATTTTGTGTAATCCGTTCCCGCTGACCTACATTAGACAATGTTGAATCCCTTTTACAAAGCAATAGTACTCATGCGATTAATAGCTATCTGTAAGCTTTTATCATCAAATAACGCAAGCTTTCTATCAGCCCATTTTTTTTCAGTTGGCCAGTTAGCAATGCCATTTTTAATTGATTCTAAAGTTGGCTCACAACCTTCCTTAACCAGCAACCAATCAACGGTGGAAAGCAACTCCATACCATACGGAGATTCAAAACCATCAATGATCTTACTGGCCTCCTCTAATGCAGGTAAAAATTCTTTTCCTTCACTTTTAAGGTATGCTTCAACCTGTTGCTTTTTAGCATCATTAAATGCGATAACATCCAACGGATCACTGTCTGGTATACGCTTATCTGATTTTAAATAGCTCCCATCCAGCGCATTTAAAAGGTGTTCAAGATTGTTGGCATAGGGCCCGTAATTATTTGCTGAAAAATTAAGCTTTAGCTGATTAGTTAGCCCTTTAGCTTCTATAACACGCTGCAAGAACCAGGCTAACTTCTGTATTTCTAACAAACTGCATTCCATCCCAAGTATCCAGTAGCGCCTCACCAGTTCAGCCACCATAGCCCTTGCTGGAGTTAGTTTATCCACGCCGACTTTTTTGGCGACATTCTGATACCTGGCTGTTGGCTCAAATACCCATATTTCTACATCAGGTAGATCACTTAAAGCCTGCTCTATTTTCGACTTAACATCTTTCCATGCCAAGCCGCCATTCCCTGCACCGAGGGGTGGAATAGCAATGGATTTGACTCGATTTTCAGTAATAAAACGACGCAAGTCCTGCAGCCCATCGTCAATCCATTCCATTTTTGATTTGGCACGCCAGTGCTGCTTGGTAGGGAAATTTACGACCCACTTTGGCCCCATCAATTCTCCGGTTTCAGTCACAAACATTTTACCGGTAACAACTTCACGCGCTTTACAGGCTTTGGCATAGGCCTGCATGTTCTTGTCATAACGCTCTTTGAACATCAGCGCAATACCTTTACCCATCACTCCAACGGTATTAACGGTATTAACCAGTGCATCAACATCAGCTTCAAGTAAATTGCCTTGTGTGTAATGAATCATTAGAAATACCACCCCGGTCTTGCGATAACTTGCATGGCGAGATTGCGTTGTTGCAGCCATGTATCCAGTTGCTGTTTTGTACTCTCAGTATAACAAACCATGCCATCCAGTGCTTGAACCGGGCAATGCCCGTGTACCAGCGCTTCGGCCTGATAACGCTCAAACTTTGCCGGGTCATCAGGGTCTCGCCTGAAATTACGCGCCTGAATAATATCCCAGTCAATTTTGTGCAAATCTGTCAAATCTGTATAAAAATTTGACCAGGCATAGTAGGCGTGCCCATCAGTAAAGACGAATGGCAAAGCAAAATCTCTTACCCTGTAAAGATTCGATACCATAATGACAATTTCATCATTCGGTTGCTGTCGAATCCCACCCCAACCACTATGAATATTTTTCATCATCGGTGAAAAAGGTGTGAAGTAAAAAGGCACATAGTCATTTAAGCACCCTCCCATTCCAACAGGAACAGGATGTGTCGCTCGCTTGTCTATCAGCTCGGGATTTCCAATATGCACCCAATTAGGTGACTGAATTGCGCTATTTCCACAGTGCAAACCATTATCCAGAATCCATGGAATATTATCTCGGTGCACAATACGCCATATCAGGGCTTTTTTTGGATTCAGAGTCTGGCTGTAATCATACATCAGCTTCACCCACAAACATGGTCGTCATTAAATTGATATAACAGGAAACACCATGCCTGTCCGACAATTCCAGAACCGCTTTTTCTGCTGCTTCAGTTTTCACGTATACAGCAAATATTTTATCCGCAGGCACACTGGTGGGAGACAAACATTCCGCCATACAGGCAACTTTACACGCTCTATCCTCATAGTCTCTTTCTGCTATCAGCGCCCAATCAATCGTATCGAACCCATCATCATAGTCCAGAATTTCATAGCCTTCTTCTGCAAGTGGATGTCTGGGTATAATTTTCCAGTCATTCGCCTGTGCGACCGATCTACGCACAGTCACCAACACAAAGTCCTCATCAGAGCGAGATCGCTGCACGCCATAGTCAAATGGGTTTTTTGCATAAAAATGAAACGGCACATATTGCTCAAGGCCATGCTCATGACGACCATCAAGAATCGCATCATCAGCAACATCCTGAAACCCACCCGTTTTCAAAGCCGCACGTGGCTGCAACCCATTTTGAAAAATGGATTCCATATTATCCAATGCCGTTAGGTGATAGAGCAATTTACCGCCCTTAGCCATTATTATTTTCCTGGATTAATCGAGTCTTTCCCGTCAGCAGCTCCTGCATCATGCCCTGTTTGATCTGGCGGGTTTTATTGATGCGTTGTTGCAGGGTCTGGATCTCCTCATCCATATCGGAGAGGATGGTGGCGATGGCGGTTTGTTCTGGTAATGACGGTATTGGAAGTTTTAGATTCCTGATAATTTTTAAATTAAGACCACCTCTACCACCATCTCCAGTAGATAGCCCTCTTAACTCGTCATATCTTCTGTCAAGGTTATAGAAAAGATATTCTGTTGAATGTTTATCACTAGGAAATATTGCAGCTATAGATTGGTTAGTGCACAGGCTAATCCTAGCTATTGCAACGGTTCCGCGTGTCTTCCCTTGACCTGCCAACCCCATCAATACTGAATCTTTAGGTATGTATTTCGTGCTTGAATTTTTAAGACCTTCATCTGTAATACGCTCTGCTACATCAAACACTTGTTTTAAATGCAACTCACCAGAGCTCATCCAAGGATTTGATCCTCCCCAATAGGGAGGTGTGCTAGTACTTGGTGTGCCTCCAGCAGTGCAGTCCGTGAAATCACCAATTCTTTTGATTTGCCAATCCTCCGGCACTTCTCCCAGTTCGCTGGGTTTGTAGCCTTTTGACGTTCCGTCTTCGCGCAGGGCGAATTGCGGCAGGCGAGTGCGGCCGGTGAGCAGTTGCTGCATGGTGGCGGTTTTGATGGCCAGTTTTTTGGTGATGAGATTTTCCTGCGCGTTGATCAGCGCGTCCACGTCGGAGAGGGCGTTGGCTATGGCTGTTTGTTCTTCTTTCGAAGGCTGAGTAACCCAGGCACTATATATGGTGGTTGGTGAAGTATGTCTAACCGTTGAGCCTGTCGCGGCATTTTTTATGGTCAATAAGTAATTTGAAGAAAGCAACGTGTAGTAGAGGAATTTTTTGTTCCAGTTACCACTTAAGCGCTCAATTTTCCCAATTCGTTGATTATGCAAAACCTTTTCATGTGACTCCACGAATGCAGGTTTACCTAAGAGGTTGCAGTCAGGCGTCAAATCGGTCATTACTACAACCAAGTCACCATTCTTAAACTCAAATGATTTAGGATAAATAGCGCTGTATTGCTTTGTGTTTCTTTGTTCGAAGTACAGACCACCCTCTAACCTGAAGTTGCCTGGAGTTAGAACCACAGGTCCTTTATTAGAAAAAAACTCCCCTTTAAAAGAATACCCATTCTTTAAGCTAAAAATTTGTTTTAGTTGTACAGCTTCCCAATCCTCCGGAATAACCCCGACTTCAGTCTTCTTGTAACCAGCAGGCAGAACAATCCCTTGCCCGAGTTCCCCCGCCTTTGTGTTGATATAATCAACCGAAGCCTCGGCGACTTGCTCCGTCACACTCATAACCCCAGCCCCATCGCCTTGAGATGCCCAGCCACTTTATCACTCAGCGTCACGACGTTCTGCTCGATCATCGGCAGAGGTTCGGCATAGCGCTCTTCCAGCTCTTTAACACGGTTGGCCATTTGCTGAGTAATGCGTCCAATTTCTGCCTCAATATTCGCACTAAGTCTGGCAAGCCATTTGTCTTCAACGATCAGGGTTTTGATATCGGCCTCAGTTAAGCCTGGATAGTGTTTAAATACAGATAGATCCAGTGCTTCCTGCGCTTCTTTTAATGCTTTCCTGCCATCGGCTTCAGATTCAAATAATTTTCTGGCCTGTTTGAGCGCGGCTTTTTCGTCTTTATCGGTGGCCATTTTCAATCTTGATGCAATGGAGGCTTTGGTGACTTTTTCTTTATCGTTAAGTGCCTCACTTAACAGGCCATCTTCGCCAGAATGCTCCTCGATAAAGCTTTCCAGTTCCTGAGTGGCTGCATCCAGTTCAATCTGAATATTATCGATGTTTACCTGCTCATCTTTAAAGTAGCGTGCAACGATTAATGCTGGCGGAATCAACTCGGCTTTATATTTTGCTTTTTTGATTATCAAATCAGGTGTTTCTTTAAGCTTCTCGCCTTTTTTGGCAACTAACTCACGCAATACCTTGCCTGCTGACCAGCCATCCTGCACCAGCACATACACATCGTCCTGCATGACCTCTGCCCAGTAGTCCATGAGGATCTGGTATACATCATATTTACTCAGCAGGGGCATCTGTGCGTAGCTTTGCAGCAGGTCTTCACTAATGCGCTGAATAATTGCCTTGGGTTTTTCAGCCAATTGAATATCAGTCAGTGCTGCCTGTTCACGCCACGCCGTAAACGGCTGCAGGCTCTTCTGGGCGAAGGCGGTAAATTCGCTGTGATTTAAAATGGCACTTTTCACCTGACTGGCTTCTACCAGACCTTTGCAATAACCAGCACGGTCATCCGCAAACAGGGTATTTCGCAGGCTGGGGAATACACTCCAGTAATGTTGAAGTGCGTCGATATCGCGATTGGGGATGCCGCCTTGTAGGTGGGCACTTAAATCATGCAAATCTTCCGGCTCTGAGCTGTCGATGTAGCGCGGGATGTTGAGATTGTAATCATTAGCGGAAATTTCACTTAAGGCCACCATACGACTAAAGCGAGGCAGTTCGAGTTGTTTGGTAAACACATCGATTGTTTTATGAATATCCTGACTGCGCAGGCGATTTTTGTTGCCGTCTTTGGTAAATCCTTTGCTGGCATCGATCATAAAGATACCTTTTCTTGCCTGCGCATGTTCTTTATCAATCACAATGATACAGGCGGGAATACCGGTGCCGTAAAACAGGTTGGCGGGCAGGCCGATGATGCCTTTAATGTAGCCCTGCTTGATCAAGTTTTCGCGAATGCGTGCCTCGGCATTTCCTCGGAATAGCACACCATGGGGCAGGATGACTGCACCCTTGCCAGTACTTTTCAGGCTTTTAATAATGTGCAGTAAAAAAGTGTAATCGCCGTTTTTTTCTGGCGGTATACCCCAGACAAAACGATCGAACTCGTCTTCCTGTGGGTTGATGCCGCTGGTCCAGTTTTTATTAGAGAAAGGGGGGTTAGCCACGGCGAAGTCGAAGGTTTTGAGCTTACCCGCAGCGTCTTTCCACTGGGGGTCACTGATGGTATTGCCTTTCCATATTTTGGCGGTGGCATTGTTATGCAGAATCATATTCATGCGCGCCAAAGCGCCGGTCGCATTGTCCATTTCCTGACCAAAAATGGACAGACCACGGGGCGCTTCATCACTGGCTTTTAGCAGCAACGAACCCGAGCCACAGGTAGGGTCATAGACAGTCGCATCCTGGGATGTATCGTCTCTAATTCCAATGACCTTGGACAAAATACGCGAGACTTCCGACGGGGTATAAAACTGACCCTTACTCTTGCCGGATTCGGTAGCGAAATGGCGCATGAGATATTCATAGGCATCGCCCAGCAGGTCGTCGCCATCTGCACGATTAGATGAAAGATCCAGCCCCTCGAAAATACCGATAAGCTTGGAGAGCCGATCGATCATCTCCTTGCCTTTACCTAGCTTGTCTTCGTCGTTGAAGTCAGCTACGTCTATGACGCCTTTGAGGTCATTTTCTTCTGCAAGGCGGCTGATGATCATGTTGACCTTTTCACCAATTTCCTTATCACCCTTAAGAGCCAGCATTTCATCAAAACTGGCACCTTCCGGTACCACGATCATACCGTGTGGGTCGCCTTTGTATTTATCAGATACATACTTCATAAACAACAGGGTAAGCACATAGTCTTTATACTGACTGGCATCCATACCACCGCGTAGTTCATCACAGCTAGCCCAAAGAGAAGTGTAGAGTTCGGTTTTTTTGATCGCCATTAGGCTAAATCCTATAGTTATATTTATTTGTAGTTATTTTTTACTGAAGAGACTTATTAGCAACGCGCCGAGTGCTGCGCCGATCAGTACATGCCCTACACCCACACCATCCTCTTTGGCCTGGGTTGTATTTCCCCTCAATTGAGGCATCACATCTATTCCATTAGCCTTTAACTGTAACACTGTTCCATTCAGCTGCCGATTGAGCTCATCACCCTCGACCCCCAACGCAGTGGCTGCCTGAAACATCTGATCGACCGAAAATGAGGATTTTCCGCCTTCAAGTCGACTATAGCTAGCCTGTGAAAGCCCCATGCGATCAGCCATATCCTTCTGTTCTACACCTTGTCGCTTCCTGATATTGGCCAGCACTACACCCAGGACTGCGGAATACGTGGTTTGTTCACTACTCATTATATAACTCGACACATTGTTGACACTGAATATAATTAGGTTTAACGTATAATAATTAACTAAACGTAACCAACTAGGAAATATGAATATGTATTCTAAACTTAAAATGGGTGATTTACTACATAGAAGCAAAGGCATGGTCGAGCATGCAGGTGTTTATCTGGGTAATACTCAAGTGCTACACAATCAACCTGGCAAAGGAGTCAATATAACCAGCTATTCTGAATACTCTGAAGGAAAAGAGGTAAAAGTTACCCGTACTGATGAGACTAATACACAGCTACTAAAGATGCGCATTAAAGAAATAGTAGGAAATAACTCTCGCTACAAGCTATTGGAAAACAATTGCGAGCATGTCGCTAACTACCTAATCACAGGGCGAAAATTTAGCCCACAAATACAGGCTACCATGGCAGGAGTACTTATAGGCGCTTTCGCACATAGCCAGTTCAATAGGGGTCATTTTTTGCTATGGATAATAGGAGGCGGTGCCATGGGCTTGATGCTTTCTACTTTGATGAATAAGTACGATTTTTGCCTTAGCCCTACAACCTATTAATTAAGAAACTTTTACTTATATTAATGCCGGATTTATTTCCGGCAAGAGTCTTGTTGCTATAACGCTTAAGGATTGACTATATGCAAATCAACAACATATATCTATAAACCATAGCAGCATGAACGCTTCGCGGTTGAATGCCTTCGGCAGTTTATACTCGCGTGCCATCTATGCACGCAAATACGGCCCACCATTTTCTAACTCGTCAGTACTACCCCTATAAACCACAATCCCATGAACGCTTCGCGTGTGCCGGTCAAGCCCCATAAAATCGTAAACCACGTAAGTGCCAGTTTAGGCTAGTATCCTGTGACAGAGCCACCACCAATATAATAGATAACATTCACCAATATTCCAAATAGTTAATATCTATGGGTAGTAACTAACTTCATGACTATTGTTATTTCAACTCACTTTTACGCAACAACACTATTAACGACTTCTTTACCGCACTAAGATAATCTTTCTCTGTAAATCCCTACCTGGGGTCTGTTTATACAGCTGCTGTATTAGCTTCATATACGCCGGGGTTCGCATCACTTACAATCCAGACTGCATCCCCCCTGACGATTCAACCTGTAGCTTGCTTTCAAAAATAATTCATTTGAATATCGGAGATATCTGGAGCAGATGAAACTTTTTATTTACCTTATTTTAGTTGCACATTGATGACCATAAAAATTGGTTGTTGTGCTAGTGAGATTTAATTCATGTTTCAAGTATTATTATTTCCGACATAAATCTACCATCCAATCTTCATATTTTTTTCATGAATCCCTTACATTTTCTGTTTTACATATAGCGTGCGGGAATTTTCAGATACAAATAAGTGCAAGCATCCTTTTTCTATATGGTTTAAGCCAGCAGTTACGGGTATTAATTTCATATTATTTCTTTCTGCAAAATTTTCACAACTATGTATTCAATGTTTAATTCTACGGGGTTCAAAGATGAAAATAAAAGCTACTACATTAGCATTGTCAGTGATTGCCGGAATATCACTGAACTCTGCGCCAGCATTTGCTGATGATCACGTTCAAAATAATTACAATGATCGCCATCACCATGGTATGAAAAAAGGCCATGCTAATAATCGCGGTAAGGCCAAAGGCCGCTTTGTTGAGTTACAACTACTTGGTTTTAATGACTACCATGGTCATGTTAAAACTGACGCTGTTGGTTTTCGTGTAAATGAGGGCGGTGGTGAGTACCTTTCTGCAAAACTTGCTGAATTACGTGAAGGCAAGAAACAGAGTATTACCGTAGCTGCTGGTGACCTGATTGGTGGTACACCTGCTTTTTCTGGCCTTTTCCATGATGAACCTTCAGTTGAGTCACTGAATGCAATGGGGCTGGATCTTTCTGGTGTTGGTAACCACGAATTCGATGAGGGTGTAACAGAGCTATTGCGTATGCAGCATGGTGGTTGCCACCCTGAAGATGGTTGTTATTTCCCTGAAGAGCCATATGCTGGTGCAGACTTCAAATGGCTTTCTGCGAACGTTGTTAGTGAAATAGATGGAGAAACAACGCCATTACCTGCATATTCGATCAAAAAAATCGATGGTGTAAAAGTTGCTTTCATCGGTATGACGCTGGAAGGTACTGATTCAATTGTTGCTGCTGCGGGTATTGAAGGCTGGGACTTTCTTGATGAAGCAGAAACGGCTAACAATCTGGTTCCAATACTAAAACACAAGGGTGTTGAAGCCATCGTTGTTCTACTTCACGAAGGTGGTAACCAGATTCCATCTCCAGGTGACTACAATGCCTGTGAAAACTTCGAAGGCCCGATTGCTGCAATTAATGCCGCTCTGGACCCTGAAATTGACGTGATGATCACTGGTCATACACATCAGCCTTACAACTGTCGTTTACCTGATGCAGCGGGTAATGATCGTATCGTTACATCATCTTTTCAGTATGGACGTGTAGTTACAGAAGTAACTCTCGTGCTTGATCGCAAGACCAGAGATGTTGATCGTGCAAAGAGTTTTGCATACAACCATGCAGTTGTTCGTGATGCCCTGACTGCTGATCCGGCAGTTACTGCGGTCATTGATAAGTGGCAGCCACTTTATGACTCATTTGCGAATGAAGTTGTAGGTAGTATCACTGAAGACATCAATCGTGGTGGTGTTCCAACAGGTTCTGACCGTAGTGTTGAGTCCCCAGCAGGTAACCTGATTGCAGATGCGCAATTCTCTGCTACACAAACTTTTGGTAGCCAGGTTGCGTTCATGAATCCAGGTGGTGTACGTTCCGACCTTGTATATGCAGCGTCTGGATTTGAAGGCGATGGTAATGTCACATTCGGCGAAGCATTTACATTTCAGCCATTTAATAATGGGCTTGAAGTGCTAACTATGACTGGTGCTCAGATTGTTGCTGTTCTTGAAGAGCAGTGTCAGCCTATCGAAGAACCGGGTGATCGTGCATTCCTGCATCTGGGTGTTTCTGAAGGATTTACCTACGATCTGCAAAAAGACTTTTCAGTTAATACGGGTGGTGGCTGTATAGCTTTCATCAGCAACGTTCAGTTAAATGGTGTCCCTCTAGATATGACAACACACTATCTGGTAGCTGTTAACAGCTTCCTCGCTGATGGTGGTGATAACTTCACTACATTCACACAAGCTTCAAACCGTGTTACCTGGGGTCTTGACCTGGATGCATTGACTACATACCTGGGTGAGAACAGTCCAGTTTCTCCACCAGCAACTAATCGTGTAAACGAGCTGCCTGATCTTTAATTAAGACAACTATGTTTTACACGACGTGGGTGTAAGCTATTCACGAAATAAAAGCTGTAAAACCGCCTGGTTTTGCAGCTTTTTTTGGGTGATTTTTTCGAGCTTTCTGTTTCAGATGATAAAGGACTTTGAACCTGTGGCTTCTTGAAAAGGAACT
>Ga0316207_10001735_pt1 | contig 25255 bp, 22 predicted proteins | sample 6weekpyrite_MG_FD_204943 | JGI IMG/M metagenome (GOLD analysis project Ga0316207, IMG submission 204943) | Microbial mat bacterial communities from mineral coupon in-situ incubated in ocean water Damariscotta River, Maine, United States -... | ecosystem: Environmental > Aquatic > Marine >... | reverse complement strand
TCATCAAAGGCACGATAGAAAGCATTTTGGCAGAAGTGCCCAGTTCTAAAATTGGGAACAAATCTGTTAAGTAATCACGCAAAACGTTACCCGTGACCGAAATAACATCTTTGCCGTCTTTAATCTGAGTCAAGGTAAAACGGGTCGCCTCAGTCGGAGACATAATGCGAATATCCAGACCATTAGTGTCATGTTCAGTCAGATAAACATTCACCTTTTTAATCACTTCAGCGTCGTGCGCCCTACTCTCATCTAACCAGAAAATTGCCGGTGTATTGCTAGCGCGGGCGCGAGTTACTGCAAGTTTCACCCAGTCTTGAATCGGTGCATCTTTCACCTGGCACATACGAAAAATATCACCTTCGGCAACAGACTGTTGCATTAAAACATTACCACTAGCATCAACAACACGGACCGTGCCAATGGCTGACATTTGAAAGGTCTTATCATGGGAACCATATTCTTCAGCTTTTTGCGCCATCAAACCTACATTTGGAACTGTCCCCATAGTGGTTGGATCAAATGCACCGTACTCTTTGCAAAAACTAATGCTTTCCTGGTAAACACTGGCATAACAACGATCAGGAATAACCGCCATCGTGTCTTGTTGTTTGCCTTGCTTGTTCCACATCTTGCCTGAACCTCGAATCATCGCCGGCATAGAGGCATCAACAATCACATCGCTGGGAACATGAAGATTTGTAACGCCCTTATCCGAATCGACCATGGCAATATCTGCTTTGGCGTCCAACACCGAATTTATATCGGCTTCAATCTCAGCCTGTTTTTCTGCTGGCAACGATTGGATTTTGCTATACACATCCCCTAAACCATTATTAGGGTTCACACCAAGCCCAGCAAAGGTATCCGCATATTTATCAAACACCTCATTGAAGAATACGGAAACCGCTGAACCAAAGACAATGGGGTCTGACACCTTCATCATCGTGGCTTTCAAATGCAAAGAAAACAAAATACCTTGAGCTTTTGCTTCAGCAATGGCCTCTGCCAGAAAAGCCCTTAAAGCTTTTTGGCTCATCACCGAACAATCAATCACCTCACCAGCCATCAATGGTGCGCTTGCTTTCAATTCGTTGACGCTCCCATCATCAGCAACAAATTCAATTTTGAATTCAGTCGCCTCAGCAATCGTCACTGATTTTTCAGAGCCATAAAAATCTCCTTCTGGCATATGTGCCACATGGGATTTTGAGTCCGCAGACCATGCCCCCATTGAATGAGGATGTTTCTTGGCATAGTTTTTAATCGATGCGGGCGCACGACGATCAGAATTACCTTCACGCAATACTGGATTAACCGCGCTACCAAGGACTTTGGCATAAGTCGCTTTAATCGCCTTTTCCTGTTCGGTTTTAGGCTCAGCAGGATAACTCGGAATCGCATAGCCTTTGCCTTGCAACTCTTCTATGGCAGCGATTAATTGAGGTATGGAAGCACTGATGTTGGGCAGTTTAATGATGTTTGCCTCTGGTGTTTTAGCCAGATCACCCAATTCGCTTAAGGCATCGCCAATGCGTTGTTCTTCTTTTAGATATTCAGGAAAATTGGCGATAATCCGACCAGACAAAGAAATATCACGAGTTTCAACAACCACATCCGCCGCACTGGCAAAGGTTTTTACGATAGGTAGAAATGAATAGGTTGCCAAAGCTGGGGCTTCGTCAGTCAGGGTATAGATGATCTTTGCCATTTCTGTCATGTGAATTCCTAGGTTATTCGCCTTGAGTTTGACGGCTGCCAAATAAGCAATTAGAAAGGCGCCTATTTTACCTCAGATACCCCTTAAATTCTAACAACTTAGGCAAAGCAGCTTATGCACCGAAATGGTAACTTCTGCAATCAGCGACTATTTAATTAATCAAGCACATGCACTACCATGGCCGCTGAAACCGCACTAATTCACTAAAAATGGCCAAAATCATCCTTTTCAATAAACCCTACGATGTGCTGTCTCAGTTCACCGACGCCGAAGGCCGTGCCACGCTGGCGGATTACATTGATCTAAAAGAGGTCTATCCTGCCGGGCGTTTGGACCGTGATAGCGAAGGACTGTTGGTGCTAACCGACGACGGCCGCGCCCAACACGAAATTGCCAACCCCAAACGAAAGATGAGCAAAACCTATTGGGCACAGGTAGAGGCTATTCCGGACGAACAAGCCCTGGAACAGCTCCGTCGTGGCGTTGAACTGAAAGACGGCCTTACCCGTCCCGCCAAGGCCCGCTTGATTGACGAACCAGACATCTGGCCGCGCACCCCTCCAATTCGCTACCGCGCTGACATCCCTGACAGCTGGATAGAACTCAGCATCAGTGAAGGCCGTAACCGCCAGGTCAGGCGCATGACAGCCGCTGTCGGCCACCCAACCCTACGCCTAATCCGCTACAGCGTTGGTCCGTGGACCCTAGACAAGCTGGAACCTGGCCAGTGGATGGAACTGGAATGCCCGCCTGAATTATTGCAAGCTACCGCTAAACCCAAACGAACGAGAACAAAAAAGCATGGTCTGGACACCCCGAACTACCGTCGCCGCCGTAATCGAAAATGATGGCAAATTTCTGCTAGTCGAAGAAGAGATCGGCCAACAAGCCTACACCGTGTTCAACCAACCCGCAGGCCATCTGGAAAACGGCGAAAGCCTGATTGATGCCATAATTCGGGAAACCCTGGAAGAAACCGGCTATGACTTCAAGCCCACCGCCATCACTGGAGTTTACCGTTGGATAGAACCCAACTCTGGTGACACATATATGCGTTTTTGTTTTAGCGGCGATGTGACAGCACACAAGCCAGACTTGCCACTGGATGAAGGCATAGTCGCAGCCCACTGGCTGAGCTTGGAAGAGATTAAAAAGCTGAATATCCGCCTACGCAGCCCACTGGTTAAATCTTGTCTAGATGACTATCTGGCCAATCACCGTTACCCACTTGAGCTACTTCAGAACTAGGCATTTATCCACCACTAACACTCTTTTTCACACTCAGACACAAAGCAAAACAATAAGAACCGCACTTGCTACCCCACTCATTCTGTAACAATTGTTCACATTTCAACTCTTTATTAAGACACATCTTCCCTCACAAACTGCCGATAACACTTACATGAACAAGGTTTTATGCAACCTTTCATCAGCTGAATTTTTATTAATATTAAAAACTTAATGAACACCTAAAGATTGCCGTTACAAAACCTGACAACCTTGTCAAACAAATGACTATCACAACTCAACAAGAGAGAAAGGTCACTATGAAAAAGCTAATTAAATATCTACTGCCGGCCCTTATGGTCTTCACCACTCCGTTTGTTTATGCATCCGAGCTCTCTCCAGAGAGTGTCAGCGGTGCAACAACAGTAGATGCTGCCAAAGCCAAACAACTATTCGATGACGAGGCTCTGTTTATCGATACTCGCAAAGACAAGGACTGGGATGCCGGCCGAGTTCCTGGTGCCGAGCATCTCGATGTCAAAAAAGCCTTAACCGCCGACTCACTTGCCGCGGTTGCCGGCAAAGATGAAGCTATCATCATGTACTGCAATGGTCACAAGTGCATGCGCAGCTCCAAGGCTGCGAACATGGCTGTTGAGTGGGGCTATAGCAATGTCTATTACTTCCGCGATGGTTTCCCTGCCTGGAAAGATGCAGGTTACCCAGTCGAATAACATTGTAGTAAATAGGCTTGCGTCTCAGAAAGTAGACGCAAGCCATCAGAAAAACCTGGAGCAGCAGGTTAGAAGGAATGAGGTATGACTCTTAAAACACGGATAGTCATGGCAGGTTTATTGGCAATATTTCTTGTCTCAGCTGCCCTTATTACCACCAGTCAAATGGCTCAGGGTGAAATTGAATCACGCCTAGACAATGCTCTGCTAAGTGGCAAACACGCCATCTGGCAAGAGACAGTGAATGGCCATATCGAAAAAATGGAAGCGGAGATGAGCAGTCTGACCCGTGACCGCAATACCGTTAATGCCATGAAAAAAAACGACCTCGCGGCACTTGAGGAAAGTGTCACTTCCACCTTTAACCGCCTAAGTGCCAGTCACCTGATCAGCGGGCTAACAATTGTTGATGTCGATGGCACAATAATGTTCTCTACCACTAAAACTTTGCTTGGCAAGGATTCGACCAGTTTATTAATCCAATACGCCATCGCTGAAGGCCAAGTTAAAACAGGCATAGAGCTAAATGAACTAGACAAGATTGAAATGACCGTCAATTTTCCCCTCTATCGTCGCGGCAAACTCGTCGGTGGGGCTATTTTTTCCCAGTCCCTAGATGGCTCCCTACATGAATTCAAAGAACATGATGAATCCGAAGCCTTCGTAGTTAACAATGAGGAAAACCTGATCTATTCAACCAATGACGAACTCTATCAACAACTTAATATCTCTCTACCAGAACCTGGTGAAAGCCTCAGTATAGATATCCCTATGGAAGAGCGATATTTCGGCACGCTGATACTTCCAATAACTGATCCTGAAGGCACAGCAATCGGACATTTGATCAACTCCAAGGACCACACCGAAAGCATCCAGGCACAGAAGAATATCAACCTGATGGCGATGATTGCACCGGCTGTAATCATCATCATCATGGTTCTGGCGCTGTACTGGTATATTGATCGTAGCTTTAAGCCGCTGCAAACCGCCATCGCAGTAATGAAAAAAGTAGCTGATGGCGATCTAACTGGAGAAATCAAAGTCACCAGCAACGACGAAACCGGTCAGTTGCTGGCAGCAGTCAAATCCATGGTCACGCGCCTGCATGATGTTATCACCAATATTGGCGTCTCAACCGCCAAACTGGCCTCTTCAGCTGAAGAAATGGCCGCCATCACCGTAGATGCTGCTGATGGTGTCAACATGCAGCGTAATGAAACTGAACAGGCAGCCGCAGCAACCACCGAAATGGCCCAGACCGTTGAAGAAGTTGCCAAAAGTGCCGCTCAAGCCGCCGACGCAGCACAGGATGCCAATAATGAAGCTGAGCAAGGCAAGCAGGTCGTCATTGCCACTGTTGAGGCAATTAATGCTTTAGCTACAGATGTAGAAAACACAGCTAAAGCCATTGAGGGCGTCAATAATGAAAGTGACAACATTGGTTCTGTGCTTGAGGTAATTCGCGGCATTGCCGAGCAGACCAATCTACTGGCCCTCAATGCCGCCATTGAGGCCGCCCGTGCTGGTGAACAGGGCCGAGGCTTTGCCGTGGTCGCCGACGAGGTGCGTACCTTGGCTGGCCGTACCCAGAATTCAACCGAAGAGATCAAATCAATGATCGACAAACTCCAGACCGAAGCCGGCCGTGCCGTCGATGTTATGCAAAACAGCCAATCTCGTGCCCAAACCAGCGTAGAACAAGCCGATAATGCCAAAGGCTCACTGGAAAGCATTACCAATGCAGTCACCACTATCACCGATATGAATCATCAGATTGCCAGTGCCGCCGAAGAACAGCAGGCTGTGGCAGAAGAGATCAGTAAAATGATGGCCAATATCAATCAAGCCACTGAGCAGGTATCTCAAACCGCTGAGCAAACCTCGACTGCCAGTGGCGAATTGGCCGAGCTATCTACAGAACTGGACGCACTGGTTGGTCAGTTCAAGACATAACGCCCCCCTTTTTTCCTCCTCCCTAAGAGAACGTTTTGGCCTCCTTGAATTACAAGGAGGCCTTTTTTATAAGCAGCACTTCCACCATCAAGCAACTGATGCGTAAAATGCTCATCAGCCTATAAAAAACGACACCTAAAATGATTACCAGCCCGGAACAAAAACAAAGACTGCTAGAACTATTCCCCTTTCTTGCTAGTGCGACAATCGATTTCCAACGCATCTTTTTCGATGCCGCCATTCCGGCACACATCCCAGCAGGACACACCATTGCCGAGACCGGCTCGGAGTGCTCCCAACTGGCTCTAGTGATAAGTGGTTCAGTACGAGTCTATAAGCTGGCCGCAAAGGGGCGTGAAATTACCCTTTACCGCATCAAAGATGGTGACAGCTGTGTACTCACCGCCTCGTGCCTAATGAGCGCCACCCCTTTTCCCGCCATCGCAGAGGCCGAAACCGAGCTGGATGCAGTCATCATCCCGGCCGAATCTGCCAAGGCCTGGATGACCCAGCACCAGCCTTGGGGAAACTTTGTCTTTGGCTTGATATCGCGTCGACTGGCCGAGGTCATCACAGTGCTTGAAAACGTCACCTTTCAGCGCATGGATGTGCGTGTCGCTGCCTACCTGGTAGAAATGGCAACCAAAGGTTTAAGACTGAACATTACCCATCATGAGATCGCCGCTGACTTGGGCACCTCACGCGAAGTCGTCAGTCGCACCCTAAAGGATTTTGATAAACATGGCTGGATCAGTATGGGCCGTGGAGAACTAACCATCGAGGACATGCCTCAGCTACAAAGCCTTGCCGAAGAAATTTAGCCCTTAGGTGACTTAATCACATACATCGCCACCACACTCTCCTATATTGAACCCGTAAACAGTCAAAACAACGGAGGTGTAAGATGAAACAGAATGTAGGTGGTACAGAACGGGTTATCCGAATTGTCCTCGGACTCGCTATTATCGGTGCCGGCGTAATGTATGCCAGCTGGTGGGGCGCGATTGGTGCGGTGCCGCTAATAACAGGCTTGATTGGCTGGTGCCCACCTTATGCAATGATGGGCATGAATACCTGCAAAATTAAGCAAGCCTAAACTGATATAACTAACAGGGCTGGAGTAAATATGTAATTTACTCCGCCCTAGCAATAATTATTGCTCTGGCCGCCGTGGACGGCGTGGTTTTGCATTTCCATCCACCGGACGTTTACGTTTGGGCTTAGATTTATGAGCAGGCTTGGGCGCTACGTTGCCATCCTTATCGTTATTCCAGTGAGACTTCTTCTTAGCTGACTTTGGCTTCGAAGACTTTGTCCGATCACCGCCAGATTTGGCTGCGGGTTTATTTTGCTTGGGTTTCTTCGGCCCTGCTTTCGGTTTCTGCCCCAAACGGGTCAAAGGCACAGGATGCCCTGGCACAAAACCCTCTTCAACCTCACGCACCAATTGCTGACGAATCAGATTCTCGATGGCAGCTAACAATTCCACTTCATCGGCACTCACCAGCGAGATGGCCTCACCTTCACGACCAGCACGAGCAGTACGGCCAATACGATGAACATAGTCTTCCGCCACATTGGGTAGATCAAAGTTGATCACATGAGGCAACTCAGCAATGTCGATACCACGAGCCGCAATATCGGTTGCCACCAATACCCTTACCTTATTTGCCTTAAAATCTGCCAAAGCTCGCATACGCGCACCCTGGCTCTTGTTGCCGTGAATCGCTGCCGCCTCTACACCAGCGCCCTCAAGCTTTTTCACCAATTTATTGGCACCATGTTTGGTCCGGGAAAACACCAGCACCTGATCCCATTTGTTATCACGAATTAGGTGAATCAACAGTTCGGTCTTCTTACTCTTATCAACTTCATAAATCGATTGTTTGACCTTCTCAGCAGTGGTGTTACGCGGACTAACCTCCACCTCAACAGGATTGTTGAGCATGCCTCTGCTCAAGCTACGAATCTCATTCGAAAAAGTGGCAGAAAACAACAGGGTCTGCCGCTGTTTTGGCAGCAAGGCAATGATTTTGCGAATGTCGCGGATAAAGCCCATATCCAACATCCGATCGGCCTCATCCAACACCAAAATTTCCAACTGATCAAACTTGATCGCATTTTGATTATGCAGATCCATCAGCCGCCCAGGCGTCGCAATCAGAACATCCACACCACGGCGCAGACGCTGCATTTGCGGGTTAATCTTGACACCACCATAGACAATATCCGAACGCAGAGTTAGATGCTGACCATAAGTCGCAACACTTTCACCCACCTGTGCCGCCAGCTCGCGGGTTGGCGTTAAAACCAAAGCACGGGCCTGGTTCGGCTTAACCTTGGGGCCGTCAGCCAAACGTTGCAATAACGGCAGGGTAAAACCAGCTGTTTTACCTGTGCCGGTCTGCGCCGCCGCCATCACATCCTGGCCCGACAACACTGCAGGAATAGCCTGCTGCTGGATTGGTGAAGGAGTGTCGTAGCCCTTTTCGCTCACGGCACGCAAAAGAAGTTCGGACAAACCGAGGGAAGAAAAACTCATGAACAAATACTCTTAAAATGACGATGCCTAATCGCATAAAACCAGGATACAGGCAAGAAGAAGGAATAAATCAGGTCCAATTGTACTCTAAAAGCTCTTAAATCACCCGGCCTATCCCGACCTATCTAGAATCATAATAATATTTCCAGAATAAATGATGTAAGACAGGAACCCCGGACTAGGCTCTATTCACCCGCCAATTGGCTACAAGCGGTTTATAGCATCGCAACAAATATCAGGTAAACACGATTCTAAATATTGATCCATGCCGTAGCATTTCCATGATGCTGCGTGAAACCCCGCTCAAGCTCAAAGTCATCGAGGCTGACAAACTGTTAACCGATATTGTCTAAGCCTTTTAATACTGCAAATACTAAACATAGACGCCATTCTTTTTCCTGCGCAGCGTCTTCTCCATCTCCACCGCAACAAACACAATCAATGGCAATAGAAAGCAGACAGCCAACTCCAGCATGGTCAATGGCTGGGTATTGAAGATCGCATTCAAGGCAGGAACATAGATCACACACAACTGCAACACAACCGTCAGTAGCACTGCGGCCAACAACGGCAGGTTGCTAAACAACCCCAACTGCCACAAAGATTCGGTTTCAGAACGAATCGCCAATACATTGGCCAACTGGCAAAAGGTAAGCACAGTAAAGACGATGGTTTGCCAGTTGGCCGAGCCGCTGCCATAAGCCCAAGCCATTGCTGCCAAGGAGATACCGCCTATCAGCAGCCCAACCCAAACCATGTGCTGCCACATGCCGCCGGCAAATATACTTTCATTGGGCGATCGTGGTGAGCGCTGCATGATGCCGCGTTCAGCTGGCTCTGCCGCCAGGGCCAGACCAGGCAGGCCATCGGTGACCAGGTTGATCCAAAGAATATGAATTGGCAGCAGTGGAATCGGCAGGCCCATGAACGGCGCCAGGAACAGCACCCAGATCTCACCCGAGTTACTGGTCATAGTGTATTTAATGAACTTGCGAATGTTGTCAAAGATGTGCCGGCCCTCGCGTACAGCTTTGGCGATGGTGGCGAAGTTGTCATCCAGCAACACCATATCTGAGGCCTCACGGGCGACGTCTGTGCCCTTCTCGCCCATGGCAACACCGATGTCGGCCCGCTTCAGTGCCGGTGCGTCGTTAACGCCATCACCGGTCATGGCGCAGTACTCACCGACTTCCTGTAAGGCCTGAACAATAGTTATTTTCTGTTCCGGACTAACTCGGGCATAGACACACAGCTGCCGCACACGTTGTTTCAGTTCTCCGAGATCCATTGCCGCCAACTGCTGGCCGGTAATAACATCGCCACCATCGTCGACTATGCCCAACCGTCTGGCAATGGCCAATGCCGTCGCCGGGTGGTCACCGGTAATCATCACTGGGGTAATGCCAGCACTGAGACAATCCTGCACCGCCTGAGGTACCTCCTCGCGAGGCGGGTCGATAATGGCAACCAGACCGAGAAAATCGAGTTCCAACTCCACGTTTGTCACATTAATCTCTGTTGGCAGTTCAGCAAGGTTACGGCTAGCCAGGGCCAGGACACGATACCCTTGGGCCGCCAGCGATTCAGCCTCTAGCAACAAAGCCTGCTGGTCGACCACCAGACATAAGGGCAGCAGTTGTTCTGGCGCGCCTTTACAAAACACCACCACCTCATCGCCGTTCTGATGCAGCGTCGTCATGCGCTTGCGCTCGGAATCAAACGGCAGCTCAGCAATGCGCGGCAGTTGTTGCTCTAATGCCTGTTTGTCATAACCGTGTTGATTGGCGGCTTGATAAAGTGCTACCTCAGTGGGATCACCCTTGACGCCCGCACCCGCCATTTCGACGTCATTACTCAGCGCCAGTGCTTGACAAAACTGCACTGCGGTTTCAGGAATCGATTCAGACAAGCCGCCATCAACAAAAAAAGCTTCGGCAGTCATACGGTTCTGGGTCAGGGTGCCAGTCTTATCGGCACAAATATAGGTGACTGACCCCAATGTCTCGACCGCAGGCAGATTTCGCACCAGCGCCTGGTGCTTGATCATACGCCAGGCACCCAGCGCCAGGGCAACGCTAATCACCGCCGGCAGGGCTTCTGGGATGGCCGCCACTGCCAGACTGACAGCAGTAAGAAACATCACCAACAACGGTTCACCACGCAACAGACCGACAACAAAGATCACCGCACAGACCGCCAACACCACCAGCGCCAGGCGTTTTCCAAACAGGGTCAGCCGTTGTTGTAGCGGTGTTTTGCTATCGACAGTCTTTTGCAGCAGCGTGGCAATCTTGCCCAGCTCTGTGTGCATGCCCGTGGCAATCACGATGCCACGAGCACGACCATGATTGATCTGGCTGCCCTTAAAGGCCATGTTGCTAGCATCGGCCACAGCCAGTTGAGGTTGATCAATCACATCTGTCTGCTTGCTGACACCCTGAGATTCCCCAGTCAGCAGCGACTCATTGACTTCAAGACTGGCAGACTCGATCAGGCGCAGATCGGCAGGCACCACATTCCCCGCCTCCAGCAACACCAGATCGCCAGGTACAAGCTCTGCGGCAGAAAGTTCATGAATACGTCCATCACGCATGGCTTGCGCCAATGGTGCCGACATGGCCTTTAGCGCAGCCATGGCTCGCTCGGCACGATATTCCTGCACAGCGCCAATCACTGCATTCAGAACCACAATCACCAGAATGGCAATGGTATCGACGGCATCACCAACCAAACCGGATATCAACGCCGCCGCTAACAGCACCAGGATCATGAAGTCATGAAACTGGTTGGTGAACATGCGCCATAAAGGCCGCCCTCTACCCTCGTCTAAACGGTTGTGACCATATTGGGCCTGTCGTTGCGTGATTTCTTTGTTGCTTAAACCCTGCTGCAGATCAGTGCCAAGCTGTTGCGCCAGCTGTTCTTTATTTAAACTATGCCAGCGGGATTGAGTCATGGCTGAGCCATAAACTGATTCAAGAACACAATAATTGCCGCAGTAATCACGGCAATCAACAAGGCACGAACACCGGTCCAGAGCCAGAATCGGTCGCTTAATCGCCCCAGAAACACACCGAGCAGAAAGGCCAGGGTCAGGGCAATAATGATTGCCAGATCAAGCGGCGAGACGATGGCCAAAGATTCAGGCCAAAGCTGCTGCTGAAACATAAACAAGGGAGTGAGTATTAACACTGCCAGCAGCAAAGGCGATAGGCCGTTGACCAAAGCAATCAGCCACGGCATCAACCGCGCAGCCTCGGCATGAGCACTTTCATCCAGGGAAGTGACCATGGATTTTTCCAGCTCTTGCAACTCGTGTTGTTTCTCGGCCACCTCGCTGATATAGGCGCTGGAAAGGCCACTCATGAACAGGGCCACGGCGGCACCAACACAGGCACCAAGCATGACGTCAATTGAGATAGCCTCGCTGACACGAAACCCCATTAACAAACCGAGCATGGCGAGTACACCATCAAAACCGTTAGTCACAAAATAGCGCCGGGCAATGCGGTGAGACTGGCTCAATTCAATCAGATAACGCAGCCGGGCAAACATCTCTGATTATCAGTTCCTATTCTGGTGATGCAGTGATAGCTTCACCCTGCACATCCACCTCATCGATGCTATGCACCGACCCACCCATGGACTCGATGTGCTGGGTTATTGCCTCGAAATCAAGCCGCTCGCCAGTGAGACTTAGAATAATGCTTTGAGTTTTATCATCGACTTCTTGCACCAGCAGGTTGACCTGGCAACTGGCATCGAGATCAGCCAGTTGGCTAGCAAATTCCAGCGCATTGGGTTTATGAGGCTTCAGAACGTCCAACACAATTCGAGTCACGACAGCCATAAAGACACCTAAGCATAAGAAAAAACATAATAAAAATAGCCGCCACATGACATTGTAGTGAGACTTGCGCAGCTAACTGTTATTTACATCTAGAATATTCTTATAGTCATAAAAAATAAAGCTATACATGCTGTTAACAGTAGCAAGATCTATTATGAGATATTCAAATACTGACTCTATCCACTAACAGTATTTAGCCGACTCAAATCCAAAAACAAGCAAAATAAACAGCGTAATAATAGGCTCAATTGTGTCTATATTAAGTGTAAAACTCAGGCTATCGCACGGTACGCTTAATTATTGGTGCTGCATTAATAGCTGTTGTCCTGTTTGAATTGGGACAAGGCAACACACTAGGCTGGCAGGCATACTTGCCAATCGTTGCGATCTACCCGTTACTAAGCGGCATTCTGGGCTGGGATCCACTCTACGCCACAGCGTCATATCAAAAGCTGTGACACATCGTCTCACAACAAATGTGGCTCCTATCCCTTCGAGGTAGAATCTGCAATGAGTAAGGACGTCAGTTGCAACAATAATTATGACTGCAGCCTGTCTGGCAACGAGAAAAGCCATCAGAAATAAACCAGGCCGTGTGCTTGACCGCCTTTATAGCGGTCAAGCATGGTTAGACAGATAAAATAGATACAACCCCCCCAACAATGACAGCACCCTTCTGCGCTAAACAAAACACTTAAAACTGTATCACCGAGATTATCCCCCCTAAAAAATGGCAAATCTGCCCAGACCCGCAGATGCTATGATGGTCTTAAGATGCGCAGGGGAATCAAGGTCAAATGAAAAATACAATTATCGTTATCATGCTGGCCATGCTCTATGGCTGCAGCATAACCAGCCAGGTCTCAGGTTCGCATGTATCACTTAATCCAATAGGCAATGAACGTCAGGCCATCCAGCCTGATGCAGTGACCATCTTTCTGCAAGCACCTGAACATGCATACCAGACTATTGCCCTACTTAACGCTAGCGCGACCATTAGTGGTTATTCAAATGTCGCTGCCATGGAAGCCGAACTACTCGAAGAGCTGCGTCGACAGGCCGCCAGCATTGGTGCCAATGGTGTAATAGATATTGTTAGGGAAGTAATGATTGGTGACAAGGTCATTACCACCAACACATGGGGAATGGCGGCAAGATCAAAACTGGAAATCAACGACCAGCAAAAGCTAAAACATGCCATGATCAACAGACGAGACCAGAGTGTTGTCTCTTCCGATTATTTGCTCATCTACCGCGGCAAGGCAATCAGCTACGAAAACTAGAGTTGGCGATAAAAATTAGCGACAGAGCACAAGCTCGCGCAACACCGAGGTGGCGTAACAGCCTGATGACAGAAAAAAACTCAAGCTTAAATTATTGTCGTTGAGCTGCCATTCAAGCTTGCTTACCGGTAGGCGCAAGGCACGACGCTCCTGTTTCATTCCTGCCTTCTCAAGGCCGCCACAAAATAAGGCGAAATTATCGGCACACTGTTGTTCTAATTGCTGTGTTTCAGCGATAGATGGCAGGCGTCCCCTGCCCCACATCGGCCCAGTAGGATGAATATCAAACTCGGCCATTCTGCGATTTATCTCGTCATCAACGGTCTCAACTGAAAACACACTATGACTACCGTTGAGCATCATCACATCCCCCGCCAAAGCCCGGTTCCAGCTGGCGGCTGCAACACGTGTTGAAAGCACCTCATTAAAAATGGCAGAACGAGCAGCAGAGAGATACATGCTGCGTTTATTCCTATCCTTAACTTTAAATTCGGCATTAAACAAACCCGCAGCCTTGGCCAGATTGTCACGACCAAAGCGTTGTTCACCAAAATAGTTTGGCACACCGTTGTTGCTGATGGTTTGCAGTCGTTGTTCAAACGATGAAGTATCACCATCCAATTCACGCACCACTAGTTTGAAGTGATTGCCCTTTAGACTGCCACGACGCAGTTTGCGATTGTGACGCTTTACCTCAAGCACTTCGACTTCATCACTATTCAACTGTGACCAGTCTGGATCAGGCTTATTTGATAGATAAATACTGAACCATTGCGTCGTCACCGCATGTCGATCTTTAAGACCGGCATAACTGACATCCATGTTTTTAACATCAGCCAGGCGGGCAACCTGCTTGGCAATGAAGTCAGTATTGGCATTGCGTTTACGGATGTGCAGACAGACATGTTCTCCCTCACCCGTCAGATCAAATCCCAGCTCTTCATCAACCTGAAAGTCTTCTGGCTGACTGCGAATAACACCACTAACGCTTGGCTTTCCCAGCGCATAGGCCAGATGTTCGGTTGCAGACATGGCATTAATCTTCCAGTTCGTTGAGCAATACTACCGCATGTGTAGCGATGCCTTCCTTGCGTCCGGCAAAACCCAGCCCTTCGGTGGTAGTAGCTTTAATGTTGAGACGTGATTGATTCACTTCAAGATCTGCAGCCAGCAGGGTTTTCATCTCTGGCAGGTGTGGTTTCATCTTTGGAGCCTGAGCAATGATGGTGATGTCAGCATTGCCAACGCTGTAACTTTCAGCCTTGAGTTTTTTCATGACATCGCGCAGCAACACACGGCTGTCGATGTTTTTAAATTCAGCGCTGGTATCAGGAAAATGGCCACCGATATCACCCAACCCTGCAGCACCAAGCAACGCATCAATCAGGGCATGGATGACCACATCACCATCGGAATGGGCCAACATACCCAGCTCATAATCAATCTTGACACCAGCCAGAATCAGATCACGCTCAGGGGCGAACTTGTGGACATCGTAGCCGTGACCTATACGCATTAATCTTTCTCCTGTTGGGCCAGGTACATCTCAGCCAAAGATAAATCCTCAGGCCGAGTAATCTTGATATTGTCGCCGCGACCGGCAAGCATGAGTGGCTTCAGGCCAATGTGTTCAATGGCGGAGGCATCATCGGTAACCAGAAAGCCATCATCCAGCGCCGTCTGCAATGCCTGTTGCAGTTGGCCAAGACGAAACATCTGTGGTGTCAGGGCACGCCAAAGATGTTCACGGTTGACTGTTTCCAAAACCTCATCATCGCCACTGGTACGTTTCATGGTATCGGCCACAGGTAGACCCAACAAGCCACCGACAGGATGATCTCTTATGACATCAATCATGTGACTGAGATCATTGTGATGAATACAGGGACGAGCGGCATCGTGAACCAGCACCCAGTCATTCTCATCGGCAAAGCCACTCAACAACTGCAAGCCATTCAACACCGAATGACAACGCTCTACGCCACCCTCGGCTACATGAATATTGTTATAACCAGACAGATCAAGTTGCTGCCAATGTTCGTCACCGGCGCTGATGGCAACCACCACACCACTGATATGTGGATGTCTGCAGAGCCGTGACAGAGTGTGTTCAAGTACAGTCTTGCCGTGAAGTTGCAGATACTGTTTTGGTACGACCGCATTCATGCGACTGCCGACACCAGCAGCGGGAACCACACACCAAAATTTATTCAGGCTGCTCATCGATAATCTGGAAAAAGGTTTCGTCTTGTTTAATCATGCCCAGCTCGCTGCGGGCACGCTCTTCTATGGCTTCAACACCCTTCTTGAGGTCTTGCACTTCGGCATCCAGGGCATCATTACGTTCACGCTGTTTGCTATTGGCAGCGGCCTGCTTTTCTATCGCCTGATTTAGACGCGAGACCTCTGCCAGACTGCCCTGTCCCACCCAGAGCTTATACTGCAATGCCAGCAACAGTATAAAGAGGATGGCGGCAATCCATTTCATAAAAAATGGTCCCACTGTGCCATGGCACAGTGGGACCTCTGCTCCTTAGTTCGACAAATTGTAAAAAGCACTCTTGCCTGGAAAAGTTGCTTTATCACCCAACTCTTCGGCAATGCGAATCAGCTGGTTGTACTTGGCGATACGATCTGAACGTGACATTGAACCAGTCTTGATCTGGCCAGCGTTAGTGGCAACAGCCAGGTCAGCGATAGTAGAATCTTCAGTCTCACCAGAACGATGTGATACGACTGCGGTGTAACCACTCTCTTTCGCCATACTGATCGCGGCCAGAGTTTCAGTCAGGGTGCCGATCTGGTTTACCTTGATCAGGATTGAATTGGCAATATCTTTCTCAATGCCCTCTGCCAAGATCTTAGGGTTGGTCACAAACAAATCATCACCGACCAGCTGAATCTTGTTGCCGAGTTTCTCGGTCATGATCTTCCAGCCAGCCCAGTCACTCTCATCCAGGCCATCTTCGATAGAGATGATTGGATACTTGTCTACCCATACTCCCATGAAATCAACAAACTCTTCAGAAGTCATGCTCTTGCCTTCAGAAGCCAGCACATACTTGCCATCTTTATAGAACTCAGAGGCAGCCGCATCGATGGCGATCATGATCTGCTCACCAGCTTTGTAACCGGCCTTCTCAATCGCTTCCAGGATAACGGTAATCGCTTCTTCGTTGGATTTCAGGTCAGGGGCAAAACCACCCTCATCACCGACAGCGGTGTTATAACCCTTGTCACTCAGCACCTTTTTCAGGGTATGGAAAACTTCAGCACCCCATTGCAGCGCTTCGTTAATGCTTGAAGCACCAACAGGCATGATCATGAATTCCTGCAAATCAACGCTGTTATCCGCATGCTCACCACCATTGATGATGTTCATCATTGGCACTGGCATGGTCTTGGCATCTGCGCCACCGAGGTAACGATATAAAGGCAGGCCTGCTTCAGCGGCAGCAGCCTTGGCCACGGCCATGGAAACTGCCAGCGTGGCATTGGCACCGAGACGTTCTTTATTATCAGTGCCATCCAGGTCGATCATGGTCTGGTCTATCTTGGCCTGATCTTTAGGGTCCATGCCCAACAGTGCTTCACGAATATCTTCGTTGACGTTTTTAACTGCCTGCAGCACTCCCTTGCCCATAAAGCGGTCACCGCCGTCACGCAGCTCGATCGCTTCACGTGAACCGGTTGACGCACCTGAAGGCACAGCGGCACGGCCGATGGCACCTGACTCAAGAATAACGTCAGCTTCTACTGTTGGGTTACCACGTGAATCGATGATCTCACGCCCACGAATGTCCTTAATCTGTGACATTTATTGCTCCGTTTATCTAATGTTTAATATATAAAAGTTTTGAATTCTGTGGTGCATTATTTCAGCTAAAAACTACAGCTGAATTACAAATCTTGTTCCAAAAAACCACCGGTCTTGGTCGCCTTATCAATCTGTTGCAATGTTTCCAACAATGCTTTCATCTTGCCCAGCGGCCAGGCATTGGGGCCATCACTAAGGGCTTCAGCTGGGTTTGGATGGGTCTCCATAAACAGACCCGAAATACCCGCCGCCACCGCTGCACGTGCCAACACCGGTACAAATTCACGCTGACCACCGGAGACCTGACCCTGACCACCCGGCTGCTGCACCGAATGAGTGGCGTCAAACACTACCGGACAACCGGTCTCGCGCATCACTGCCAGACCACGAATATCGGTGATCAGTGTATTGTAACCAAAAGATGTGCCTCTATCGCAGACCATAATCTGCTCATTGCCCACTTCTTTGGCCTTGGCCACCACGTTGGCCATATCCCAGGGTGCCAAAAACTGGCCCTTCTTGATATTGACCGGCTTACCCTGCCGGGCGACATTCTGAATAAAATTGGTCTGGCGACACAGGAACGCCGGCGTCTGCAATACATCGACCACTGATGCCACTTCATTAAGCGGTGTGTCTTCATGCACATCGGTCAAAACCGGCACACCAATCTCATCTTTTATCTTTTGCAGGATGCGCAGCCCTTCTTCCAGTCCTGGGCCACGAAAGCTCTGGCTGGAGGTGCGGTTGGCCTTATCAAACGACGACTTGTAGATAAAGTTGATACCCAGCGCACCTGTCATCTCTTTCAGGGCAGCCGAAGTCTCCAACGCCATCGCCTCGCTTTCGATGACACAAGGGCCGGCAATCAGGAAAAACGGCTGATCCAACCCGGTTTCAAATCCACAAAGATTCATAGTCAAAACTCCTTAAGCGCCGCGCTTGTGATCAAGCGCAGCAGTGACAAAGCCGCTAAACAACGGATGACCGTCACGTGGCGTTGAAGTAAATTCCGGGTGAAACTGACAGGCGACAAACCAGGGATGATCTGTCACCTCGACCACTTCAACCAGTGAGCTATCCATGGACTTACCAGAAAATTGCATACCCGCTTCAGACAACTGGTCCAGATAATTGTTGTTGAATTCATAACGATGACGATGACGTTCGATGATCACCTCTTCGCCATACATTTCACGGACCTTGGAACCCTCGACCAGACGACACTGTTGCCCACCCAGACGCATGGTGCCACCCAGGTCCGAGTCTGCTGAACGCTGTTCAACACTGCCATCCTCGGTGGTCCACTCAGTAATCAGACCAATCACGGGATGAGGTGTCAGTGGATTCAGCTCGGTGCTGTGCGCACCTTCCAGGCCAGCCACGTTGCGGGCATATTCGATCACAGCCACCTGCATACCCAGGCAAATACCCAAGTATGGAATCTTATTGGTACGGGCGTATTCAACTGTTTTGATCTTGCCTTCGACACCACGTTCACCAAAACCGCCCGGCACCAGGATGGCGTCCACGTTCTTAAGACAATCAACACCATCCTGTTCGATGGTCTCGGAATCAATGTAAGTAATATTCACCTTGGTCAGGGTCTTGATGCCGGCATGGATCAGCGACTCAGTCAGCGACTTATAGGCCTCGGTCAGGTCCATGTATTTACCGACCATAGCGATTTTTACTTCATGCTCCGGGTGAGCCAGGTTATGTACCACCTGATCCCACTCAGTCAGGTCTGCCGCCCCGGCATCTAAGTTAAGACGCTGAATCACGATCTCATCCAGACCTTGCTCGTGCAGCAAACGAGGAATCTTGTAAATAGTGTCGGTATCAATACATTCAATCACCGCCCGTTGGGCAACATTGGTGAATAGCGCAATTTTGCGACGCTCCTCGGCCGGAACAGGTTGCTCGGCACGGCACAGCAGCACATCCGGTTGGATACCGATGGAGCGCAATTCTTTAACCGAATGCTGGGTTGGTTTGGTCTTCAGTTCACCGGCGGTGGGAATGTAAGGCAGTAGCGTCAAGTGCATAAACAGCACACGATCTCGGCCCAACTCGACACCCATTTGACGAATCGCCTCCAGGAACGGCAGCGACTCGATATCACCTACCGTACCGCCGATTTCTACCATGGCGACATCGGCACCCTCGGCGCCTTCCATTATCAGACGTTTCATTTCGTCGGTAATATGGGGTATCACCTGCACGGTACCGCCCAGATAATCACCACGGCGTTCTTTACGGATAACGTTCTCGTAAACGCGGCCAGTGGTGAAGTTATTGCGACGGCCCATGGTAGTGTGGACAAAGCGCTCGTAATGACCTAAATCCAGGTCAGTCTCGGCACCGTCTTCAGTGACATAGACCTCACCATGCTGAAACGGACTCATGGTGCCCGGGTCAACATTGATGTAAGGATCGAGTTTGAGCAGAGTGACCTTCAGGCCCCTCGCTTCGAGAATTGCTGCCAGAGAGGCTGAGGCGATACCCTTACCCAGGGAAGAGACAACCCCGCCAGTGACAAAAATGAATTTAGTCATATAGTTATGAAAACCTGCGCCGCGGAAAAAACATGAACAAGACGGGGGGGCAGACTACCAGAAACAGCGCATTTTCACAATGGATAAGCCCCTGTAAAATCATGCATTTCCATGCAAAATTCTTCTGGTGCTAATCAAATACTCCCCTGGCCACAAACCTGCTGAAAATCACAGCCAGCCATAAACTGGCCTATTCACGATAAAACAGCGAAACACCTAAAACATAGACCAAATGAACCGATATAGGGTTTGATAATAAGCAAATAATGGATTTGGAGTTTCTGGATGAAAAAGAACCTGCACACCATCGATATGTCGATCCGATTTATTGTTGCTGGGGCCTGTATTTATTTAGGTTTTTTTGACAGTTCCATGATCCAGGAACCCATATTGGCCATTGCCGTGGGTGTTTTTGGTGTGCTCAATCTCATCACAGCTAGCACGCGTTTTTGTCTCTTTTACCACTTAGCAGGCATAAGCACCCTACCCAACGCTGAAAAAAACCCATAATTCAAACAAATGAATGTCCGTCGACGCCTAATCGGTGGTTTCGTAGGCATTGCCGCCTTTGTCTTAATTCTTTTTGCATTCGTCACCTACCGCGCAGTACTAAATCTAGACAGCAGTGAAAACATCAAAATGTTAAAAGGGCTTAGCCAGAGTGCCGCTCATTCATTTGCAGCAACAGCCCTGCCATTAAACAAAACAGACATCAACCGAGCTTTTCCATTCGCCAAAGATCTACAAACCGCGGCAATCATTGTCACCGAACAAAAAGAAGTCATCAGCAACACCTCAATCAGCAACTACCTTGGCTCAGAAATCAGCAACAAAGAAATTCTTCAATTTACAACATCTGGCCGGGATAACGGCCAACACCGAACCGGAGAAGGCGCATTCCACTGGGTCATAGCTCCCATTGAGTCACATAACGCCTATTTTTTGTTGCTACAGCGAGACCTGTCAAAAATAAGTGAATACCCGAAAAAGCTTGGTGGACGCCTGTTTATTACTGCGTTCATCATAATATGGCTGGCGATATGGGCCGCATTACTGATCGCTAACCGTATTGTAAAAAGACTGGATGAACAGAACAGTGCCCTTATACACCAGGCATTACACGACGACCTAACAGGCCTGCCAAACCGCAGACAGTTATTTGACCACCTGCATCACCATATAGATAACAGCCCAAATACCAGTTTTAGCCTGCTTGTTATCGACATCAACAACTTCAAAGAGATTAACGACACGCTTGGCCACAGCGCTGGAGACAAACTACTCATAAAACTGGGGCAACGCCTGGCCAAAACAGTCGTTTCGGCGGAATTGATTGCCAGACTTGGCGGCGATGAGTTCGCAATTGTTGTACCTGATAACGCTACAATAAATATCAAGAAATACGTGCAAGAAATCCAACATTGCTTACAGATACCTAACGACATCAACGGCCTCGACATGATCACCTCTGCAAGCATTGGTTGTGGCAACTACCCAAATCACAGCAAAGATGTTCAAACCCTGATTCAACGTGCCGAAATCGCCATGTACCGGGCCAAGCAAGAGCACGCCTCTTACCTTATTTATGATCCCGAATTTGATCCTCACAATGTCCGTCGCCTAACACTTATGGCCGATATGAGGAACTCAATCAAAAACAACCAGCTAAGCATGTTCTATCAAGCCAAGATTGATATGCGAACAGACAAAATCACCTGCGTTGAATCACTAGTCCGCTGGCAGCACCCTGAGCACGGCCTAGTAGCACCCGATGATTTCATAGCCTTTGTTGAACAAAGCGACTTCGTTACTGAGTTCACCCTTTTCACTATCGATAAAGCATTAGCACAATGCCATACCTGGTCAGAATCAGGTCTTAAAATAGATGTCGCCGTAAACCTCTCAGCTAACACCCTGCATGACCAACAACTGGTAGCCAATATTCAACACTTACTAGTCAAAAACAAAGTATCCGCCAGACGCCTAAAACTGGAAGTAACAGAAAGTGCCATCATGTCAGATCCTGAACAAGCCTTGAAAACCCTGCACGCCATCGCCGACATGGATATCACCCTTTCAATCGATGACTTCGGTACCGGCCATTCATCAATGGTCTACCTAAAACGCCTGCCAGCATCCGAGCTAAAGATAGACAAGGCCTTTGTGATGGAAATGCTAAACAATGAAAATGATCGAATGATCGTCGACTCAATCATCCAACTTGCACACAACCTCAATTACACAGTTGTTGCAGAAGGGGTTGAAGATACTGAAACCTACCAACATCTGAAAAATAATGGCTGTGATACAGCACAGGGTTATCACATCAGCAGACCACTGCCCGCACCTGAATTTGAAAAATGGATTTCCGAAACATCCTGGTCGACAAGAAAGGTCATTTGATCAGCCAACAACCTCCTGCGAATCCGCTTATATTTCAATAAAAACTGTAATTCAAAACATACCTGAAACTAGAGACGACTCTACCCAAAACGCCAAACTAATACCCGGTTATTGGCAGGCATTTCTATATCCTCTAGCAAGGTTAAATTTACCTTTGTCGCAATCTCACGCAACCAGTCAACATCACGCAAACCACGCAGTGGGTCATTTGATTTAAGCCAACAATCAAAAAGAAAATTGCTGTCACTGCTGTGCTTGCCACCATACATAAACGGGCCATATAGAAAAAACAGACCATCCTGCAGTAACACTCTGGAAACACCATTGAGCATTTCTTCCACAGCCTCAGCTGGCATAATGTGGGCACTATTAGCGCTGAACACAGCATCATAACTTTGCTCAGGCCAAACATCCTCCATCACATTCAAAAACAGCGGCGGCAAGACATTCTCAAGTCCCGTCTCATCAAGCCATTGCTGTATGCCCGGGTGCATTTCTTTGAGGTCACTGGTTTGCCAAGTGATATCAGGCAAGGCCTCACCAAAATGAATGGCATGTTGGCCCGTACCGGAGGCTATTTCTAACACTCGAGCGTGACTTTTCAACCTCTGTCGCAATACTTCAAGGATAAACGGGCCGTTTTTCACACAGGCCTCGGCATATGGTTTTTTGCTCATGGGTATATAAAGGTCCAATCTAAAAATATAACGAAAGCGCAATTATCAAAGCAGCGACAAACCAAGGGCAAGCACAAATCTGGTTGAATACAGAAAAACATCCACACAGATTCCCCCCTTCAGTTTCTGTCGCCAGCCATCCCCCCTGTTCTATCTGTTTTTTGGGATTAAGGAAGGCTATTTATGTAATAAACCACGCCTGCAGGAAAAGATATGTTTACGGCACAGGCGGTTGCCATCGAAGACTTTGTATAACTCGACAAACAAAAAGTCAAAATATATAACAATCGTAGCTTTAGGGGAATCAGACACACATCTAACAGGTGCGAGTTATCCTGTAACTTTTCGAAGATTCTTGCCGGCTTTAGCCCCAGCCAATGACTAAGATAAATAATCCATTATTTTCTTATTATTTTATTTTAAAAACGACTGCTAGAATCGCGACGTTACAAGAAAAAATCCAACTTTCATCATGGGGGCATCACGAATAACTGACACAATGCGATAGCCCATTTTGGGCGCATACTCTCTGCAACAACAAAGGCTGGCACAGTAACTTATTGGCCTTTAAAAGATTAAATAATCAAAGGAGACAATAATGAGAAAACTCATAGTAGAATTGACACTGGCGCTAGGCATGTTGTGCTTGCCATCGTTGACATATGCGGGCTTCTTAGATGGTTTCAAGGAGCAGCTAACCGAAAAGATTAATGAGACCAAGGAACAGGTTAAGCAATCCATCGACAATGCAACCAACATCGATACTGAAGATGCGAATGCTTCAGAGGCACCACCTGCAGAGCCACCCAAAAGCCGCCGCGTTGAAAATTATGTGACAGGAACGTCACCAGGCGAAAATAGCATAAATACAAGCACTGAGAGCCTGAACAGGGCTAAGGCTCTATTGAGTAGCACAACTGCACGTGTCCCTGCCGGCACGGGATTGGCCAGTGATGTAGATGTTATAGGTCTACGGTTAGGCATGACGGCGCAAGAGGCCAAAACAGTGCTACAGAAATATGACGCAACGCTACGACTAGACGAAAAATATAAACAACTTCCTAAGCTGGCCAACTCCAGATATCTCCACCGAGTTTCCGCCACAGCAAACAATGGAGAACAAATTTATATGGAGTTCGCCTCTCCCCCACTCGCCTCCACAATAATCAAAGTTGTACGGACTACGAAGTATGGTGAGGGTGCACAACCAACGCTAGCCAGAACCCTGCAAGCACTCAAGCAAAAATATGGCGAACCCTCCATGGATAAAAACAACAATGCCATGATGCGTCAATTAATCTGGCTGCATGACCAAAAAGGCAACAAGATGGCCACCCCCTCAGCTGAGCTTGAACGACGTTGCACTGCCTCATCTATCGATAACCTGATGATTCATCAACAACAGGATGAGGCGTTTGCGGAATGCGGTGTTGCCCTATCAATTCTGCTTGCAACTGGAATCAATGCTACTGCAGGAAGACAAGGTATTCAGAGCAATGGGCTGGTCGGTGGACTTTCCGCTGACTTGACCAATGTCTCCGAACTGATTCGCACCAATCGAGAGACACACAAGCACATCAATAAAACCATCAGCATTCAGGCTGAAAGCGTCGGGGCACCCAGGTTATAATCTTAAGAAACTACTTACCTCGAATATACCCGGGACATGTCAATTGACTGTCCCGTTTTATTTTGTTCACTATATGGATAATTATGATGAGCCAACTCTGTGCCACTAAATCATTTTTTTAGACAGTCAAGTAAACCTTGCGCCAACTGATGCATCAACTCAAAATAAAGTGTTTTACCAGGTTTCATTCCCGTGCCCATAGGATCAAGCGTTGCACTCTTCAGACCAGTATCTTCCGTCACAACCTGGATCATTTTGTTAGGAAACTGAGGTTCGCTAAAGACGCATCGGGCTTGCGTATTTTGAACACGCTCACGCACCTGCTTAATACGCCTAGCACCCGGTCTATGTTCAGCGTCTTTCATGATTGCGCCAATCGGCATCAAACCATAACGCTGTTCAAAATATTGGTAGGCATCATGAAACACCAGATAAGCTGTTTGACTAACTTCGGTCAGCTTTTGTTTGAGTTGTTGGTCAAGTTCAGATAGTGCCTGTTGTAACCGCTCACCGTTGGCCTGATATATCATTGCACTCTTTCTATCCAAGTTACTCAACCTGGATACAATTATCTTTACAATTGTTTTAGCATTTTGTGGATCCAGCCACAGGTGACCATCGGTTTTACCATGGTCATGATGATCATCATGGTTGCGTTCATCTTGGCCAGCCCGCCATACCCCGCCTTCACGGCTATTGAGCAAGCGTATGCCCTGCTCATCCATCAGTTCAACAACCGTTTTGGACTCATCAAAATTAGCCAACGGCCGCACCAGAAACCCCTCCACACTCTCACCCACCCAAACAATCAGATCCGCCCGTTGCAGGCTACGTGCCTGGGATGGTTTAAGCATATAACCA
>Ga0316207_10001734_pt1 | contig 25306 bp, 19 predicted proteins | sample 6weekpyrite_MG_FD_204943 | JGI IMG/M metagenome (GOLD analysis project Ga0316207, IMG submission 204943) | Microbial mat bacterial communities from mineral coupon in-situ incubated in ocean water Damariscotta River, Maine, United States -... | ecosystem: Environmental > Aquatic > Marine >... | reverse complement strand
TCAGTTGTAACTTAACGAATCTGATACCAAACTCACCGCAGTTGAAAACCATTGTGGTGACGTTGCCGGCCGGGGTGGCAATACCCACCACGCCGATTACCTTTAATGCGCGCACACCTAACGGTGCCAGCACGGCGTCCAGTGCACCGATTAGCTTGGGCGGCAGCACCGCACAAAATGGCTTATCACTCACGGTAACCGCCACACCAACTACCGTGACACCGGGCGGGCAAGTGACCTTTTCCATGAACATTCGGAATTTAACCACCCTGTCCATGCCCTCGGTCAGCGTGACGGCCTTTGGTTTACCCGCGGGCGCCACAGCGGCGTTTGGCTCGGCACCGGAATGCGTGATCTCCAGCCAAATCAGTTGTAACTTAACGAATCTGATACCAAACTCACCGCAGTTGAAAACCATTGTGGTGACGTTGCCGGCCGGGGTGGCAATACCCACCACGCCGATTACCTTTAATGCGCGCACACCTAACGGTGCTAGCACAGCATCGAGTTCACCTATCTCCTTATCTGGCGGCAGCGTTGGAACAGGAACAGTTAATTTAACTGTATCTCCGGCTACCCTTAATATCACTGCCGGACAGTCGATTAGCATAGGTTTAACTGTTACCAACCAATCTCAAACGCCCTTAACAAACGTAAGCATTACGGGTACTGGTTTTCCTGCTAACACATTGCCCGTATCGCTTTCTAGCGCTTGTTCTCTGCTTAACACGACATTGACTTGTAGCAATTTGTCTTTACAACCCAATGTGCCGGTCAATCTTTCCGTGGGAGTCCGGTTGCCAACGACATTACCTAATTTTATGCAACCACTTTCATTTACATTAAATGCAGCCCCTAATACACCTATTACTAGATCGGTAACGTTATCAAAATCCGGCGGTGGAACTTTAACTGCCAATCCTGGGTTTGGTTCAGCGAAAGTGGGAGTTGCTTATGTCGGTACTTTTTCATCGTCAAGTGTCAGTGCCAATACGCTGTATCAACTAGCGAGTCAACCGACCTTAGGTACTTTTAAATGGACAACACCCAGTTGTTTGAATCAGGCTGCATGTCAAACTGGTAGCTTTACCTACACACCTAATAATGGATCTAGTGGTCAGACTGAAGTCCTCAGATTTCAAATTAGAGATAGTATAACTGGCTCGTTGTCTGCGCCAACCAATTACTCACTTACTATTACAGGAGAAGATGTTAGCTCAGGCTCCGGAGGCTCACTTACACCTTGGGTGCTGTTGATGCTCTTCCCAGTCTTGTCAGTATATCGACGACGAATCCGGGTAAGTTAAAAATGTAATTGCAAATAAAAGTTACCCAGTTAAGGCTGGGCTCACACCAAAACAAACCCCGGGAATATCCCGGGGTTTGTTTTTTAATAAAGCAACTTTTTTAGGCTCATCGAATATTTTTGCTCTTCATATTTTTCATAGCATTGGTGGGATTAAGTTTGAAAAAAAGACGAAAAATTTTATGTTAAGTCACAATACAAACCTATAAAACTTACTATACCTTAAATAAATAACATTTCCCCATACTGTCACAACCTATTAGCTCAGGATTTTGCCTTGCGTTTTGAAAGCCGAAACCATTGAGATTGCGTGTAATACAACACTCTGAACAATTTTTGCAAGGTAAAAGGGATCAAAAATATAGGAGGGAGAACTGGAGATTTATTATTTCGGACACATACTGACAATTATAACTCGCATAATGCTGCGACTTAATTTAAAGAGATTGGAATATACTAATCAAGCCCATTCATTCTCTGATTAACATCAAAACTTCTAAGCACACATCGGGCATATACTACCGAATCACCGTAAGACAACGTCCATGTTGTTTTCAGAATCTAAATCCAAGGCATTCTTTTCATCCGATCCTTTAGTACGTCACCTAGTAAAATTTCAATAAATCCAGTTATTACCACATCTATAGTTTCGGCAAACGTTCAATTGATCTAAAGGAAAGTCAACCTGACTTTTTGTATTGTACACTCGGCTTTCTAGGGAGCCGCTGGTGGTGGATCATTATCATTTGCACCAGGCGCTTCTACCGTGATAACGACTTCAGCGGGTGTTGGATCAAATTCAATTCCGTCGTGATCTACCGATAACGTAACCGTAAACACACCGACCTGATTAAATGTAACTATGCCTGGAACTTGTGCGGTTGAAGTAGTGCCATCCCCAAAGTCCCAAACGTAATTCAAAGGATCAGTATCAATTGGATTAACACCTTCACCAGTGAATTGAATTGAATCCCCAACAACAATGGTTTGATTTCCCACCGGTTCAACAATAATACCTTGTGGAAGATCAGGTGCAGGTTGTTGTGGCGGCCCACCATTTCCCGCATTTACCCTAACGCTTACTGTTGCGCTTGCGTTTAACATTCCTGTAGGATCGGAAAGATCGAAAACCGTTAACGTCACGTTATATCGACCTGGTCTACCAAAAACAATTGGACCAGGAGATAAGGTGTTTGCATTATCTGCTGCGCCATCAAAATTCCAATCATATATCAACATTCCGTTGCCCGTTGAATCTACGGCACTGCCTTCAAAGATAACACTTTCACCTACTGTAATTTGCACATCCGTTGTAGGATTAATTATTTCGGCAACCGGGCTTGCGGGGTTCACCGGCTGAGGATCAACAACTGTAATAGAAATTGTCGCCGGTTGAATACTGCCAAGCATGGTTGTGGTATCCATAGCCGAGAAAGTCACTTCATAAGTTCCAGCCATTGAAAAAGTCACTGGCTCTGGCAAAAGCGCAGTATCATCTGGCGCAGCACCGTCAAATGACCATAAATAAGCCAATGTGTTATTGCCAGATACATCAACTACATTACCTTCAAATGTGATTGTATCACCCACATTAATAGTGATGTCGTTATCGGGATTGGTAATACTAGTAATCGGGTTCAGGTTAGGGGCCGTTGTCGGATCTGTCGCGGTTATTGTTCTCACAGCGGGTCTGGTGTCAAACAAACCGTCTTTATCAATCGCAAAAAACATGACACTGTACATTCCAGGATCAGCAAATACGACATCACCAGGGCTTTGGGTGTATGCATTTGGTGCAGCACCATCAAATAACCACAAGTAAGTATAAGGCGGATTCACTTCTGGATCGACAACACCACTAAAGTTAACACTGTCTCCAGGTAATATTTCAACGTCTGTTTCTGGCGTAAGTATATGACCAACCATTGCTGGCATTGTTGGTGGCGGTGCAACAGCGTTCGGATCTTGGACTGTGATAACTCGAACCGCCGGTGTAGGATCTGTTTGAAAGTTTGCATCAACCACTAACAAAGTTACGGTATAAACACCAGGATTTGGAAAAGTAATCGGCCCCGAATCCATAGCAGTAGAATTTGGAGCAACACCGTCAAATGACCAAATAAACATTAAAGGTTCGTTGAGCGGCGGCGCAGTTCCCGCACCTGTGAATGTAATGCTTTCTCCCGCCATTATGGTTGTATCCATTGCAGGCGTAAGGATTTCTCCATTGGGCAAATCAGAAGAAACGGGGCCGGAAGCTTGCACAGTGACCACACGAACGGGTGGATTAGGATCAGCAAGCCCCAAGCTATCCGTCGCTGTCAAACGAACAGTATAAGTGCCTGGATCTGGATAAGTGATGCTACCTGGGTTTTGCATGGTTGAATCAGGTGCAACACCATCAAACTCCCACAAATAAGTCACTGGCTCATTGGCATCAGGGTCGGTTGCCATACCCTCCACATTAATACTGTCTCCGGGTCCAATCATCACATCATTTGCTGGTGACGTTATTGTACCCGTTGGCGCCTGATTGGCATTTGGATCATTAACAGTAACCACAATTTGCGAAGTACCAACATTGCCAACGCTATCACTAACTGATAATACAACCGTAAATATTCCAGCCGTCGCAAACACCACGTCACCCGGATTTTGCAACGTACTATTCGGCGAAATACCGTCAAAATTCCACATGAAAGTCACAACTTCGTTGCTCGCAGGATCGCTACCAGATCCCATGAAATTAAGCGTATCTCCAACCATGATAACTTGATCACCCATAGGTGTATCGATGTTCGCAATAGGCTGCGCGGTTAAAACAGAAACGGGATTTTGTACCGTAATCATTCGCATAGCTGGAGTAGGATCTTGTAAACCACGAGAATCACGCACGTCCAGCGTTATGTGATAAACACCAGGTTTGGTAAATTGAATGTTACCCGGATTTTGAATCGCGCTGTCTTGTGCAACGCCATTAAAACGCCAATTAAAATGTGGCGTACCTACTATATTACTTGCAGCAGCTTCAAAGTTAACAGATTGGTTTATCGCAATACTTAAATCTGTCTCCGGTGATACTATGGTTGCAACTGGTGATGACGTATTTAAAGGTGACTGATTTGATCCTGCAAAACAATTCGCTGGCGCAGAAACTACTGGACTGGTAATTGTGCCAGATTCTGAAACCACAGCAATACGACACGGTATCGCAGCCAATAACTTGATTGCTAGTGTCCAGTTTAAATCACTGCTTGTAACTGTTGAGGCGATCATATCTCCCGAATCGGCATTAGAGATTGTAATTCTCTCACCATTATTATTTGATGTGCCTGTTATGCGCAGGGTATTAATTCGCGATTCCCATAATGCGGTAACAAGGTTGAAATTTCGTTGACTTAATTCGCTTCTGGGGGCTTGCCACGATACAGAATGCTCGGTATCAGGATTATTCGATGAAGTTGATATTTGTTCGGCGCAACCTCCGAGAAAAAGAATAAGAACGAATGAAGTAAATTTTAGATACACCGCACCACAAGATTGATTTAAATTCATTGTTCTCCCCACCTATGAATAAAAAGGAATATTGCTAACAATCTACAAATTTAAAAAAGATTTGTAACAGAAAGTTTTACAGACGAATGATGAAAAAAATGGATTTATTCACTGACCATTATTTTTTTCATGTAACAAAAAACACGCTGAATTATTTCCCTGTAACCCACAGTTTTGATTTCAATTTTTATGCTTATTATTTGTTCTATTAGAGATGCTAACTAATTCTGTGAGCAATTTAATGCGAAGCATGGACTAAACACACTGAATCACGGCTTAATTATCTATTACAGATTAAATGGGTATTTCTTTTGCTCAATAAAAAAACAAAATGGATTAAATAATGACCGCCTTGTGCGCTTTAATTATACAAGGGGAAATATTTTATTACAGAGCCATACTGCTAGCTGAATTTACTAGCTGACAAGATTAATTTGTAATTCGAGCTAAGCGTAAACCCGCAAATTGAAATGTTTCACCGGTGGGATCGTCACTTAATACCTCAATAGTCTCACCTTTACCGCGACCCAGGCCACCGGTAAGCGCAAACTTTTCATTTAGGGGCTGTAATACCGAATAAACTCTGTCATCGGCAAAAATAGGCAGTTCATAACTCAGCAACAACAGGTTTTTAACAAACTCAACTCGAATATCCTTCATGACAAATTGTTCCTGTTTGTCCGAATTAATAATTTCATACTGGCCTACGCGGCGTTGCCATATCATTGGGACCTTATAATTTTTTAATTTAACGCCCGCTAAAAACTTTTCCCCATTTTGTTCTGTGTAAATAACATCATATGCATCGACCGTTTTGAAATTAAAGCGTATTCTCTTCAATGGTTCTGGGGTGTAAGGAATAAAACCAAGTAATCGCGTTCGAACGCCGTAATAACCGTCATTTTCAGTAACTATGGTCGCTTGGCCTTTTGTATGATGCGCAGTATAGCCGTCATCATTTTTAATAAAATTCACCGGTCCTAAATTTGTCGAGTATAAGCCGGTTTCAATGTCAGGGTGAGATTCATTGGTAAAACTCTTTCGATCAGGTAATGTAAGCGCCCAACCGTATTTTGCTTCCAGTGTTACCATTAAAGATTTTGTCGCAATATCATGAACATTAACATTTGATGTGTTGCTCATAACAACTACCCCGAGCTTGTGCTTCGGCAAAGTCACCAAACCAGCGCGGTGATAAAATGTGGCACCAAAATGTTGTGCAACCAATCCAATTCTTGGATCTTTCAATTGGATAGGCGCGTTAAACCACCAAGATAATCCGCCACGCACATCAAAATCTAGCGCTACATTTTCATTTTGATCCGTTAGCATGGTTTGTAATGCAGACTCCGAGACGATACCATCGCCATCAGCAAAAATCGCTTTCACAAATTGGCTTAGATCTTTTACACTGGTATTCAATCCACCTGCTGGCGTATCTCGCAATGGAACAACTGATTTTTCTTCAGTTTTAAAATAAGCCATGGCATGTTGTGCTTCAGAGCCAAAAATCTGAGAGAATTGAGAATCATTCATGGCAAGCGGTGAAAGAATATTTTTTTGCATATAAAGATTAAATGGCGTTTGACTAATACGCTCAATTAAAACACCTAACAGTGCGTAACCCGCGTTGGAATAGGAATTTATCTCACCTGGTTTGTTGGTCAGATAAGTGGTATTAAGTAATGGGATAAGATCGTCCAAACTACTGTTTGCCGACCACATTCCTTTGTGCAAATCAGATAAAAGACCAGAATGATGCGTTAGTAAATCACGTACCGTAATCGGTCGTACAGACTCATGCGACTGAACGTTGAACTCTGGCAAATAATCTATGATTGGCTTATCCAAATCCAGTTTCTCTCGTTCCACCAATTGCATGATAGCCAAACCAGTAAATAATTTACTCACGGAACCCGCGCGGTATATCGTATTTTCTGTTGCAGCAGCATTAGGTTTTTCATTGGCTTTGCCGTAGCCTTTCTGCCAAATAATTTTTTGATCATCAATAATTGCAATACTTAAACCTGCTATTTCTTGCTGTTTAATTAGCTTTTGAATATACCAATCCATGTAACGAATACTATAATCATAATCGCCCATCACCATTACTCCCGGTTTTCCGGGTTGATGACTACAGGCAGAAAGGAAAACCATAATAATAAATATTACAATAACAACGTCTGTTTTTTTTAACGATTCTCGTACAATTTTCTCATACTCAATCATGCATCGAACCCATCCACATCACCCTTAAATATACTATTTTCCATCCATTCGCTAATATTATTTGTCAAATATTTTTCACCCACAACCGTAATATCACCATCTCTAATTGATTTATTATAATTATTTTTTCCCATCCAAACATCTGACATGGCTTTCACTGTCGTTGTAAAATAAACATCAACATTTTTTCCAGGATCTTTATCGCAAAGATCAATTTCGTCGTCAGAGATAACCATCCACCAATCAGGTAAAGAAGAAAAGTCGGTAAATTTAAAACGAACAACTGTTTGCCTACCTACTAATTTAGTTGTATTGATGCTTCGTTTTAAATACAACATGAGAAACTCAATATCATAATCCTTTTCAGTTAAATTATTACGCGCCCAATCCATACCCCAATTTCCTAGATCCCGGATAATCGGTAAAAGCGCTTTACAACTATCGGTGGGAAAATACTCATAACCTTTTTGGCCAGGAATGCGTTTTTTTAGCACCAATCCTTTATCTGCTAACGATTCGAGGCGTTTTGACAGGAGTGTTGGAGAAATTAAACTTAGACCTCTTTGCAGTTCATTGAAACGGGAACCTCCCATTAACAATTCTCGAATTATCAGGATTGTCCATTTTTCTCCAATTATTTCTGTGGCTTTAGCAACAGGGCAAAACTGGCCATATTCCATACTTATTCCATTCCTCTTTTACTCTCGATTCTGTAGCGGCTTACTACATATTGTGTAGTTAGTTGCTACACCCTAAGGAGTATATTGTAAAACAACCAGCCCCTATTCTTTCCCTTGTACGTAAGCTTTTCATTAATCACTACCAACAAAGGAGACATATCATGAATTCATTCACAATATATAACAAAACCAATGCAAAACCACCAGCCGATCAAATGCTATCAGCCGTTGAAACAGCAACAGGTTTTATTCCCAATGTATTTGCTGCCATTGCAGAATCACCTCCAGCGCTTAAAGCCTTTATTGAACTAAATAACCAATTTGGTGAATCGTTTTTTGATGTTACTTCCCGTCAAATTATTCAATTAGCGGTAAGTGTGGAGAATGAATGCACCTATTGCGTTGCCGGCCACACAGCGTTTTCGAAAATGCAAAATATTTCTAGTGAACTTGTTGATGCCATGCGAAATAGTCATCCACTGGAAGACAGTAAACTTGAAGCGCTCAACCAGTTCACACGCTCACTTGTTAACAGCAAAGGGCCCATTCCAGCAGAAATTATCCAAAACTTTTTTAATGCCGGATATACCGAGACTCACGTAATCGAGGTGATTTTAGGGATCTGTGTCAAAACATTCAGCAATCTAACAAATAATATCATCGGCCTAGAACTGGATGAACCATTTAAACCTTATGCCTGGAGCCCTGATGCATCTCAGGCCGCTTGAATTTCTGTGGATAAAAAATATGACTGCTCCCCATTGACAGTTGTGCTTTAGGACACGTTTTTTTTACTGAGCTATTTTTTCAAATGCTCGTAAGTATTGTTAAGGAGAAATCACATGAACATAGACATGAACAAAGTTGAACAATTTGCAGGACAAGTGGTAAATGATATCAGCGCCACCTTTTCCGGTGTCATGACCAACATAGGCCACAAATTAGGTCTCTACAAAGCGATGGCAGGAGCTGGCGATATGAGCTCACAATCGCTAGCTGAAAAAACCAATACTCATGAACGTTATGTACGTGAGTGGTTAAACAATCAGACCGCCGGAGGTTATGTTAAATATGACATGGATACTAACACTTATACATTACCTGACGAACATATCCCGGTGTTGGCTGATGAAGAAAGTCCAGTATTCCTGGTACCTGCATTGGATGTTGCCTCATCATTATGGTTAGACGAAAAAAAAGTGACTGACGTCTTTCGGAGCGGTGAAGGTATTTCATGGTCGGATCACCATCACCGTTTATTTTGCGGAAGTGAAGCACTATTTCGACCCAGCTACAAAGCCCATCTCACAACTAGCTGGATTCAATCACTAAATGGTACTGAAGAAAAATTAAAATCGGGAGCTAAAGTTGCTGATGTAGGTTGTGGCCATGGTGCATCAACTATTGTCATGGCAAAGGAATATCCTAATTCAATATTCTATGGCTTCGATAGTCACGAAGAATCCATTCGTATAGCCGAACAACGCGCTGAGGATGCGGGTGTGAATGGCAATTTACATTTTCGAGTTACAAACGCCAAGGAATACCAAGAAAACAATTTTGATTTAATTTGTTTCATGGATTGCCTGCACGACATGGGTGATCCCATCGGCGCGGCCCATCACGCAAAAAATTCACTAAAAATTGGCGGCTCCGTACTACTTGTTGAACCCGCTGCGGGTGACGCTGTTAATGAAAATATTAATCCGGTCAGTCGTCTTTACTACGCTGCGTCTACCGCAGTCTGTACGCCATGCTCAATTTCCCAGGAGGTCGGACTTGCTCTGGGTGCCCAGGCTGGTGAAAAACGCTTATCTCACATAATGAAAGATGCCGGTTTTGCTAACGTATCTCGTACCGCAGAAACACCCTTCAATATCATACTTGAAGCGACGATGTAATAACACGGAAAGGCTCCTTTGGGAGCCTTTCCGTGACTCGATGTGTGTCGATGCAACAGCATTAGAACGTTTCTAAATCATTCCAAGTATTTGAAAATAGTTCATAAAATCCACCTATCCGAACATTACCAAATGTTAATATTCCGGAAAACAATTGGTAATCCAAAATAACCATAATAATCATGTGCAAAGACACAAAACAATAATTTAGGTAAGGGATTTAATAAAAATCTCTTTAAAAATTAAATCGATAGTAAGACTTAAAAACATCTAGAACGATGTGAGGAGGATAAAATCATGGGTGGAATGGGCGGCGGCATGGGCGGCGGCGGTATGGGCGGCGGTATGGGCGGCGGCATGGGTGGCGGTATGGGTGGTGGCATGGGCATGTAATGCTCAGCTAAAACTCAAATGCAACGCATGTTGTAGCGTAGACCGGAATTTCCGACCAACGCACTATACAAAAGACAAAATCCTCGTAATTACATTGCGAGGATTTTGTACATTACGGGTTTATTAATTAGGCAATAATATTTAAAGAGGTCGTTTCACAAAGTCGCTAATTAGGCACAATAGAAATGACACGTTTTGAATGATGATTTGAATCGTTAAAACGATAGAAATTTTGCAAAAATCTCGTTTTGCTTGTGGTTAGTGATGAAAGGTATAAGAAATCAGCGGATTCAAAAACTGGAAGAACATCGGAAAATATTATTGATAACCAAAAAGCTCAACCGCATTTTGCCAACGTATGAAGTGTTGAATCTGTTCAGGCAAAGAATCAATCCATTGCTGATGAAATTGATGAAGCTGTTGATAATGATCCCAACCATCATCAGCTTGATCCCAACTTTGAGTACGTGTTACTCGCCAAACAGGATCAGTACCGGTGAGTATGCGACGTGGAAATGTTAATACCAGCTTTTTCCATCCAGCTAACAACTGATGTTTGTCATTCACCAAACCGGCATAACGCCATGGGTCTTTTGCAGAAAACTCAACCCAAACATTTTTGCAGGATTGCATAATCTTGTGCACATGCGATGGAGATAAGTTGCCCCCAGCATGCGCAAAAAGAATTCTCACACGGGAATGTGTCCGACATAAATCTAGAAAGAAACGCTCATCACCCGCATCAACGTGAATCAAGACTGGTACCTTGAATCGTTCCGCGAGCCCCATTAATCCCAAAAAATTGGGATTATCAGATCGGGGTGGAAATCCCGCCATGAAGTGAATTTCACCAATACCGAAATAATTTTTTGAGGCTAAACCTCGTTCTGCTTTTTCGACGAGGGATTTATCCAAAAACCAATCTCGTTTACCCAGCTCGTGGGTATATGGGCTAAACAGGGGAATGATCCACTGCCCAGCTTTTCTTCTCAGCTCCAACGCCAAATGAGTCGGTGTACTTGAAACTACGGCTAGCTGGGTATTGTTCGCCTTTAACCTATCAATGACTGCTTCAGCACTGATCAATTCAGCTTGATCCCAATTGTAATGAATGTGACTGTCTGCAAATGCTGATTCTGCTATTGCAACTTGAACGCAATAAAAACAGAGCAGAATAAAAACGGCACATTGATAATTTATTCGGGATAGAGTAATCCTAATCATGTTTGAAAACACTTGTTGATTCTAACGGGAGACAGATACTATAAGAAATTACTAAATAGGTGCAAACAATTAACTTGCACTGGCGTAGGTAGAGAGCGGTTTACCGGTAATTGAGTCATTAAATAAATTGTAGCAATTTTCGACGGTCAAAGGCGTCGCAAAAAGAAAACCTTGCACCTCATCACAGCCTTGCTGCTGAAGAAAGTCCAGTTCTTTGCCAAGTTCAACACCTTCGGCAACAATTCTCAATTGAAGACTATGAGCCAAAGCGATGACAGCACCAACGATTGCAGCACCATTCGGATCTATGGTAATTGTTTTAACAAATGAGCGGTCTACCTTTAATGCATCAAACGGGAACAAACGCAAATAACTGAGAGATGAAAAACCTGTTCCAAAATCGTCAATGGATAATTTGATTCCCAATTGATGCAAACCACTCAATATATCCAGGTTGTGATCTGAATCAACAATCAAGGCGCTCTCAGTAATTTCAAGTTGTAAATATTCAGGATCCATAGCAGTTTCATTAAGGATCTCTTTAACCAACATTACTAGATTACGTTGCCGAAACTGACGTGCAGAAAGATTTACTGCTATCCGAAGTGGTTTATGACCCGCTTTTAACCATTCTCGTTGTTGTTTACAGGCGGAACGAATGACCCATTCACCAACTTCAATAATTAATCCTGTTTCTTCTAACAAAGGAACAAAAACTGCTGGCTCAACAATTCCCAATTTGGGGTTTTGCCAGCGCAGTAATGCTTCCATTCCCACAAGTTCTGAGGTAAGCACATCGTATTGTGGTTGATAATGTAAAACAAATTCATCGCGTTTCATGGCTTGACGCAATTGTGTAACAAGAGCCAAACGCCGCGCCACCTCAGTTTTCATTTTTGACTCGAACAACTGATACGTGCTGCGTCCTTTATCTTTCGCGGCATACAAAGCCATATCGGCATTTTTCGTTAGAGTATCTGCATTTTCGCCATTTTCAGGATAAATCGATATACCAATTGAGGTAGAAACATATACGGCTTTACCATCAATCGAAAATGGTTCAGCGATCGAACGGTTGATTTTTTCCGCTACAGATTTAACATCTTTAATATCATCGATTCCCGATACGATGACAGTAAACTCATCCCCGCCCAATCGTGCCACCGTATCTTCTTCGCGAACGCATTGTTGAATACGATTTGCTGCGGAAGTTAATAACTTGTCACCTATTTCATGGCCCAAGGTATCGTTAATATCTTTAAAATGATCCAGGTCGAGAAACATCAAACCAACAAAAAGTGATTTACGCTGGGCATGTTTTAATGCCTGCTCCAGCCGATCGCGAAACAACAATCGATTGGGTAAGTCCGTCAACGAATCATATTGCGCCAAATAAGCAAGCCGTTGCTCACTACGTTTGCGCTCAATGGCATAACGCATGGACCGGCTTAAGAGTGCACCATTATTTTCACCTTTAACCAAATAATCTTGAGCGCCATTATGCACGGCGTCTAATGCAATTTGTTCGTCGTTTAAACCACTGAGCACAATGATGGGTAAATCCGGAGCGCGAGTCTGAATTTCGGCAATGGAGCTTAAACCAACAGAATCAGGTAATGATAAATCGAGAAGTAAGATATCCAGATGGCATTGTACAATCAGTTCTAATGCGTTACTCAGACAATCAGTGACTTGTAGGTCATACGCGGCATTGCCCACATCAACCAACATTTCACGAACAAGTCGCGCATCTGCAGCATTGTCTTCAACTAATAATACACTAATACTTTCGCTGTACATTGTTTCACCTGCTATACCAAGTAGTGAAAATTTGCTTCTTTATGCTTGACTGGTATCGGTCGGTAGGCGGACAACCGTGAGCCAAAAGTCTTCAATACTTCGGATAATGCGCGTGAATTGATCCAGATTAACCGGTTTTGTGACATAACAGTTCGCATGCAGATTATATGAGCGTAAAATATCTTCTTCGGCTTGCGATGTGGTGAGTATAACGACCGGAATTGTCTTTAGCATCGGATCAATTTTAATCTCCTCTAGCACTTCTCTACCATCTTTTTTGGGTAGATTTAGATCAAGCAGAACAAGATCAGGGCGAATTTCATCCGCATATTGTGCTTCCTGACGTAGAAAACGCAGAGCTTCAACACCGTCACTCACCGAACACAATTCATGATGTACTTTGGCTTCCACCAATGCCTCTTGCGTTAAGCGTATGTCCGCTGGATTATCTTCCACAAGCAGGATTCGAAAAGCCATACGGGAAATCTCCAGCTAAATTACATGGTTAATAGTTTAGATAATGTTAGTCTAGGGTTTTGGTAAGGTAAAGGTGAAGGTTGTACCTTTTCCTAATTCCGAGCTCAACGATATGTATCCGCCATGTGTCTCGACAATTTTCTTGCAAATTGCCAGACCGATGCCGGTGCCGTCATATTCATTTCTGCCATGTAATCGCTGAAATAAGGTAAAAATTCGGTCTTTATACTGTTCACCAATTCCAATACCGTTGTCTTCAAAAGTAAAACGTATGTAATCTCCCTCTTCCGCCGTCAAAATTTTCACATGTGGCGTCACATCTGCTTTGCGAAACTTTAGCGCATTACCGATAAGATTTTGAAATAATTGAACTACTTGAGATCTGTCAGCTGCTACCATTGGTAGTGTGTCATAACTGATTTGCCCGTCACTGTCTTCGATCGCGAGTTCCAGATTGCGTAACACATCACGCAAAACTGAATTGCAATCGGTTGCATTCAATTGCTTGTCATTAATTGAGATTCTCGAATAGGACAGCAAATCATTAATCAACTTTTGCATACGAGTCGCGCCTTCAACGATAAATTCGATAAAATCATCGGCGTCATTATCAAGCTTACCTTTGTAACGTCGTTCTATCAGCTGAGCAAAGCTTGCAATGGATCGTAAAGGTTCTTGTAAATCATGAGATGCAATATAGGCAAATTGTTCCAAATCAGCGTTGGAATGCCTTAATTCTTCTGTTTGTTTTTCTAGTTCTTTTTCGACTCTGACACGTTCAGTAACATCTCGGATTGCACAGATTACCAATAAATCCTTATTCGTCTTTATTGGGCTCAAGCTTATTTCAACGGGAAACTCGACACCATCCTTTCGCATGGCAAACAACCACTTTCCATTGCCCATGTGGCGAGGGATAGGATCTTCAATAAAAGATGCCACATTGTGCTCGTGTCTGGAGTGAAAACGTTGTGGAATTAAAGTCATTATGGACTTAGATATTAACTCTGAACGTGTGTAACCAAACAATCGTTCAACGGCGTTATTGACTGCAACAATGGTGCTCGCTTCGTTAACAATCAACATTGCGTCAGGTGCTGCATCCAATACTTGTTCCGCTACTATTCCATATTCTTCAATATCCATTTTCAACTCCGTAAAATGCAAGGAAAACCTTGCATAAACACACACTTTACTCATCTAGCCAAATAACTTTTCTAATAAGTATGAAATTAGTATCACAAGTATGTAATTCAATACTAGTACAATGTTAATGGATCTGTATTGAAAATATAAAATAGACACGAGCCCCGAGTGACAGAATTAAGCAGTAAAATACTAAGAAATTAATATAAATCGAGTAGCCGACTTTTTTGCTAAACCGATGAACCCAATCAACAAAAAATATTCTATAATATTGATGTAAGGAGTAAGATAACTAGTTCAAATCTGATTCAATATTTTATGAGGAATAAAACTTAACGTTATCGAAATTTGCACTAACAAAACAATTGCAAAATTACTCAAGGAGGCAAGATCATGACTATGAAAATTGACTTCCAACAAGGCGCAAAAACCGGATCTTGGACTTGGGATCTTCCATTACAAATGGAAGCAGCGAAACACATCAAATTTATCCAACGATTTACACATGAACTTGCCACAGACAACAGCAAGGGAAATCGTGCAAAATGGTTTGGAGGCAATACCACTCGTGTAGTAAACATGCTCACTAATATTGACCATTATCTCAATGATCGCTGCGCGCGCATCATTTGTCTATCATGGCCTGGTGACGGAACTTATGGCTCCGTTTGGTACAACCCTACCCGATTTGATTTTGAAGATGATGAAGAATGGTCAAAAAAAATGTGGGGATCTGATTATTATCAGGAAAAAACGAGTGACTTCCAAGCCAGTGGTGGATACATTCGAGTGGCTACGGGATTGCAGATTAAACTATGGGGATCATACCTCAAACCCACTGTTCACAGTGGACGCGACGGACTCGATGAACAAGATACCATCCGTATTAACACCTTGTTCCATGAAATGACACATCGTATTCTTGCGACCAGTGACGTGACATTACCAAGCGGTTATAAATGTTACGGTTATGAAAAATGCATTCAACTTGCAACCACAAATGCTGATTCAGCGACACAAAACGCTGATAACTGGGGATACTTCATGGCCGACTATTACAAACATGGAGGATCATTTCATTAATCAAGTAGGAAAAAAGAGAAAGACAATGTTAGCATGGCCCGCTTAAAATCACGTCAGAATTTGTCGTAGTCGTGTGAGAGTAAAGCGGGTCAGGTTTTGAAAGTAACAGTAGAATAGTTGAAACACATACTTAGCTGCCTAACCTAGTAACTGCTGCTACCAAAAGTGAAAACGATAAATCGATTTTAATCGTTTGCATTATAAAACAGGTCTAACAAGCTCCAATGAGATATTTTCCAAATCACTTACGTTTGGAACGCCCGTTCTACTAGGATCATTCGGTAACAAATCGCTGTCTGTCATCAAATTGTTCGATTGAAAAGAAGTGGCGCCATTCGATTCAAGGGTATAATTTTCACAGAAGCCGTTACTATCTCCTCTTGAAAATATCTCAGCAGATATCAACGCATACCCGGGTGAAACTTCCATCATTACTGTCGAACCATCGTAATTACTGACCTCCACCACGTCGCCGGCTTTGGCACCATCCCCCCCCCAAATATGCATTGCCCCCACAATCTGGCGAGTCATAAAAATATTGGCCACGATAAACTTGCCCTACGCCTTCGCCACGGACGCTGACTCTATTCTGCTTGGTAGTATCAACGTAGTATTCCAAAAGATTGTTGCTTGAGTTTAATACCGTGTACCGTGGACGGGTTGTCGTATCCCCCACGCCAGACACTGATACAAGTGTACCAAGAGATAATCCATTTGATGTTTTTAGAACAGGAGTCATATTATCCAATCTTGCTTTTAGTTTTGTTTCGAGTTCAATTAAACCTTCGAGTACTGTCAATTGTTCCGCAATTTGTGTCGTATTTTCGTTAATCAAGGAAGCATTTGCATTTATCGCATCGGCTAGTGCGGTAAAATTTGCGTTGACTTGTTCAGCCGATGCTGCTTCACCTGCAACAAAAATATTGGGAATAACTGCATCCGCATTTATTTGACTTGTCGCTAGTAATAATAAAATTACAAATAATTTTTTCATTTTGTTAATCCTAATTCCATGTCTGTGAATCCCAGGAACCAGAATTCCATATCAATGTTGACTGGGTATTAGTGGAGTCTGTTGTGCCATCTGAACCTAATTTACAACTTTCAGTTGCAGGATCACACGAATCGTTGAGCCCTTTACAATTTATAAGGACAAGAAAAATAAGTAAAAAACCAAATTTTTTCATTTAATGGCGATTTCAATCGAATAGTTAGTATCCTATCGACCAAAATGAGAAATTTGTTTAGATTTTGTGATCAAAAAATTGAAAATCGAGAGACTAAATTCTGTTTAAGCGTGACTGCCCAAATGGATTTGCACTACCATGGTGTCATTCGAAATAACTATAACACTCACAATTTTTCTGATGTCATAGCTGTAAGCTAATTCACATCTGCTGACTACATTCACTGGTACTCTCATTTTATTGTTTTCAACGAGACCAAATTGTATACTATTTTCTAGAAGGCAAATGCTAGTATGTTTATCAACCAAACTAGAACCATAAATATACTATCAATAAATACTATGTCTTGATCCGTCAAAAAAATAACGAAGTAAATTCTATGAGAAATAAATCACTGTTTTGTTTCATTATCTTTGGCCTAGCATTCCTTTGCATCACGAATCCGGCAGTATCCAAGGAAAATGACAAACGCGGCTTAAACTGGGCTGGTGCTACTAACAAAGTTCAAAATACATTTTCGCGGGGAAACTATCGCGCAGTCATTATTGGTAATGATCAATACAAAGACAGAAACGGAGTATGGAAAAACCTGAAGACCGCAGTTAAAGATGCTGAGATTGTTGCTAGCCTACTACAGGAAGAATATGGGTTTAACGATGTCACATTATTAAGAAATGCGGGGCGCAAAGATATTTTGGGTGAATTCAAACGCCTGTCAAAACGTGTAGAACCTCACGATAACGTTTTAGTCTATTACGCAGGGCATGGCCATTTGGACGACGAAGAACGTCGTGGTTACTGGATACCCACCGATGGGCAAGGTTTGGATGATACGACCTTTATTCGAAACTCAACCATTCGCGATGAAATTAATATCATTGCCGAAAAAACCAAACATACTTTATTATTGTCTGACTCCTGTTTCAGCGGCTCTTTATTACGTGGAGGGAATCGCGGACCTAGTAAAGTTGAATCTGCACAAAACTATTACACTAAAGTAGGCAATAAAAAAAGCGTGCAAGTGCTTGCTGCAGGCGGCAAAGAATTTGTGGACGATAACTATCGCAACTCTGGTCATTCACCTTTCACATATTTCTTAATTAATGAATTAAAAAATAATACTCAAAAATATATTTCCCTATCCGAGTTGGCCACAAACATAATTAAAGCAGTCGCGAATAATGTAGATCAAACACCTGAATCAGGTGTTCTCGCTGGCGCTGGAGACGAGTTAGGTGAATTTATATTTGCACGCGTATCATTAAATGATAATACGGTGGAAGTGTTAGTTGGGCGTAATTTACCTACTCAAACTATTCGTGAAACCATGGATCCGGAGTCTGAGAATAATGCTTATTTACCAGCGTTCCGATTTTAATAAATGACCTCGACCAAACCAGCCTCATTTCTTTGTCTCATCATTACCTTATTTGGTGAATGCTGTCTTGCCGCAACTTCAATAGATCTACGCACTGAGTATGAATCATGGAATAGTGGCATTAACGGAAATAACACGGCTATCCTATATGGCGCGGGGGGGACGTATAATATCAACAGAAATTGGACTATTGGGGGTGGGCTTATGATGGGTTCTCCTGACTCGGATAACAATCTCGATAATTTGAAACGACGTGACTTCGACATCGCAATTGGTTATCGATTACGACCAAAGGTCGCAACTTATGCTGGATACCGACTCGTCAGTATTGAATATGACAACGCTATCGATAATAGCCGTTCATTTACCGATTTAACACATGGTCTAGGCGTTGGTATTAATCTCTTCCACCCGGTCTTCGCGAAAACAATTGCTTACGGACGCCTGGGATTAAGTGGATTATTATCCACGTTGGATGTCAATTCGGTACCTAAAGATCATGGCTTTGGTGTGAGTGTCGGTTTTGAGATTGGCATGATATACGAAATACTGCAACGCACGACCATAGGACTCGCCTTAAAACAACAAAGCGCTACCATAGATTATCAGGATGAATCGGATAACTGGAATCATAATTATTATCGAATAGGAACGAGCTTAAGCCACTATTTCTGATATCACTATTTAAAATAGTTTATATCAATGCCACTTCACGCTAGAATTTTACGGCGCAGCACAACTATCCCAGTGTACAATACCGCTACCATTGCCATCTGATCCATCAAATAACTGATCCAATTGATTTAAGTCTGCACAAGGTAAGTTTGGATTGTTGCCCACATCAATAACTGTCACCTTCAAATCCGAAAAATTTGCCGGGATAATATCTTTTAGCGCCAATATGCCGGTTGCTAATTCGTTCCCGCTAAGATAAATTTCTTCCAGGCTATCCAATCCTAACAATAAACTAACATCATTAATCTTATTTTCGGATAAATCAACAATTTCAAGTTTGTGAAAGTTTTTTAGCACAGACACATCAACCACTTCATTATCGCTCATATCAAAATAATCCAGTGAATCTAAGTTAGCTAATGCGCTAATATCACTTATGCTATTTTTATATATTCGTAAATCTGTGATTTGAGTATGATTAACAAGTGACTGAATATCACTAATTTTATTTGAACCTGCTGAAAATTTGGTTAAACCAGGCATGCTTTCTACGACGGATATATCAACCACCTGATTTCGGTAAAGGTAAAAATCCTGCATTTTTACCAATTTATCCAATGGATTAATATCTGAAATATTGTTGCCGCCAATGTCCAAATATTCCAAATTAATTAAATTTTCCAACGGGGAAATATTGGATATTTGATTGTCATTAATATCCAGATAAATAAGCGTTGTTAAATTTTTCAACGATTGAATATCACTAATTGAATTATTATTGATATATAATTCTGTCAATTTTACAAAATTGGCAAGCAATGAAATATCAGAAACTGTGTTGTGATCTATGGATAAAAAATCCAATTCAGTTAAATTTTGTAACGCAGATATGTCCGTAATTTTGTTGTAATGCAATCTTAGGTCTTCTAATTTTATCAAGCTTGACAACGGCTGTAGATCAACAACCTGATTACGCGCGACAGAAAAATTAGTTAATCCCGTTAAGTTTTCCACAAATTGAATATTGCTAATTGAATTTGTATAAGCATAAAGTTTTTGGAGTGTGGTTTTGTCTGCTAGCACAGATAAATCGGTAATTTGATTTTCTCCCACATCCAAATGCTCTAATTTTTTTAGCATTGATAATGCTGAAACGTCTGCTACTTGATTAGTATCAATTTCAAGATATGTTAAATTTATCAATGCTGATATATCTGAAATACTCGAGATAGTATTATTACTGAGATCCAATTCTTTTAACTTTATGATATTTGATAGCGGCGATAAATCACTTATCAGGTTATGATGAATATACAAGTCTTCCAGATCTACAAGGGTTTTTAACGGTGCAATTCCCGTAATTTTATTATTGCTCAACGTTAACCTCTCCAGTTGAACTAAGCTTCTTAAACCGGACACTTCACCAATAGAATTATTATGGAGCTCCAAATTTGTGAGGTTTACTAAACTGCTGAGATGACTGATATCACTAATTTCGTTCCATGCTAGTGACAAATGCGTTAGAGAGGTGAAATTCTGAAGCGGACTAATATCAGTTATTTGATTATCATTTAAATATAATTCTTCTAATTTTCCTCCATTTGTTAACACACTTAAATTTTCAATATTATTGCTAGAAACATCCAGAAGCAGCAGCTCGGAAAAATCATCAACTATCGAAACATCGCTGATATCATTATCTTCCAAATCCAATTCCAGCAAATTAGACAATACTGATAAGTCACCAATATTTTCAATTTGATTATCACTTAAATATAATTTTTCCAGTTTCGTTAAAGTTGATAATGGAGAAATGTTTGAAATATTATTCTCGTTTAAGCGCAAGACCACTAAACTTGTTAAGCTCCCAATACCGGCAATAGAATCTATTTCCTTAGCGTTACAGGAAAGTATTTGCAACTGATTAACGTAACTTAGCCCAGTACTTTGGATACAATTTTTCATATTCTGATCCGGAAAGACCAATTTAGTTATTGATTTTATCCCGATTCCAATTGTAACCGGCTCACCCAACTCAGCTTGCAGAGCTGCCTGGACACGGTAGGTATACTGCTTATCGATTTCTAATTCAGAGTCTACGTATGAAAGGTTTTCCTGGAGGTTTTCAGTTGGAGGAATTGTGGTAAGTAATGTAGGTTCTAAGGCAGCATCATTAGTTTCTTGTCGATAAATGTGATAACTGCTTACACTGTCAATTGGACTCCAACTTAACATAACTGTATTATCTTTCGCGGTTGCAACTAATCCGGACACGCCTGAATCAGTCTTAATATCTATAACAGTTATATTAATAATAAAGTGTTTAATGGATTGACCTATTACTCCTTGAATTTTAGTTTGATAAAGATTGTCTTGGTTATCGTCTTGGGGTTGCTCGAAATCTGGCTCACTCTTAAAGTAAAGTTTATTGTCTAGTATTAATAATTTTTCTGTGTCTAAATCGCTTAGCAAATCAAATTTAAACTCCTGAGATATGCTAGCCAAATCCATAACAAACAAAGTATTCTCATAAACATTAACATCAACCTTAGCTTCACCTGTTACCACTTGCTTCACCTGAACGCTGGTTGATAATACGCTTGCTGCACTCTGTTGGTTTTCTTTTTTAGCGACAAGCCAGTAATGATATGTCGTACCTACCTCAACACTTCTATCGATATAATGGGATTCCTCACTTGTAAATAGCGTGGCTGATTCTCTGTCCAAAACATCATTTGTTTGACGATAGATAAGGTAGCTATCAGCATTGGTTACTGCATCCCAGCTGATATGAACTTCTTGGTCGATTGCTATCGCATTAATACGTGTCGGCGTCTGTAGACCCTGAATGAGTATTTCGACGGTATTTGAAACAGTTGACAATTTACTGCCCCAAACCGATTGCAGTTTAAAATAATATTTTTTGTCAGATACCAGCGTTTTTAAATGGTAAGGTGGTTTTGCTAATCGAACAGTTTCGATGTCTGACTCAAGGAAATCTTTCGAAGTAGAAATTGTAAGAATATACGCCTCAGCACTTAATTGGGAATCCCAATTAATTTGCCAATGCGAATTTATAGGTTTTTCAAGTCGTATATCGGGAGAGAGTTGAGGTGCTTTTTGCGATGGATGGTCGTTGCTCACGTCATCCAATAGACCAGCATCACAGCCTGCTAATAACACTGCATAGGCTATGAAGATGTAAACTACAATCTGTGAACGCATCCCCTGATTAATCATTATTTTTTGTGTTTATTGTTAATATAGTTTTATTAACTATAGCATTTCGATCTATTTTTCACCGTTAGTTATTTTGATCGCGCATTGTTGCTAGTTTACACGCATGATTATTTTTCTTTGCTGAATAGCTATCATATTGAATTAATTAATTTTATTCCTCAATCCCATTTAGTTTTTGGGCATTTGGGCCACATCTTAGTTACCAATCAATTTCATATTAGGCAAATTAGACAGCTTCCTATTATTAATGAATAAATTACAGAGAACAATATCTCACAACGTCTTGTAAAAATGCCGAATCCTGTCGCTAGAATATTCAATTTGCCTCAACAAATACGGGAGAAGTGTTTCGTCTTTTGCCTACGCTTAACAAAATTTGATTAACACGTCGTTCTTTCTCTAACTCCCAGTCATCCACAGGGTCTAAATTATTCCATTCGCTAAAATAGTTTTTCTCTGAATCCGTTAACAGCAAGCCGTATTTTGTCTGAAAATAATAATAGATCCGTGCAATATTACCACGGAGGGATACAGCTGGCTCTGCGCGTCTTTTTTTAGTGTCAACTTCAAAATCACATTGCCCGTAGTTGCGGTTTTCGCCTTCTATTATTCCAAAACTATAATTACTCCGGTCTGCGTTTAATTCACCAACTGTTGGCACAAGATTTCTCATGTCGGCTTCCATCTCTTTAAATTGCAGATCCACTTTTCGGCAACACTTTCTGCCAGAAAGAGTTTTTCCATTCGTTTTTATGCATCGAGAAAATGAGCCCGGTTCTTTCCAACACGTTCGATGGCCGCCAAAACGATGAGCAGGAACTACATGCTCCCATTCGATGCGACGTCCTCTTCTCTGATTTTTTCTGACTGCATAACCACAAGCTTCGCTACTAACATTTTTCCGCCCATCAAATTCGCATTGACAGTAAAATGTCGATTGATGATCCGAATACAGCTTTAACAATAATCTCTTCGCTTTAGAAAAAGAATCTATGTAATACTCGAACGAGTGTGTATTGGAATTATATTCGCTTTCATCTGACAGTACCGGTATAGAATGAAAAATTAGAAACAGCAGGAAACTTACAACAACCTTCATATCATTTCATCCATGAAACTATATGTACTGGTACTTTATAGAGATTATTTGAGGTTTTTTCTATACCCAGAATAATATTTTCTGGGCTATCCAAACGGTTTTTCTATTCTTTAACAAACTCAATTGTAATATGTTTCTGATCTGCGCTATCATTAACAGTTACAACGATCGCTTTCGAAATTCGTTTAAAAAACGCAGTTATTTGTGTGATTCTTCGGTGTCTTAATTGATACATGCTATGAGTAGAAATTTGATGCATCACTTCCTGCAAAGGAGATGTTGTTACCTTACCTAACTCAAGCAATACATCTCGTGAAAAACAACAATTAACAGAACGATCGACACTATTCACTTGCCTGTAAAAGGATATATATTGCGCACTGTCACAGTGGGATTGATTCCTGGAGCTCTGAACACTACTGAAGGAAAATTCTAATTGGTTATACTCAGGTTGTTTTTGTACTGCAGCGCATTGTCGAGACATAATGAACCTCCCCGTTTGAGTAAATAAAGGGGCAATACACCACAGGGGTGTTCATGCAGCCACGCTTTAACGAAATTGGCTGAGTAACAAAGTTCAGAAATTGCTTGTTCGGAGCGTTATGTTAATGGCCAATTTTTTAAAATTGTTTTCTAATCGTCATCAAAGAGATGTTTAAACTTTCTTTCAATATTTAAAATCAAATACAAAAACTTAAAATATTTTTACTTAAAATAAATGCTGACTACTAATTGCATTCGGTCTTTTTACTTCACAAACTTGAAGTCAGTTAGAACCGTATACTCTTAACTATATGCAATAGTTGATAATTTTTCAAGGTTAAAGCTATGACAAAATTTAAAAATGCGCTTCAAACAATCTCATTTCGTTTAGATCGAACTATTTAACATTGAAGAAGTTCGGTAATAAACGGTGGTTAACTCTCATAGACGTACAGTAGATAAGAAACCAAATTTTTAGTGTTGCTTAGCTGGGTAACGCTACCACAAATTTCAATACCGCTATTTTCAGGTATAATTAATCTATAAAAATATTAAATTATGACTGGGGAGTTAGAACTTACTCTTTTCATCAAACTTGAAAACCACATGGACTGAACCGGCATTCATAAAACAAAAACCAGCTATAAAAATTTTATGCCCACTCGTCAACGATATGTCCCTTGGGGGACTCGTGTATGGTTGAGGCTTCGACAACATCATCAATGAAATTGGTACCTTTAACTCTGAGGTCCTCTGCCCGTTCCACCAAGGCTTCCCCAAATTCCTGAGTCACTTGAATACTTCGAACATCACTCATGTAACCATTCGCATCAGCTTGGTATCGAGGCGATTGCGTAACAGAAATCGTGGGATAAATAGAGCCTGTAATCATTGTCGTTATCATGGTTAGAATAATACTAAACTCAATGATTAACTGATGTTAACCCGTTCACATTTTGAGCAATGATGTTTAAGTTCACAATTTCAGGACGTTACAACAGATCAATAGCTGATTTTGGGAACTGACTCACATTCAACTTAAATATAATTTTATCAAAATTTGTCACCTTTACCGCCTAAACCACGCGGTTCAAATGTTTCAATAATTTAAATATTAACAAAAGCACGGCTACATCGTTGATAACTAATTTAGACGAGTCGGATTACAAAAAACACCCACTACTAACATTGCAACAATATTCCACGACATTCGCCATTTTCCCTTTAATAATGTCATTTGTTTTGTAGAATGACTAAACGCTGTCAGAAAATTATCTATGCCATGAAAAAAACACTCGTTTATCTATTTATCGCTGCCGTCGCTTATTTAGAGTCTCCTCAAAAAGTCTAATAGCCTGATATTCTTATAGAAAGTAACCTTTTTAAGGTATAATGATGCACGTAAACCGTCACACTACCAGAAAAAAGCGTGCACCTATGATTCGATACC
>Ga0316207_10001733_pt1 | contig 25313 bp, 16 predicted proteins | sample 6weekpyrite_MG_FD_204943 | JGI IMG/M metagenome (GOLD analysis project Ga0316207, IMG submission 204943) | Microbial mat bacterial communities from mineral coupon in-situ incubated in ocean water Damariscotta River, Maine, United States -... | ecosystem: Environmental > Aquatic > Marine >... | reverse complement strand
TCAGCGTATCGGTACCTAGTCCACCGTCCAGGTTGGTGTCTTCCTTGTTGGCAAAGCGGAATAAATCATCACCTGCCGTGCCCGTGGCATTGACCACCACACTACCCAGATTGGTTTCCTGATAAAGGAACACATCCTCACCACCACCGGCCGTGCCCTGATAAACGTGCAAGTCACTCCATGGACCCGATGCATCAATCACGCCCATGTAGTTCCAACTACCGTTATCGGTGAAGCTGAAACTATCACTGTTGTCTCCCTGGATAACCAGTTTGTTATTGGCATCAGTCGCCGCCAATACAAAATCGGCACTTAACGTGGCCGAGGTCGCGACACCGGTTAAGTCGATGGCTTCCATGTTGTTAATGCTCGCACCAAGTGCCGTAAAATCAAGCACCCCTGCTTGTTCTACCTGCAAGGTATCTGTTCCAGTAAGTCCATCGACAAGACTGAAACTAAGGTTTTCTACAACGAGAATGTCATTCGAGGCACCGCCGATATCACCCAGCACCCGCACATCTGGCTGGCCCAGGATACCGTCGAAGATGTTAATCACATGCGTACCATCGAGCGACTGGTACTGGTAAAAACGCATGCCGGTGAAGTCATCAATGCCATCCACGTGCGCAATGTACGACCAGTTGGTATTCAAATCTGAAATCACGACCGTGTCCGCCGCATCACCCAATACATGGATCTTGTTATCGGCATCGGTCATCGCGCCCACCGAGGCCAGGTTCAGTGTCACCGTACTCGCACCACTGTGGGCACGCGCATCAATCACTTCGAGGTTATCTATCTTCGCGGCAATACCTGCCGCAGTGAAATCATAATTGTCGGTGGTCACTTCCAACCAGTCGGTGCCGGCCGCGCCGTCCAATGAAATGAAATTTAAATCCGGTGCGGTAAACGTATCATCGCCTGTCGTACCGTTAAAGAAGATCCCCGGTGTGCTCGCCAGGTTGCTTTGTACATTCAGGGTTGCGCTGCCATCAAGCGATTGATACTGAAAGGCCGTGACGCCAAACACACTCACTTGCCCTGCCCAGCTCCAGTTCGCCATGTCACTTAAGGCAACCGTGTCACTGCCACTGTCGCCCAAAAACGTTAACGTGCCGCCCTGTAAATCAACAAAGGCTTCACTTACCGTAAAGGCCGTAGCCCCCGTGTGTCCTGCGCCATCAATAATTTCAATATTTGCTATCGGTGCTAGCGCCGAGGTATAAACCTGGCTCGCCGCATTCACCCGGATCGAATCGGTACCCGCGTCGCCATCAATCCCCGCATAGCCATTATCAAACACCGTCAGTACATCATCACCTTCCCAGCCGCGGTAATAATCATCAATACCGCCAGCCAATTCTGTTTCTACATTAAGCGTGACCGCGCTCGCTTCACCCGGACGATAGGCATACTGGTTAAACGCAAATCCAGTTAGCCCGCCCGTACCTGCCACCGAACCGAGGAAGGTCCAGTCCGTGGCGATATCACTAACCACCACGCTGTCGACGCTGTCACCAATAACCGAAAGCATGTTGTTGCTGTCCGTTGCGCCGGTAACAAACGTGCGGTCTACCGTAGCCGTGTCGATGGTTGCCGTGGCATTACCACTTTGGGTGTTAGTTAGGTTGATGATTTCAACATTGGCTAAATCACCACCTTCGCCAGTAAAGTCCTGTGCCTTACTCACCAGTCCGCTGTTAAGTTCTAAGGTGTCCTCGCCTGCGCCAAAATCAACACTGCCAAATTGGGTGTCGGGTAATTCGTAGGCATCGTTGCCTGCTGTGCCGCCACTCCAGAACCAATCCGGGTGATCAAGGATATCTGCCGACACGTTAACATAATACGTCTCTATGCCATTTATGGCCTGAAATTGGTACTGGATATTGCCGAACTGATCCCGTGTTGAATCAATCGTTATCGTGTTACCTGTCGGCATTCCATTAGTGAGATTGATTTCATCAATCATCTGTGCAGCATTATCAACAATACCGTTGTATTCCCACATATTCGCATCAGAAAAATCAACCCGGTCACCTGCATCGCCGGAAATATCCAGCATCCAGATATCGGTATCCGAATTAAGCGTAAAGGTACCGTCCATATTATCGATGAGTTCACGCATCTCCTCGGTAATACCTTGCACGGCTATCTGATTTAAATTTATAAAATTAGTACCGTAACCACGGCCTTCAAGGTGTGAAATATTAGTGATTTTGGTATAGGCACTGCCGGTCACCAGATCAAAGTCACCATCACCTGTAAATTCCTGACCAGGTGTCGGATCATAAAAACTCAGACTGTCGTAATCATTAATGCCACTATCAAGAGAAATAAAATCCGGATTATTGGCGCCCCCTACTGCAACCTCATCATCAACTTCATCGCCGGTAACAATGCTGTAACGATCAATATTAGTCTGTGTAATTAATGGATGATCGGCGCCATGTCGTGCATCAGGGTTGTACTGTCCAGAATCGCCCGGAAACTGTGGTGCATAGTTAGCAACAATAAAATCAACTTCGTCAATATTGCCAACCGTCAACGAATTCTCAAGTGTTAGATTACCGTCAATATCAAGTGATGCTGCAGTGATAGTGCGCCCTGACGGATCGGCAACCACAAAGGTGTTAAAGAAGCCAGAGCCTGCATTTGCATCACCATTCCAATATGCAGTAACACCTTCCATCGACAGTGTTGAATTAGCATTAATCAGTGCAACAACCCCATCACCTGTCGTGGCGCTGGCAATATTAACATTCACTGTCCCAATGCCCGTGACCGTTATACTAAAGGTGCTATTAGCAACTAAGTTTGCCTCAAAGACATCATTCCGCGCTGCTGTGTATGCGTTAAATGGGCCTGCACTTTCACTAAAAGTAGTAAAACCATTCGGGTTATAGGCATTGCGCCAAGAACCAGCATCCGTCAGGTTGATAAAATCATTAGCCGAACCGACATTGGCATCAGCGGTAATTTCAATTTGACCACCACCATTTAATGCAAATCGATAATTTAGCTCAGCAATAGAGGTTGTTAGGGTTCCGTCAATGTGAACCGATGGCCTAAACCCAGGAGCCGCAACGCCCGCTGCCGCAAAGGCATCACCCGGGGGCGCAAAGGCATTAACACTCGCCGCACCAAGACTACTGCCAATCGATGACGTACTTTGCATGCTACCGAGGCTACCGCCAATAGCACTAGTACCACCGACACCCGTCAGGCCATCAACACTGGCCGTTCCAATCATGGAACCCGCACTACCACCGAGTGAACCGAGTGAACTACCACCGCCGCCCAGGCCACCAAGACTTAATGATGAAAGCGAGCTTAGTGCCGAGGCGTCCGGACCAACCGCGTTTAGGCCGGGACTAACATCCTGAGCTGTAGTACCCGCAAAGGCATCAACAGGAGGAGCAAAGGCAGCGATGACTACTGGGGCTGCGCCATCTGTCTGATCAGCTAATTCAAGAGCGGCTAGATCAACTGTTTCAACTTCTGCTGGTTCGGCATCAGTCGGCTTTTCCTCGCCATCCTGTGTATTCGGCTGGCCATCTTGCTTATCGGTATTCGCAACGGTAACAACGCCATCCCACTCACCGACCTTACTAATTTGTAAATTGACGCTGCTGGCTAATTCCGGATTCGTTTGCGCCAAGGCATCAAGATAATTTGTAAACACATCAAGCTCGACTGACACGATATCGACCGCTGTTTCGACTAAAGCCAAATCAGCAGGTAAACCAAGGTCAGGCGCATCAGAAAAATAATGACTAACGGCTATCAAGCGTCCATCGGTGAGTTTTATGAGTAATAACTGGCCATATTGATAAAACTGCGCATCAACCAGGAGTAATGGAGTGAGAAGTTCGGGTAGGGCAACAGATAAGGCTTCAGGCTCAACGACCTTTACTGGGCTCTCTGATTTGTCGTCACTACTGGCTTTGCTCGCTATTTTCTTATCAACTGTGTTATCCGGCATAGTATCTACCCCATGAACCTGAATCTAAGCCTGTTAATTATAAGGTCTTCTAACTTAAATTAATTTTAGCCGATTTATAGCTAAGGGGCTGTAAGTATCATCATTAATTCACTCATATTTAATTGTGATCACGGCTATTTAAGTAACCTCTAAACCAGTAACGCTTTCACAATACCCTTCATTCTATAATGATTATTATGCGTTATTTCGATTGGCTATCCGATTCATCGCCATGACCAGACCGACACCAACACAGATTAATCCGGCAACGACCAACAATTTGCTGTCTATCATTTCTGGCAAATAGGCTGACGAACTGAGCAATTTTTGCTTGCCGGCAATCGTTTCATAAACCCTTTCCTGAAATGGCCACAGCAACCAGAGTGATGCAATGAGAATACCTTTAATCACCAATAAACTGCGTTGATAAAATCGTGACAGCAACCACGTAAGAATACGCGAGAAACTCGCTAAACCAATGGCACAGCCAAGTAAAAATGGCACAATAATGGATAAATTAAACTCGCCAAGAGCGGTAATAATAAAGCTGTATTTCTTTAATAATAATAAAATAAACGAACCTGATATACCGGGTAAGATCATGGCACAAATCGCAATCGCACCGGATACGAAAATAAACCATGCAGCATCCGGTGTTTCAAGCGGCACCAGATTAACAATAATTAAGCCCCCCATTGTCCCCAGTACCAGTGTCATCGCATCCATCATATTGAAGCCCTTAAGCTCCTTCATAAGTACATAGATCGACGCGAGGATTAAGCCGAAGAACAAACCATAAACATGCTCCGGATATTCGCGAATCAGTGTTGGGAGTGAAATAACATGAGTGAAGAACCACACTGCCGCGAATAAGCCCGCCAACAAAGGAATAACAAAGTGAAAATGTGGACGCTTTATTACTGTTGAAAGGTCTAATTTCAGGCAGGCTTTTAACCAAATTCCGTCAAAGGATTTTATTGCTGCCAGTAGCTTTTCATAGATGCCTAATATAAAAGCCATCGTTCCGCCACTTACACCTGGCACCAGGTCAGCCATGCCCATGCAAAAACCCTTGGCCATCAGCCACGGCATTTCATGCCAACGCACTATTAATCTCCCATTATCCTTGCTTTATTTTAATCGAGTTCGCTTATACAACGATTCTTGCCGCTACCTTTTGCCTTGTATAGAAATTGATCGGCTCTTTCAAAGGCCGATTCAATCGTGTCGCCTTTCTTAAATTGTGTCATACCACCTGATACCGTAATGGCAACACGTGTATCACCATGATGAAATTCACATTCTTCAACACTCTTACGCAGCTTCTCTACAACAGCTTGTGCAGCTTTTACTTCCGTTTCCGGAAACAGCATAACAAATTCTTCGCCACCAAACCGTGCCATGAAGTCGGTTTCCCTGACCTGTTCATTCAATAAGGTGGCGATGGTTGTTAATACTTTATCACCTGCTTTATGTCCGTAGGTGTCATTTACTTTCTTAAAGTCATCAATATCCCAAACAATAACAACCAATGCAGATTGATAGCGCTTCCAACGGCTGTATTCATACTCCATGCGTTGATCCCATGCCAATCTATTTGGCACTTTTGTCAATGCATCCCGCATTGAATTTTTCTGCTCCTCTACAATGCGCTCACGCAGCGCTTCTGATTCTGACTCAAGGTTGTGCACCTTGCCAGCTAGTTCGCCCACTCGTATCTCCATTTGTAACTTTCTTTTTTCTTCGGTGGTACGGAATGTTTCAACGTGCTTAGTGATTTTGCTCAATTTAATAGCGATACTTGTTTTTAAATCAGCCAGGTCAACGGCTTGTTGCACATCTGACTGAATACTTTCTACTTCACCATCAACCTCATCGCTGAATTTTTCATTTTCCGAAAAAATACTTTTTTGATCTTCAACATTATCTTGAATATGCTGATCCAGCATTTGAAGTTTTTCTGTTACCTGTTGAAGGAATTTTTGAAAATCATTTTTTTCATGTTCGATGCGAGTACGCATTTTAATCACTAAATTAGCGATAGACTCTAATGCCTCAACAACACCTTCTTCCTCTAAACCTTTTGCCCACTCTGCTTTTAGTTTATTTGCAGATTCAATGAGCTCGTCAGGAAGTGCCAGTCGTTCTAGTAATTGGATTAAAATTTCATTTATTTCTAATGAATTACCTGACAGCTTATATTTCTCGCCAGCGTCATCCTGTTTCTGCTTTGCCGTAGGCTTCTCCGAAATCATTGCTGCAATAGACTCGAGCAGTGCCTGAAGTTCTTTCTTCGTTTCAATTCGTCTGGTTTTTTGGCGAAGCACATCCAGATCGGCTGCGTTTGCAACAGGCACATTAACAGCCATTAATAAATCTGTTAACACTTGCTGAATAATGTCCATTACATCTTCGACTGTTTGAGCTGGCTTTGTAATATCGTCTGCTTCAATATTTGTTTCGCCCAAATCGACTTCGTTTGTTTTCTTGTTCTTTGAAAACAAACCTTTTAATAGACCTTTAGATTCATTTCCTGGCTTTTCACCTACCCCTTTACCACTATTCATAGCGGTTTCTATCATCGCTAAAATAGCATTAAATATGTCAACAACACCCGATTCGTCCTTCATGTAATCAAGACGTTTTTTTAATTCTTTTTTTGTTTTATTCAGTTCACTCGGGAAAGGTAGAGTATTCAACAATGCATTCAGCAATTCTTTTTTAGTTACTTCTTTTTTTTGTGATTTTTCTGCAGCGACTTCAACAATAGCGTCGATCATATTACGAATACGATCATAGTTCTTTTCACGCCGTACAGTATTTCGTAGTCGTTCTAGCTTATCATCCAATTTCTTATTATCTGTATCAAATGCGAGTGTCATTCTTGAGATACAACGGCGTAATAACTGATCGGCTTCCGTCCACTCTTTTTCTTTGTCTTCGAGCGTTTCCAGACTAGCGTAATATTTATTTTTCCAATCATCCATACTAATGTTTCACACCGCTATTGTTTAACTGTATATCCATCGCCACTGGCAGATGATCCGATATGCCGTGCGTTAACACTTTTACCTCGGTTACTTTGACGCTATTACTGACCAATATATGATCGATATTGCGCTTTGGTTTCCAACTCGGGAATGTATGTTGATTTTGTGTTGGTTCACTCAAATGTGTTTTATCAAATAAGTATCTCATTTCAGCACTATTTGATTCACAATTAAGATCACCCATTAAAATAACATGCTTTTCTATTTTAATAAGATTACTAATAAATTCTAATTGGCGCATTCGCGTCTGCTTACCCAGTGCAAGATGTGCAACGACTATTACCAATTCCTGATCAGCAATACTGAATCGTGCAGATAACGCACCTCGCCCTGGAATCAGTCCTGGCAATTTATGCTCAACCACGCTGTGCGGATTATTTTTACATAATAAACCGTTACTGTGTTGCGCAAATTTTCCAATATTTCTATTAATTTGATCAAACCAAAATGGGAAACGCGCTTTCTTTGCCAGGTATTCTGTTTGATTCATAAAGCTGGTTCGTAAACTTCCTGCATCCGTTTCTTGCAATGCAACAATGTCATACTCACTAATAAGGTTTGCAACCTTATCGAGATTCTCCTGCTTACGACGATGCGGTAATAAATGTTGCCAGCTTCGCATTAAATAATGGTGGTAGGCCTGCGTCTCGATACCACCTTGAATATTGTAGCTGAGCAACCTTAAGCTAGTGGTGTTTTTTATTTCTGATTTTGTCGCAGCCTGCATCTTGTTGTCATGCCTGAATAGGAGAAACCATCTCGCCTAGTTTCTCGGTCAATTTCATATTCTCACTGTAATCAATTGGGCAGTCGATAATACTTACCGTGTTATCGGCCAATGCCGTGGTTAATATACCCGACAATTCTTCTGCTTTTTCTACTCGATAGCCCTTCGCACCAAACGATTCGGCATATTTCACAAAATCCGGGTTTGCAAAATTTACATGCGATTTTCGTCCAAACTGATTAATTTGCTTCCATTCAATAAGACCATAACCACCATCATTCCAGATCAAAATCACAATCGGTGTGTTTAATCGCATTGCTGTTTCGATTTCTTGAGAATTCATCATAAAACCCGCATCTCCAGTAACCGCTACAATTGCCTGATTCGGGTTACTCAGCTTGGCTGCTATTGCTCCCGGCACCGCAATGCCCATACTGGCAAAGCCATTTGAAATGATACAGGTATTTGGCTGTTCACAGCGGAACATTCTCGCCATCCACATTTTATGTGCGCCCACATCACAGATGGCAATATCATCCGTTGCCATTGCCGTGCGCAATTCCCAGATCAGTTTCTGTGGTTTTATCGGAAAACTATTATCATTCGCGTGTTGGTTCATGTCTGCAATCAAGGCATTGCGCAAGGGGCGCATCAAATCGCCTTTGTGTGCCGTCGCCTTTGCCTGAATACGCTCTAAACTTAATTTAATATCACCTACCACACAGCACTCTAATGGGTATGATTCATCGACTTCAGCCGAGCGGCTATCAACATGAATTATTTTTCTATCGCCTGTTGGATGCCATAGAAAAGGGTGGTACTCGACCAGATCGTAACCAACACAAATAATCAAATCAGCATGGTCAAAGCCACAATTGACGTAATCATGCGCTTGCAGGCCTACGCTACCCAATGCCATGGGATGTCCAAATGGGATCACTCCCTTTGCCATAAAGGTGTTTGCCAGCGGTACATTGAGGTTTCCTGCAAACGCGGCTAATTGCTCCCACGCGCCGGCCCGCACCACACCGTGTCCGGCAAGAATAATAGGATGGCTCGCTTGGGATATCAGCTCAGAGGCATACTTCACTTGATCCGCCCTGGGCTCAGGCTGACTGGTATGCCCCACCGGCAAAAATCCACTGTCAGTGTCCATTTTGGCTATATTTTCCGGGAATTCAATGAAACACGCGCCTGATTTCTCACTCTGGGCCAACTTAAAAGCCTTTCTGATCACTTCCGGGATGATATCCGGCGTCGGCATTCTAGAGGCAAACTTGGTGATAGGGCTAAATAGGTTGATTAGGTCTAGAACCTGATGAGATTCCTTATGCAGGCGGTTTGTTGCAGCCTGACCGGCAATTGCAACGACCGGCGCATGGTCCATATTAGCGTCTGCGACACCTGTCACCAGGTTAGTTGCCCCTGGGCCCAATGTCGCCAGACAGACCCCAGCTCGCCCCGTCAGGCGACCATAGACATCTGCCATGAAGGCAGCGCCCTGCTCGTGGCGTGTAGTGATAAATTGTATATCTGAATCAAGCAGTGCATCCATCATGTCGAGGTTTTCCTCGCCGGGGATACCAAAGATGTATTCTACACCTTCATTCTCAAGACATTTTACGAAAAGTTGCGCAGCTTTCATGATCATCCTCTTAAGCCATTATTCTAGATCAGGCAGACACTTATTGCCTGCCTGAAGAGGATGTTTTGGGAAATTTATTTTTTTGCAGCGGCTTTAAGATTCTTTGATTCTTTAACGACTAGCGCATCTACAACCTGTAGCATGGCATCATCCCCTTTGCCGCCGGGATTATTGATCGTCGCATCTTTTGCGCTAGTACGGTATTTACCATTCACGAGCATAGCCGGAACACCGGTAATACCAGAGCGACGCGTTAAGGTAATGGCACGTTTAACACGTGATTGAACAACAAATGAATTCCAGGCCTGCTTAAATGCTTGCGCCGTTACACCATGACTGACAAAGAATGCTTCAATATCTTTTATTCTTGCCAATGGCATGCGATCTTTATGAATTGCCTTAAAAAAGGCGCCGTGGGTTTTCTCTAAAATCCCAAGTGCCTCAGCCGTGTAATAGGCACGCGCATGGATAGACCATGATTCACGAAAAATAGCAGGAACACGGACAAAATTAACATTCTCTGGTTTTGTCTTCAGCCACTTATTCAGTGTTGGCTCAAAGTCATTACAATGCGGACAGCCATACCAAAAAAATTCAAGCACCTCGACCTTGTTCTTATCCGCTGTGCCCATCACTGGTTGAACAAGTTTATATTCAAAACCTTCATCGATAGCGAACGCTGTTGTCGCTTGCATGATTACTGCTGCCACAAATGCTAAAAATATTTTTTTCATTGCTGCGTATCCCATTATTCAGAACCAATTTAATTAGAGACAACTCTAGCTAAATTAAAGTTCACCGTATGAATGTAAACCTGACAGGAACATATTCACACCCAAGAAGGCAAACAAGGTAACAAACAGACCAACAATCGACCACCACGCCATTGGCGCACCACGCCAACCCTTGGTTAAGCGCATATGCAACCAGGCGGCGTAATTTAACCATACAATCAGTGCCCAGGTTTCCTTGGGATCCCACGACCAATAACCACCCCAGGCCTCTGCTGCCCATAGTGCACCAAGTACGGTTGCAATCGTAAAGAAAGCAAAACCAAGTGCATTCGATTTATACATCACATCATCAAGTATATCGAGCGGCGGTAATACCCGTGCGGCCAAACCATTTTCAGGTGCATTATTTCGCAATAAGAAAACAATACCGACCATTGCCGACAAAGCAAAACAACCATAACCAATAAAATTAGCAGGCACGTGTATCTTCATCCAGTAGCTTTGTAAGGCAGGCACTAATGGTGCAATTTCATCTGCATTTTTATCAAACTTATACCAAAGTAAAAATACAACTGCTGCACTGATAATCAATAGTACAAAACCACCAAGGGCACGTGTTTTGTAACGCATTTCATAGAATAAATATATTAATGCCGTAATGATTGAAAACAACACGAAGACTTCATAAAGATTACTAACGGGTATATGACCAACATCAAAATTGATTAAATACGATTCACGCCAGCGAACCATTAAACCAACGATACCCATCGCCGATGCTATCCATGTCATTTTGGTGGCAACTTTGCCGGGGAATTCAGACTTAACAAATAAGTTAATAAAATAACTTATCGTCGCCAGGCCAAACAGGAAACACATCCAGCCTACGGCTGTCGCACTGGATACAAAATATTTAAATATGAACATACCCTGTTCTTTATTTTGCCAGTCGGATAGCGCCGCTATTGCTTGTCTGCCATCCATCCCTTGTGATTTTAATGCCATCACAGCGGGTTCATATTGTGTGACTGCGTAAATACTGATTGCCGCAACCGACAACATTAAGCTGCGGCTTTGTTTCCAGTACCAACCCAACGCGATCATTGAGATACCCGTTCCAAACAGGATACCTACTTCATAGGCATCCATTAATGACGAATAACCATCCCACGCATAGAACGTACCCAATGTAACCAATACTGCAAAAATCCAATCATATGCAGATAGGGTTTTAAGAAATGGTTTATTTAATTCGTAATCCAACGTTTCCGATGTTGCTGACATAAACGACCTCAGTGATTTTCATCATCTTCGCCTAAACCCAAACGCTGAGCCAGACGTTGTTTTAATTTTGTAAACTCCTGAGCAAAATCATGCTCATTACGATTACAACTCCCTGCAAAAATTACCTCAACACCTGACGCTGACTTATTTCCAACCCAAACCCAGCAGCGTCGTTGCTGAATATAAAACATTATAAAAATGCCGATAATGAGCATAACACAGCCGAACACAATGATTTCCTTACCAGGTGCGCGGGCAATCTGTAAGCCCGATGCCTGAATATGCTCAAAATCCGTCATTTCCAGGTAAAATGGCGAACCGTATACATTTATACCACCAAGAACAGTAAGGGCATCATCAAAAAACTCACTGTCTGCCTTGCTGACACCCTCGGCAACCTTAATCCCCTCTTGCTCTAGAATACCCAGGTACAAATTACCCAGCGTTTTACGCAAAATATCAAAATAAGTAGCCGTTGCCTTCTGTTGCTGTTCCGCAGGTATATTATTCTGAATATGCTCATTCAGTGCCGTCATACCACCCTTGGCAAACAAGCCCACCAAACTACGTGTTGTCTGATTCATACCCTCAGAAATTTCCAGCTGTTTTTCTTCAGCCAACCCGGCCAACATGTCATCAATCGTTTGTTCGACTATTTTTCCGACTTTCTGTTTATCTTGCATTGCTGCCGTAAATTTCATGAAACGCTTAACCGAGCCTTGTGCATCAGCAGGGATATACAGGTAGCGAAATGGTTCTGCAATCGAACTGCGCACACCACTTAGCATGAACAGGCGGCCTTGCTGCTCTATTGGTGACATATAATTTACATATTCACGCGCCTGACCCTGGCTATCGCGTAACTTAAACGTGAAATTTGGGCCAAAGTTCTTAAATTTCTTTGATACCCCTTCACTATCAATTGGATTGATATTGAATTTACGAAAATCGATTAACTCAATCGTATATGGGGTGTCATCAACTTTCATGTTCACCTTGCCAAATATACTACCTTTCATATCCAGCGTTTTTAATTCTGGATCGTTCAGTGGCCATGCTCGTAACGATAATTTTGAACCACCATCATTAAAACTTGCCTGATATATGGCATTACCTTTGTAGATTAATGGATAGTTAACAGAAATCGTCGCTTCTAATGGTTTGTCCAGCTCATCATCATGAATCACCAGATCACTTTCAAATGATTTTGGTTGGCCAGAAACATAATGCTCAATGCGAAAATCCTTTAGCTCAATTTCAAACGGCAATTCCTGGATAAGAAATCCATCTTCTACATTAAGGAAAACGACATTTGCGCTTTGTCCTTCTGAAATACTGACTGCGCCCCGGTATGAAGGGTTATCCGACTTAAGGACACTTTGTTTTGGCACTTCTGAAGCTGGCAATGCGTTGTCAGTTTCAATTTTTACATCACCCGAAAAAATTGCATACTTTAATGGCATGTTATACATGATCACTGAACCAACACAGATCACAACAATTGCCACATGGGTAAAGATATAACCCAGTCTATTAACACCACCACGCATCGCTGCAATCATCTGATGGTCATCATGCTTTTTACTACGAGTACGAAAACCTTCGTCTTGCAGATGCGATTCAATATTGTTAATCAAGCTATCGCGATCAGTGTCAATGTTCCATTGCACGTTATTATGAAAGGCTCGCAATGAGTTGCGCCCCGCATTAGCGCGGAAGTTACGCATATCACGCAACATATGTGGTGCGTTACGGATAACACAAACACTGGTGGAAAGGAGGAGAAAGAATAACAAGGCAACGAACCACCAGACACCGTAGATATCGTACAGTCCCATGGAAATAAATATATCGTGCCAATATGGACCAAACTTAATAAGGTAATCTTGATAAGGCTGATTTTGCTGTAAGACAGTTCCAATGGTAGAGGCAAACGCGATGCCCACTAATACTGTAATGGCCAAATTCATTGAACCTAAAAATTCAACCAAAATACTGGCGAAACTGTACTGCCGTTTTTTCCGTACCTGCGTGTTCACAGGTCCCTCCATATAATTTTTATTATGACTAAACGCATAAAAAAGGGTGGCATAACACCACCCTTTTTCGTGTCAGCAAAATCAAGTTCTTAGTGTAAGCCAGAAATATATTCTGCAACGGCCTTCATTTCACTGTCTTTCATCTTACCTGCAACAACACGCATCATACTACCTGGATCATTGCTACGTGTGCCAAGACTGAAATCTTTCAGTGCCTTCATGGTGTACTTGGCATGCTGGCCTGACAAGGCAGGGAACTTAGCGGCTGGGTTACCCGCACCGCTTGGACCATGACAACTTGCACAAGCTGCTATACCACGACTTGCAATACCCGCACGGTAAATATTTTGTCCAAGTTCAATCGACTCTTTACTTGCGCTGCCGCCCTTGGCTGTATTGCTAGCAAAGAATGCAGAAACATTAGCGATATCAGCCGCATTTAAACCACCCACCATGGCATTCATGGTGCCGTCCTTACGTGCGCCCGTTTTGAAGTCAGTAATTTGTTTAGCAAGGTATGCTTCACCCTGACCCGCCAAAGACGGCCAATCCGGGTTTGAACTATTACCATCAACACCGTGACAACCGATACATAAGGCTGCCTTCTTTTTTCCAGCAACCGGATCGCCACCAGCAGCAACATTACCGGCAAGTGCCAACATCGCTACTGTAATAAGGAATCGCTTCATCATTTGCTTTTGTCCTTAAATAATTTTAGAGAGTGCTTACTTGCTTTGCTCAACCATGTAAGCAACTGCATCAGCAACAACTGCATCACTCAGATCAGCGCGACCACCTTTAGCAGGCATGAAACCCTTTTTACCCTGGAAGCCCTTGTTAGCATTATCAACCATTTTCTGCATGCCTTGAGCAATACGTGCCTTCCAGGCAGCCTTGTCACCTACTTTAGGTGAGCCGGCAACACCCGTACCATGACAAGCAGCACACGCCATGTTGTAAGTCGCCTTACCTTTTGCAAGATCTGCCGCTTGAGCCGTTGCTGCCATACTTAATGCCATAATGGCAGTCGCTATCATCGTCTTTTTCATTTCTATTCCCCTACCTATATTAAGGTATGTTTATTTAAATTCGGTATTTCTGGCTTCCTGTCATTTACCAATATCGCTATTTGTAGCGATTTTGGTGGCGGAATATCCAAAAATGGCCTGTCTATATACCAGAATTCGCGTACCCTGGTCAACCACAACTGTCCCTGATAACTGTCACATTTACTGTATTATTACCTGTAAATACAGTACATTACGTACTTTATACACAACTGATCCTGAACCGAACATGAACGACTTTTCAAGTGCCTATTATCTTACTAGTGCCAAGCGCTTCGACCAGTGTCCTCCCGATCTTGGTAGCGAGGTCGCATTTGCTGGCCGATCTAATGCGGGAAAATCCAGCGCCCTGAATGTCATCACCGACACAACGGGATTAGCACGAACCAGTAAGACACCGGGTCGCACGCAAATGATTAACTTCTTTGCTCTGGATGAGGCACATCGTCTGGTTGATTTGCCTGGCTATGGCTACGCCAAGGTTCCGAAAAAAATTAAAGTAGAGTGGCAAAAAGAACTCGGTAAATACCTTGAGAAACGTGCTTCTTTACGTGGACTGATTCTACTAATGGACGTGCGTCACCCGCTCAAGGAATTTGATTGCGAGATGCTCGATTGGGCACACAGCGTTGAGCTGCCGGTACATGTCTTACTTACTAAAGCAGATAAACTCTCGAATGGCCCTGCTGGTGCCAGCCTGCAAAAAGTATTAGAAGCCATTTACGAGTCATACCCACTTTGCTCCGCGCAATTATTTTCTTCGCTTAAAAAACAAGGGGTTAAACAGGCTCGGCAAGTACTCAGTGACTGGTTATATGACTAAAAAAAAACCCCGACCATAGGGGATGGTCGAGGCCTTGGTGGTCGGTCATTAGGGATAACCGAACCAACGCTTCCTAAACTGGGAGAAGAATAGGAAGCCACCCGAAATCTGGTGCATGCAAGTTCGACTAGCGCCTACTATAAAAGTTCAATAAAAATGTAGTAATAATCCTACAAATAAAAGTGTGGTTATTAATGAGCCTGATCCCAGTTAATGCCCGTACCCACTGAAACCTCCAGCGGCACTTTTAATTCAGCCGCTCCTTCCATCGCCTCAGTAATTCCCTTAACCGCCTCATCAAGCACGCTATCGGCTATCTCAAATACCAGTTCATCATGTACTTGCATGATCATTTTGATCTGTGGGTTATCTTTACCAATAAATTTCGCGCACGCTAACATGGCATATTTAATAATATCGGCGGCGGTACCCTGCATAGGAGCGTTAATCGCTGTTCGCTCTGCGTACTGTCTGCGTTGCATATTTGATGCCTTAATATCCGGTACATATAAACGACGTCCAAACACTGTTTCAACATAACCCACTTCACGGGCATACTCACGCATGGTTTCCATGAAATCCTTCACACCGGGGTAACGTTCAAAATACAGATCAATATATTGTTGCGCTTCCGTGCGACTCACATCAATTTGTTTAGCCAGGCCAAATGCCGACATCCCGTAGATCAAACCAAAATTAATCGCCTTTGCTCGTCGACGTTGTTCACTGGTTACCGCATCACGATCCACTCCAAACACTTCCGCCGCTGTTGCACGATGAATATCCACGCCCTCTGCAAAAGCGGTCAACAAACCTTTGTCTCCAGACAAATGTGCCATGATGCGTAATTCAATTTGTGAATAATCTGCCGCGACAATGGTATAGCCAGGTGCTGCAATAAATGCCTGACGAATACGGCGACCTTCTTCACTACGAACAGGAATATTCTGTAGATTAGGATCACTCGATGATAAACGCCCCGTTGCTGCAACGGCCTGATGATATGACGTATGTACACGACCTGAATTGTCATCAATCATCAATGGCAATTTATCCGTATAGGTTGATTTTAATTTACTAAAACTACGATATTCAAGAATCATTTTAGGCAAGGCATAGTCATCTGCCAACTCTTGCAGCACTGCTTCAGCAGTTGAAGGCTGCCCTTTAGGGGTTTTTTTAATAACCGGTAATTCCATTTTTTCAAACAAGATAGCTTGAATCTGTTTGGGCGAGCTTAGGTTAAACTCTTCCCCTGCCTCTTTCCATGCGTTGGCTTGAATATCTTCGATACGCTCTGCAAGCATTGCACTTTGCGCAGTTAGCATATCGGCATCAATCAAAACGCCTCGACGCTCTATATCAGCTAGTACGGATAACAGCGGCATTTCAATTTCTGTATAGACTTTTTCCAGACGTTCATCGCTTTTTAATTTCGACCAGAGTACTTCATGTAAACGTAGTGTGATGTCAGCATCTTCTGCTGCATACGGGCCCGCTTTTTCCAAATCGACCTGATTAAATGTCAATTGCGCCTTACCTTTCCCGGCAACGTCTTCAAACTTAATCGTTTTGTGCGACAAATATTTTAGCGACAATGAGTCCATATCATGTCGTGTTGCAGTACTGTCTAGCACATACGATTGCAACATGGTGTCATGTGCAATGCCCTGCATATGAATATCATGATTTTCCAGCACATTACGATCGTACTTTAAATTTTGTCCCACCTTGGCAAGCTTGGGATCTTCCAACAATGATTTTAGTTGTTCTAAAACCCAATCTCGCGGTAGTTGTTTCGGGGCATTTTCATAATCATGTGCCACTGGCACATATGCAGCCTCTCCTGCTTTGCAAGAAAATGACACACCAACAATTTCTGCCTGCATATAATTTAAGCTAGTTGTTTCTGTATCAAAAGAGAATAATTCACTCGACTTAAGTACCTTTAACCATTTATTAAAATCATTTTTAGTAAAAATAATGTCATAATTTGTTTCAGGCTGTTGCGGTTTATCTTCTGTAGTGGCTGCACTACCATTTTCAATTTGTTCTGCTAACCATGTTTTAAATTCATATTGTGAAAAAAGCTCACGCAAGTGTTCACTATCAGGTTTTCTGCGCTGCAAGCTCTCCGGGGTTTCATCTAACTCAACATCACATTTAATCGTGACTAATTGTTTTGACAGTGGCAATTGGTCAAGACTGTCACGAAGATATTCACCAATTTTTCCTTTAACACTATCAGCAGTCGCCATAATGGTTTCTAGATCACCATGTTCGGCCAGCCATTTAACAGCCGTCTTCGGGCCACATTTCGGCACACCCGGCACGTTATCAACCTTATCGCCAACTAGGGCAAGATAATCAATAATTTGATCGGGGCGTACACCAAATTTTTCTTCAACACCCGCAGGATCAGAAATCACATTTGTCATGGTATTAATTAATGTCACTGAATCATTAACCAGTTGTGCCATGTCCTTATCACCGGTTGAAACCAGGCTGGTCATGCCCGCTGCCGTTGCCTGTTCACATAATGTGCCAATAACATCATCCGCCTCAACGCCATCAATGATCATCAATGGTAAACCCATGGCGCGAACAATTTCATGGATTGGTTCTACCTGGCTTCGCAATTCATCTGGCATCGGCGCGCGATTGGCTTTGTATTCGCTGTACATATCATCGCGGAAGGTTTTACCCTTGGCATCAAATATCACTGCTATGTGTTCTGGTTCAACTTCTCGCAGTAAACTGCGTAGCATATTCACCACACCGTAAATCGCACCCGTGGGTTCACCACGCGAATTGGTCAGTGATGGCATACCATGAAAAGCGCGGTACAAGTAAGAGGACCCATCAACCAGCACTAATGGTTTTTCAGATTTTTTAGACATAGATTTGTAAGTATCAGTAATGGAAATGATTGGCTATTATTATAAGGGAGAACATGATGTCTCAGCTGCCACATTATGTCGGAAACACTGTCTGATTACATCCAATAGATTTACCTCATTTTCAGACATCGATAATAGGAAAGTAGATTATGGATACGAAAAAATCCCCTCTATTACCCGGTATGTTGCCCATTAATGATGGCCAATTAACCCGTGAATCCTGGAAAATTTTCCAGATTATGGCTGAATTCGTTGAAGGATTTGAACGCCTCGCGCAAATTAAGCCTTCTGTGAGTATTTTTGGTTCTGCTCGTACTGATCCCGACCAGCCTTCATATAAATTAGCCAAAGATATTGCCAAACTACTTTCAGATGCCGGTTTCTCTGTGGTTAGTGGCGGTGGCCCCGGTATTATGGAAGCCGCTAACAAGGGTGCCTTTGCCGGTAAATCACCTAGCATTGGTTTAAATATAGACTTACCGCATGAGCAAACGGACAATCCCTATCAGGATATCGATCTGCATTTTAGGCATTTTTTCTCGCGTAAGGTGATGTTTGTTAAGTATGCCTCCGCCTATGTAGTGCTGCCCGGTGGCTTTGGCACATTAGATGAACTCGCTGAAATTCTTACGCTTATTCAGACCGGTAAAAGTCGCCGGATACCCGTTATTCTTGTCGACAGTGAATTCTGGTCAGGGCTCATCGATTGGTTTGGTAATACACTGGTGAAAACAGGTACAATAAACGCTGAGGACCTGAACCTATTTAAGGTGCTAGATGAACCACAAGATGTCGTAGATGCTATTTTTGAACATTATGATGCACGCGGGTTTGAGCCCTCGGCCGAGGAACAGGAAATCCTGCTCGAACTATAACGTATTGAAATATATATAAAATAAGGATTTATCATGGAACACCGCCGCCTTATCTTTGCCGCCATTTTATTTTCGTTTGGCATAGTCGCTCATGCTTCAGATAAAGCCAAAGAAGATCTACTTGTTCCACCACCACCGGCAAAATTACAAAGTGGTGAGCCCATTGAACCGGAAGTAACAATCATCCAGAAAAAAGACGCTACCGAAGAACGCTACAGCATTAATGGCCAGGTCTATGCTGTAAAAATTACGCCTGTCGGAGGCCCGGCTTACTACCTAATTGACTCAGATGGGGATGGTTCTCTCGAGACTACCCAGAATGATATTGAACGTGGCCTTAGCGTTCCTAAATGGATTCTGTTTAGCTGGTAAGGTAAATTTTTTTTCATGTCTGTTTACACTACCATCGAGCAAGATGAGCTTGTCGCCTTTTTACGCCATTATAATGTCGGTGATCTCATTAACTATACGGGTATCAGTGACGGCATTGAAAATACAAATTATTTTGTTACTACCAGCCAGGGGCAATACGTTCTAACCATCTTTGAAGAGCTGACCGCGAAAGAGCTGCCTTATTTCCTTGATTTAATGGCTTTTCTTGCTGAACATGAAGTGCCAAGTGCTCACCCCATTGCGGATAACAACAACACATTTTTGCGCACGCTTAAAGATAAGCCGGCAGCATTGGTTATTCGACTAACGGGCAAAGGGATAGATCAGCCCAATACTGCTCAATGCCAGGCCTTAGGCGAAAATCTTGGCAAGCTCCATGCTGTGAGCCATGAGTTTTCCGGACACCGTGATAACCCGCGTGGCCCATCATGGTGGCATGACATGTCAGTAAAGCTTGATGGCAAACTTTCTACATCAGAACGTGAATTATTGGATGTGGAAATGTCCTTTCAGAGTCAGCACCGTCGCGATCAGCTACCAAGTGGTGTTATTCATGCTGACCTGTTTCGTGACAATGCCTTATTTGAAGCCGACCAACTCACCGGTATTATCGATTTTTACTATGCGTGTAATGATGTACAGCTTTATGATCTTGCGATTACTGTAAATGATTGGTGCTCAAATCCAGATGGTTCTTTAGATTCTGTGCGTGTTACCGCGATGCTTGAGAGCTATGTAAAAAAACGGCCTCTACTTGCTGATGAAAAACAAGCCTGGCCCATGATGTTACGTGCAGCTGCATTACGATTTTGGTTATCACGCCTACATGACAAGCATTTCCCCAAAGAAGGCGAAATGACTCACGTAAAGAATCCTGACGTATTCAAAAATATATTGCTAGATCGTAATAAAAATTCAGAAATCTATCTGAATCAACTACCTTAATAAACCTTATTTTTGCTTTTCTCTATCCAGTAATAGCTGAAAGTTATCAAGTGACATAAGGTGGGCATAAATAAAATACATATAATTTTTATTCATCAACTCCCGCAATACCTTGGCAGTTAGTTTCTTTAATTTCTTTTCGTTAATACGATACATATTAATCATATGATATTCCTGACCAGACACATGCATTGCCTTGGCTTCAAATACCTCAAATAAATCATGCTCAGCGAGTTTACTCGTAAATGCCTGGGTCGCTATTCTTGACGATTCATATTCTTGCATAAAATTTTGAAATTGTTGCCAGGCCTCACTAGGCTCACCATTTGCCTCAAAGAATGAGTTATCTGTCTCAACCAGTGCTGCCTCATCAACACAGACAAGTTGTTGTGGCGTCGTATCAGATTCTGCCTGAATTTCTACAACACAAAATGGATACCGGCGTACATACGCTGGTACGTAGGCACCCGCTTGCCAATTGCCCTGTTCATCAATAAAACGATTTTCCCCTGTTGCAAGACCTGTTACGGCCATTGGCACATATTCTTCACCATCTTTAAGTGTGCTGAAAACAATAGGGTAGGAGCGTGCGCATTGTACAAATTCAGTTATTGTAGCGAAAATCGCATTTAAGTTGCGCGCAAACAGGAAACGTTGCTCTTCCTTTACGGCCAGCTGAGAATGACTTTCTTTATTAAAGGGTACAACAACGCCATATCCAGGAGGGGCAATTAATCTCATGACTTTTTACTCTGTATACACAGTTTATAATTATTATTTACAGCTACTGCCTTCAATGAAGTCATTACTGTTTTTTGCATTTGGATCTGGCAAGTTATCTATCACAAAAATAGCTGGCGCAGAGGGTAATAAACGCGGTTTAAATTGTGGCCCAGCGATATAACCAAATTGGCCCACTTTATATAATTGTGAACCACCGGCATTTGCTAACACAATGCCACCTTTATTAACGCCCGTGTACAATCCATCATCAGGCGCTGGTGCACCATAATCTTCCAGGTCAGTACAATCACCATTACAAAATCTCACAGTAAAGTCTGTACCACGTACACCCATCGTCGCCGACGGTGTTTTCAATTTAAAATTATCGCGATTTCTTTTTGCAATAACCCCTGTTACTGCACGCAAACCACCTTTGACCAGACTTGTAACTGACTTTCCTTTACCTTTTTTAGGAAACTTATATTTCTCAATCACTAACTTGGTGGCTGGTCGTAGCAGCATAACGCCACCGTCTGAATATTTTAGTTTCACAAATGATTTTTTCTGTGTTTCGATCGTATCGCCTTCATAAAAGGGTCCACCACGTTTTAACTTACGTGATTCTCCGCTTGATGATAGTGCCACCGCTTTTCCCGTAACAAGTACAATCTTTCCTGCAGACGGGATTTTAGCAAAAGCTTGCCAGCTACTAATCGCAATTGATATTAATACAACAAGAAACAGTGCCTTCTTTGTAAAAGATTTTGTTTCCATCATATTGCTCAATTTTTTGTTATTTTCTATGAACACTGTTTATCCGATCCATCATTAACACCACCCTCTTCTAGTTCAAGATCATCTTTATTGCGATCATTTTCACCCGCCGCGTCTAAATTACTATTCAATTCAATTGTTTCCACACGAGCGCCTGCCTTAAATCCAAATTCACCCAGCTCTTCAGTCGTTACTGTAGTCACAACCGGCCTAACTACAAAGAACCCACCATTCTCATCCGCTGTGCCCAATACACCTGTACCAATAATATTATTAAATCCATTAATTGTGCCGCCACTGACGAATAATAAATTCTTACCTCCCGAAGCAAGACTGCCAATTGATATATCTCCATCGAAACCTTGTTCACCCAAAGCGACCGTTGTTCCTGTAAATGGTGCAAAATGATCGTCAAAGACATAATTAAAATCAGCTGTTCCCGATGTAGATTGATTAAGACTAAGTGATGAAAATATCACGCCCGCTGGACCATTAGCTTTAACAATTGAAAAAGGTGTTAGCTGAACAAGTAAATTTGATGCATCACTGATTCCTGTAAAAGCAATATCATCTGCTTTTACTAACAGGTATTGATTACTTTGTTTTAGGTTTTCAATATTCAGCGTTATTGCATCTGTTGCAATGAAGCTCGCATTTGGGTCACTACTACCACCATCATTGATAAAGCCACTAAGGGATGACACCGAGGCTGTTAATAAAGTATCACCTTCTACACCAGGAACTGTACCGCCATTAACATCAAATCCGGCTGTTACATCTATATTACCGTTACCAGATATTGCCAATGCTGTAGCGAGGAAGTCATTGCCTTGTACCGTTGATGTTGATGCCGTACCGACTTGAGAAGAGGTACCGCCAAAATCAAAATCTACAATGCCATATTCATTACCTGTAAAATTAAGTACCGCATCGCCTATATTTGCAGCATTACTCAAAAATACATCGTTCAACCCAGAGCCCAGAGTAATTTGGCTTGCACCTAAGAGCTCTAATTTAGCTGTCTCAGTACCAAAGTTAGCGTTGCCGTTACCTGAAAAATTAATGATCGGGGCAGTTAATGTTCCGTCCACATCGACTTGCATCATTGTCATGGGGTCAATAGCGGGTATAGCATCAGTAATCGTCACCTGACCATCCGCAGCTAAACTAATCGATGATGCTGCGGTATAACTTTGATTTAGAGCTAGCGTGCCATCTCCGCTGATAGTAATCATTGTTGCAGAAATGTTGTTTGTTGAATCTAAGGTCGCATCACCACCAAAACTCAAATTGAGACTCGCATAATTGTCATTTCCATACTCAAAGATGGCCGCACCTGAAAATGCCGAATTATCAATTGACAATGTGCTAGCGCCATTAATTTCCAGATTAGCAGCCGCTGTCACCGCTGAAACTACTGCACTACCCACTGCATTAATTTGAATATTATCTGCGCTATATAAACCGGCACCAGAAAGTCCAGCTACCGGCGTATTACCGCCAATAATAATATTTGAGGTATTTGTGCTATCAGTAGCTGTGACACTACCATTATTAATAATTTGGCCTGACGTATCTAAACTGACTACCGTGCTGCCTGAAGCGGCCATAGCGTTAATTATTGCATTGTTCGTCAGGTTGCCTGCATTGGCATTAATAGCCAGATCGGCCGTGTTCAGGTTAATGCCATTTATTATCAATGCATTACCATTGAGGCTTACATCTTGATAATTACTAGCGTTAAAATTGATATTTGCAGAAGTAACTTGTGCCGTATTATCCAGTGTTACATTTCCAAGCGATGATCCAACATTAATCGTTGCCGCATTCGTCAATACGTCAATATCATTGCTACCAGATGCGCCTGCAATATTTACTGTTGTCGCTGTTAGCAAATTATCGTTATCAGTAATGCCATTAGTCGTTAGGGTTAATGCATTCGCTGGTGTAATGATTACCGCTCTATCCAGATCAAGATTACCTGTTGTATTTACTGCTAATGAATTAGCCGTGATCGCTACCGCATCCGCGGTAAGGTTAATATCACTAATAGCACTGATATCAATGTCACCATGAATATTGCTGCCAGAGAAATTCACCGTCGTTGCAGCCGTTTCTGTATTACTTAGTACCGCACTGCCAACCGTATCACTCACCTCTATCGAATTTGTATTTATATTAAGTGCCGATACCGCACTACCATATGCACCGTTACCTGATAAATTTAATGCAGTGGTTAAAATGACTTGACCATTATTATCTGCGACACCTGCCACGCTTAAGTTAACTGAGGAATTTCCTGCTAATGATTGTGCTAAATTCAAATCGCCTGTTGTACCGACATCTATATTTTCTGCGCTTAGTGTAGTACTACCTGATAAGCTCAGGTTTTGTGCATCAATAACGATGTTAGTACTGACTGGTGTATTAATATTTAATGCCGTTGTTAGTCCTTTAAGATCCAGATAAGCATTATCGATTGTTCCGCTAACATTAACAATTGAACCGTTGAGCATTAATTGACTTACATTTGTGCCAATATCACCACCTGATTGCAGGTTAATAATATTTGCCGTACTTAAACCCGAACCCGAAATATCGCCAACAGAATTAGCTGTAAAACTACCACTCGCTGACGTTGTAACCGTACCATCGAGTACAATACTATTTGTTGCATCAATATTAATGCTTGAATTTGTACCACTGGCCAGTAACACACCCGACAGACCAAGAACAAAGTCATTAGCCATTAATTGAATGTCATCATTTACAATTGAGCCATTGACGAGCAATGTGTCATTAGCAGTGAAGATCCCGTTAGTATAAGCCGCATTCAATATTAAATTATTTGCAACAACATCAACCGTGCCCGCTGTATCTAAAGCACCAATATCAACATCACCAGCAGCCGCTGTTACTGAAATAGCACCCGTGCTGGTTGATAAATCATTCAGTGTAATATTGCCTGTTGTCGCCACAGCAGTAATATCGCCATTTGTTGTTGTCACATTGCCATTCAAGCTAGCTGCAATGCCATTCCCCATTAAGGAAACACCGGTTACTGCATTAATATCACCAACTAAGGTAAATTGCCCAGCTGCATCAACCGCGATATCACCGTTATTGGCATCAAGCTGACCGGTGCTGATCGTACCTGCAGATGTCAACAAAATACTGTCTGCGTCTATCGCATTGGCATTGCTGCTGATGCTGCCTGTAGCTGATGTGACTATCACTGCACCGTTGCCAGACGTGAGGGCTGCAGTACTAATACCAGCACCATTCAAGGTGATACCGTTAACGCCGCTCACATCATTATTTAATACCAATGCGCCCGCCCGACTATCAATAT
>Ga0316207_10001732_pt1 | contig 25314 bp, 17 predicted proteins | sample 6weekpyrite_MG_FD_204943 | JGI IMG/M metagenome (GOLD analysis project Ga0316207, IMG submission 204943) | Microbial mat bacterial communities from mineral coupon in-situ incubated in ocean water Damariscotta River, Maine, United States -... | ecosystem: Environmental > Aquatic > Marine >... | reverse complement strand
ATTCTCGCTAAATTCAGGCTCAGATTATCAAGATGTATAAACACCAGAACCACTTCATAAGCCTTTGCTTTAGCCTGGGCTACAAAATCAATTTTAGATGGATGTGAAAAAACGGTTTCAAAACAAAAACTCTCCCCTTTGACGAGTAACTCTGACCGCATGTGAGTGGCAATCTTTGCTGCATTGTAACTATGCCTCTCAGGTGACTCAGGATAAAGTTCTTTTGCAATGAGATCCGCATTAATGAATGGCATACCCAACGGCTTTAGCTGGGACTCATAAAATGTACTCTTACCGGCACCATTACCGCCGGTCAACATCCATAACTGTTTTCTACCAGGCATTATTTTGAAATGGGCACAGGCACAAAAGCGCCGTCTTTAAACTGGCCCAACACAATCTGCCCCTTCTCATCGACGCGCTCTAAAAAACCTGGATATTGAACAGAAGCCTGATACCTGGGTCGTCCATCCTTAACGATAGCAGCTAATGCGCCACTCTCACGTTGACTTTCCAGGCGATTAAATACCTGATCTGAATCAATCGGTTTAGTTTCAACCTGTTCCACATGTAGCGTCGCAAGCCCCGCCAGGATAGACAGCAATGTATCCGATTCAATCACATTAGACAGGCGCCGACCTATACCGGCCCAGTACTCGACCTGTTCGGCTGCACTTCGATTGAACAACTCACCTTCTATAGTCGCATTATTCATTAATTCCTGTTGTAGACGGATTGGGGAAGCTGCTTTTGCCATGGGAAAGCTCCTTATTTGTAAGACATTTTTCAATTGTAGCAGATTGCTACAAACATAGCAGCTCTTACCAACTTAACCCGATAAGCGACGAATGAACTGTTAAATTAGCTAAAGTCAGGGGCCAGTATCTATAGACCCTTGTTTATATCCTGTTAAGTTTTTTATATTATGGCTGTCCCAATAAATTCTTCTTGCCTTGATCAGACTCCATACGCTTGTCAGTTGTGTTTGTCCCCATATACTGCAAGAGATCTAAAATGACTCACACCTGCTTCAGGGTTTTCTTCATCCATTTCCATCAGTGAGAAAAACTCCATGCAAGCATCTGAACTCATTTCTTGAGTTAATACAGCCTTAGCATCCTCCATACTTTGCCAATGCACTATATCTGCGTATTCATTATCTTTAACATGCACTAGTTCACGACGGATAAAACCGTTTAAACCATTAACAAAATTTTGTTGAAATTTCTCTGATGCTCGCAACAAATCTTGTTCTGTTTTTCCTGGTAATAGCTTTATAGCTGCCATTTCAATAATTGTTCCACCCATCGTTAAATCTCGCTTTTAGTAGTTTCAGTAAAATATTTCATATAGTAGAGCATTTTTCCTTTATGTCCTCGGCTATTAAATGAACTACAACTATAGTCACCTCCTACTGACACCGTTCTGTCAGTATTAATAAATATTTTAACTACTTTTTACGAGATACTATTTCATTTATTACGTCGTCAATAACCACGCTTTAAATTGCCCCTGCTTATTGGTCCAGTTAGCTTCCTTTAACTCCAATAAATATGATTGACGCAGCAACCTGTGTTTCTGGGTTTATTGGTTCAATTATTTCACTAAGACTAAAACCATTGTTCAAAAACAGGTTTTTCCATGTTTCCATAGTTCGAAAATACCACGGTGCTGGATCAACAAAATTACCACTAAAACCAGCCCACGATCCTTCCCGCCAACCATCTTTATAATTCAAATCACCACATCCAATAACGGGGTGAATGGTTTGAACTATAAATAAACCATTATTATTTAGCAAAGAAGGAATTTTTTTAAATAAACCAGTAACTGATTCATTACCAAGTAAAGAAAAATTGCAAACTACTGAATCAAATGTTTCGCGAAGCTCCGAATACGACAATTCTTCATAAGATACTTTTTTATACCTGCCGCCACCTTCTTCCTGAGCTGAATCTATAAATTTCGCAACAACATCAACACCTAAAGAAGAAATTCCAACTTTATTCAACTCTCGAACTAGCCAGCCTTCTCCACAGCCGACATCAAGAGCTGACTTAACTTTATTTTTAACTACAGCATCAATAACTGCTTTATTAGTAATAAGGTATCTACTTTCAATTTCGTTCATTCGAACGGCAGATACCCAGGGATCGACATTGGATTTCCATGACTCTATAATTTTTTTATCACTAAATTTTTTCATTTATTCACAAATTTGACGTAGCACTAATAGAAAACCATCTTAACAACCCCAAAAAAGAAAGACTTAGGTTAATTTTAGCTTTTTCTAAAATTCACCCTTGATAGAAGAAGCCTGCTCTTTCACATATTCCATAATATTCGGGTCCCTGGCACCACCATGTGCATCACTAGAGAAGAAGTGAATTAAAAAATAATAATTTGGATTGGCTGAGCCTCTGGTATAAACCAATGCTTTATCGTGTCTGCTATTATTGATATCACATTTCAGTGTGTGTTGCTCTACCGTACGGCCTTTTGATATCTCTACCTGCTGGCGTTTATACGCTCTTGAAGACTGATCAAGAATATGAATATGGTATATATCTAGCACTTTTACTGAATTTGGTTCCATATACTGATCATCTTTACCAAAATAATTAATAAAGTCACCATTTTTTTTATATCTACAAAAATCAGTGATTAATGAATCCAGGAAGCAATTCTCTTGTCTCTGTTTATTCAATTGCTTGCTTGTGAAAACTTTGACATTACTTTTCGACATGGATGAAATCCCCTTTATTCATTTTTTTCTTCTTCTTAACATCCTTCATCGCCTTATCAAAGCTTTTCTGTATACTGTCCAGATTTCCCAAAGTTGGTACAAGCTTGGGTTTATTGCTACTTTTCTTTTTTTTATCGTCTTTCATATATCCTCCCTAATTTTGATACATAGAACTGTTAAAATTTTGAATTTATCAGCTTAGAAGCAAACTGATTGTGCTGTAACATTTCTGAGGTTTGAAGCTGGGGCTAACTTCACTAATCCCTGAGTCTAAATTATTCATTAAGCGTCGAAGAATTAGAGCATAACACTGGCAAGCTATCAATAAATAATCGTAACTAATGGGGATCCGAGGACTAAGTTGGCCTGAATTAAAAGCACAAAATATCAAAACTGCTTTAAACCTGTATATAGAATGATTTACAGCGAAAATTTCGAACCATTAATATTTAAGGATATTATAATGAAAAACACACTACTCATAAGTTATACGCCTCGTGCTGAATCAAATACTGCAAAATTAGTACAAACTTTTATACAGACTATTGACGGACGATCAAATATCGTACATCTTGATCTCACAAAAGAGCCGGCACCATTATTACTGGAAGAAAACCTGAATGCGCTTTTAAAACGTAATTATGACGGTATGCAATTAAATGAAAGCGAAAATGATGCAGTGTACAGTGCTGATCTACTGTTACAACAATTACTTGAAGCTGATCGAATTGTTATCGCTTTTCCCATGTACAATTTTAGCCTGCCCGCAGCGGTGAAAGCCTGGATTGATATCGTCAACCAAAATGGAAAAACGTTTAAAATCACTGAAGACGGAGAGTATGAAGGTTTGTGCCAGGGGAAGCAGGCGTTAATTTTAATGACTTCGGGTGGTGATTATAGCCAGGAACCAGCACAAAGCATGAATCATGCAACCCCTCTAATACAAAGCTGTATGAGTTTTATGGGTATTGAATCTCACAAAATTACCGCTTATGGTTTAAACCAGTACATGGATAGAGCCAGTGATATTATTGCAGAAGCCCAGCGTCAGATTGTGGCTTTTTTAAAAACAAATGAATCCTGGTGAAATAGCCGGAGAAAATAATAAATGAATTATTTAAAACAGGTTCAGAAAGGCATTGATTATATTGAGACTAATCTGGACTTTGATATAGAATTATCAAAAGTTGCCAAAGAAGCAGGCCTGAGTCAATGGCACTTTCAACGTATTTTTAAAGCGTTAAGCAACGAGACATTAAAGACCTACATCCGTTCGAGAAGACTCGCCAATGCCCTAAATAAGTTACTGACTAGTAATCAGAAAATCATCGACATTGCCATCACCGCCGGATTTGAATCACAGGAAAGCTTTACCCGTGCCTTTAAAAAAGCCTTTGATCTAACACCCAATGAGGCCAGAAAGATAGGCAATCAGAATTTATTTATAAAAAAAGTTGAATTCAATGCTGAGTACTTAAAACACATCAACCAGAATATTTCTCTGAACCCAGAAATATATACTCAAAAGAAATTGTTAATGGTTGGTATACACACCCAGTTTTACAGTGTTGATTCAGAGAAAAACAATATTGCAGATAAACTACCTGCTCTATGGGATGAGTTTTTATCACAGATTAATGAAATAAAAAATAAAGTACCTGGACTGGCATATGGTGTAATACACCAAACACAGGATAAAACGGATCTGCTTGATTATTATGCAGCCTGTGAGGTGACACATATTAATAATATACCCGAGGGCATGGTTAGCCTGGAAATACCCGCTTGCCGCTATGCAAAATTTTCCCACAAAGGCAATATTAAAAACATCAACAATACGGTTAACTACATATACTCAAGCTGGCTAATGCAGTCCAGAGAACGTCATAACTATGGCCATGACCTGGAAATTTATGGGCATGAATATGACCCGGTATCGGATGACTCGGTTGTCTATTATGCCATTCCTATTGACTGAGAAATTTTTTAAAGTAAAACTGTCATTCCTGTAAATTTGTATTGCTGCTCAGGAGAGCCTGCGATTTAAAGTCACTGCAACCACATCCATGTGATGCAACAACCTACTCCTTATTATATTTCTGCTTACCTGCCTGAACCGCTCGATGGTAACGAGTTAAATTTTTCTCACTGGCTCTTTTCTCCGCCAGGCTTGCCCCATTAAAAGCCTGCTCTTTCAACAACTTCAGGTAACTGGACAACCTTCGTTGCTCCACTTTTCCCACGACAATCGCAGCTTGCACAGAACACCCCGGTTCGTTCTGGTGCTGACAGTCAGTGAACTTGCAGTGTCTTGCCAACTCACTAATGTCAGAGAATGTTTCTTCAATTCCCTGTTCACAACTGGCTAGCTGTATCTCCCGCATGCCCGGGGTGTCTAACAATAGCCCTCCATCGGCAAGCCGGTGAAGTGATCGCCCCGTTGTTGTGTGCCGGCCTTTGTCATCATCCGCCCTAGTAGATTGAGTCTGCTGTAATGTCTTACCTGACAGGGTATTAATTAACGTAGATTTACCAACACCAGATGACCCAAGCAGTGCGACTGTTTTACCCGTTTCACACCAGGGCGTAAGCTGACTAACACTTTCAGGCGCCAGGCTGTTAACCGTAAGTACCATGAGTAGTGGATCAAGTGCCTGAACCTGTTGAGTGTAGTCCTCAGGGGTTTCACAAATGTCGGCTTTACTTAACACAACAACAGCTTCAACACCGGCTTCATTCGCCAGTACCAGGTATCGCTCGATACGATTTAGATTGAAATCCTGGTTTAACGAACAGACTATAAACACTGTATCGATATTAGAAGCAATCAGCTGAGTCGACACTTTACTGCCTGGTGCCTTGCGGGAAAATAGAGATAAGCGCTCTAGTAATCGATAAAAAGCTCCCGCCTCATCAAGCAATACCCAATCACCCACTGTCATAACAGGCATAGCGGGTGTTATTGTTAAAGACTGTTTTCCCTTATCAGTTAATACCTGTATTACTGATCGTTGCTGTGTGATTACTCGAGCAACAGTGAAATGCTCCCACTCTTCAAGCGTGAGTTGTTGTTGAAAAAATGCGTGCCACCCCAGTTGAGGTAGAGAATAAAAATTTGACATAAGAACCCCGGACGCTAAAGCGCCAAGTAGAATTACTCATATGGGGCATGAATGTGCCCCGGTTTAGAAACCGGGCAGGAAAATGTAACTAAACGTTATTCGTTTACTACCCGGAAGGTTGCTAGAACAATCATATGTACCCTCCAAATTCAGGTTTATTTTTTCAGGAAGATGATTTTATCAGTCTGTACTGTTTTGAACAAGAAATAGTTAAGTTATTAACTATTATTGACGCTTTGTTAGAATAAATTCGAACCTGCATTATCTAAATCCACCTGAGCTTACTGGCATTGGAGTCAGGCCCGAAAGACTCCAACTTAAGCAAAGTTTACAGTGCCTGGACTTACATTTTACATGTAAAATATAAGCCCTGACTCCCTTCCCCGGTTCATTATTTTCTATTAATGGATATATCATGAATAGTGCAACAAAAGAAGATTTAAAATCGGCTAACGAATCATTTTCAAATGGAGAATTTCATGAAGCGGAGAAAGTTCTTCTTAAGATTTTAAAAGAAGATCCTGATAATGCCGACGTTCTAGAAAAATTAGGAACACTCTCTCTTTGGAAAAATGACACAGAAAAGGCTGAGCACTATTTCAAACAGGCTATCAATAAAAAATCCTGGTTGGGCAATATCTGGCCATTTAATGCCCGGCTTAATTATCGACTAGCATCTACTTATCTCAGGACTGATCATTTTAAAGAGGCAACAGTTTATTTTGCTGATGCCGCCGGTCCTTTTAATATTGGGCCGTTTAAAAAATTAGGCATAAGAGGAAAACAGCTTGCTCTGTTTGAAAATGCAACGCCTTATATTATCCATGGGAAAAATGAAACAGATATCGAGTTCGTAGTGCTTGACCCGCTACCAGTTGTTAAGGTTGGTGTTAACGGTTCTAAACCCGTTAATTTTTTTATAGATACGGGTGGAGAAGAGATAATTCTAGATAGTAACTTTGCCAAAGAAGTTAACACCATAGTTGTAGGAGAAGTCCCCCAGGAATATGCAGGTACAAAAAAAGGCTTAACCGGATATGGAAAAATTAACACCTTAAGTATAGGTGGATTGCTTGTTAAAAATATTCCTGTTAGCACCATTGACCTTCAACCCACCTCAGTATCTATTTTTAATGGAATGGAGATAAAAGGAACCATAGGCACACGATTTCTGAAACATTTTCTATCCACTATTGATTATAAAAACAGCAAACTTGTGCTTCGAAAATTAACTGAAAAAACTAAGGAAAAATTTACAAAACAGACTTCCTTGTCTACAAGCAAAGAAATCCCTTTTTACTTAGTAGAGTCCCATCTTATGTTTGCTCGTGGGTCGTTTAATAAACAGAAACCCGCACTGTTCTTTATTGATACAGGCCTTGCAGGTGCAGGTTTTCTCTCTTCTAAATCTATACTGAAAAAAGCAGATGTTGCTATGGACTGGAGTAAAGCATCAATGGGTGCAGGTGGTGGTGGAATGGTAAAGGGATTAAATATCGAAATAGATGAAATTTCACTGGGAAGTGATGAAAATAAAATAGTCAAACACAATATAAAAGCAGTGGTTCTTGAAAACGATATTTCTATTTTTAATGGCCAACTTGGATTCAAAGTAGGTGGACTTATTTCCCATCAGGTTTTCCGTGATTATGCTTTAACTTTCAACTTCAATGAAATGAAACTGGTTTTATATTGATTCATACAAAATATTGAATTTTAGCTCACAGTGCCTGGTCTGACATTTTACAGATAAAATATCAGGCCAGCTTACTATTTAATTCACCCCAGTTTACCGGGATGAAAAAGTGCTTATTAATCCCAGTCTATATAGCCTGGATTATCGAATATCGTGCCTGTTAGAACCCGTCCACTAACCAGTCGCTGAAAACGAAGATCCAGGCCAGGGAGATTATTGAACTCACCATAGCTTGTGAAGCTATAATTACTTCCGAGTCGGTAGTTACGCTTGTAACGTTCGCGATCATCGATAATATAAAAATACTCCCCAGCATTGATACCAACTTCATCACCAGGATCACCGTCGGTGTCAGCTGTACCTAAAATACTATATGCACCTGTTATAAAGTAATCCTTTTGTGTACCATTCCTGTCGCGTAAAATAGTGAATTTACCTCCTTGGACTATACCCATTTCGGCACCAGCTACACCATCAGTATTGTAAATACCATTAATTTGCCAGCCTGCATTAAAGAAGTAATATTTTTTAGTCGCATTACGATCATGAAGTATGACTAGCCTACCAGATTCGATAACTCCCATTTCATTTCCGGCCTGTCCATCGAGCTCATATACTCCGTTAATTATCCAGCCACCACTAAAAAAATAGTTACGTGTTGTATTGATACGGTCATCGATAATCACGAGCCTGCCGGATTCTATAACACCAATTTCAAGACCGGGTTGACCATTTAATTCGTAGGCCCCATTAATAATTTGTTGCCCTGAAAAATAATGAGTTTGAGTCCCTTTGTTACAACCCCGGGTGATAATTATGCGAGTACCACTAACACTGGCATTATCACTACATCCATCTCCATTAAAGTCGCCATTAATGGCATAAACAGCCGAAGACAACATTGCCATAACAATGACACCAAGTATTAACACCTTATTAATTAAAAATCTAAATATCTGCTCTATATTTATACTTAGGTTGGCAGGTTTTAATAATGATGTATTTTTTCTGAAAAATAATATACCCATCTTACACCCCTTTAAAATTCTAAGTTAATTATGAAAATAAAATGATAATTTATTATGGTTTTTATTACAGATTTGTTACTATTTTTATATAGATAATTCGATATTAATCTATTTGCCATTTAAAAACAGGTAACAAGAACAACACTAACATATGCCTGGTTAGGCCTTCTATGGTTTTTATATAGGAAAAACTCCTGAAATGCATGAAAAAATTTCAGCTTATAATTTCACAGCACCATACCTGCCCCTGAGCTATCCCCACGATTATTACCTAAATGCAAAAAAATAGCGTGCGCAAATTTACGCCAACCTTCCACTACAGACAGAATCTATAAAGATTGAACTACAAACAGGTAAGCCATCAAAACAAATCCATAAAAAAAAGATATAGAATAATTTAGGCTTCATTCCTTGAATTATCACTCGCCGCCACAGCTTAATACCACTGCACCTCTCAAGTCATATACAAAACCTTTCTCTGCGTATCGATATAAACACAGGCCAAAGTTGACGAGCATCTTCATCACTGGGTAGAAGATAAGTTATTAGAAATAGCTGGCGTTATTTTTCATGTATGCACATGCTCCTGAGAGCAGCGCCTACAATAACACCGACTACTGTGCCTGTTATAGAAAAAAGTATTATATTATTTGTGATAAAACCACTTAATGATGTGCTGATAACACCAAGAATTGAAGAATTAAAGAATAACTAGAAAATGACCTCTTTCAACTTCAATGATTCAATCACCAGTCGTTTTCGAAACTCAAGATCGGCTTTTGATCTAATTTGTATGTTATTTGCAAATAACCAGACTTTTCCTTTTGCCTCTATATAACCAACATACCAGCCATGTTGAGGTTGTATTCGATTAGCCCAGCCTGTTTTTGCCCAGAGTGTATAATCTGGCGTTTCTTCAACAAGCATTATTTTTTTTAAAATTTTTATATTGTCACTTTTAAACGGTAGTTTTTCCAGGTAGAGTTTACGTAAAAAACTAATCTGCTCTATTACTGAAATGCCTAACTCCCCTTCAAGCCAGAAAGTAGTGACATCTTTACCGGTTTTTTTATTTCCATAATTTAGATCAAGTAGATATTTTTTATAACGTTCATTATTTATTTGTTTTGCAAACCCCTGATAACACCATACACAGGAAAGAGAAAAGGCAGTTGCAAGTGTTTGATCCCTGTTCCATGAGGACCATCCTTTATCACTCCCATCCCACTTAAATATTTCTTTATCATCTTTAATAGCGCCTGTTTCAAGTGCAATTAAGGTGTTTGGAATTTTAAACGTTGATGCGGGTAAATATCGTTGATTACAACGTCTGGCATTATGCATGTACTCAACATCACCATCAACTGATACAATTATTAGAGCTCCTTCAACGCCATACTTTTTATATATCCCGGAAATCGACTCATCATCAGCTAAAACGAATGAAGACATGACGAGCAGTAATACTATTGCTAGTAGATTTAATAGTTTCATGGTTATCTTGGTAACACCCCCCTGTGGCACTTAACTTAAGCAGAATTTTATAGGAAAAATTACTGCTGTCCAGTTAACAGGCTAGACAGATGACCAGACTTTACAGACCCAGATGAAAGTACAAATACGACCTAAAAAGCATGAAAACAGTATTGTGTGCACAGAAAAACCATCATTCAATATTCGTCAAGCTGACATACTTTTAGCCGGTATCCACTTACTAAAATGATATCAAACCAGAAAACAATGAACCACTGACCTATGACTTCCGGTATTCGCCGGAATGACGAGCTAACTGAACAGTAATCGCCGATAATGATGATCCTTAACAGCATTAAATGAGGCCTGCCCTAATTAGCTGACTCCTCAACACAAACTAAGCAACATCCTTAATTATAATTCACGAAAGCAAATCTAAAACTAACAACTATACTATTGTTTTATATTGTGAAAATTTTATGCTCAAACCTAATACCCATACAAAAAACAAAACAATACCAAGCCATTGACGGAGTACAGATATGAACCAGGCTAACTTCACAGTAGAGAGCAATAAACAAGAATTACAGTCTATGCTTGATGCACTAAACAGGTCACAAGCCATCATTGAGTTTAATATGGATGGTACAATCATTACCGCGAATGAAATATTCCTCAACGTCATGGGTTACACCCTGGATGAAATCCGTGGAAAACACCACAGTATATTTGTTGAACCCGGATACGGAACTAGTATTGAATACGAACAGTTCTGGAAAAATCTAAACCAGGGAACATATCAGTCAGCAGAATATAAACGTATTGATAAACATGGCAAAGAGGTGTGGATTCAGGCAAGTTACAATCCCATTCTTAATGAACATGGAACCCCTTACAAGGTGGTGAAATATGCTACAGATGTAACCACACAAAAACTGATTGCTGCTGATTTTTCTGGACAAATCGAGGCAATTAGTAAAGCCCAGGCAGTGATTGAATTTAATCTGGACGGCACAATTATCACGGCAAATGATAATTTTTTAGACACCATGGGCTATAGCCTCGAAGAAATCCAGGGAAAACATCACAGTATTTTTGTTGAGCCCGCCTACAAACAAAGTGTTGAATATACCCAGTTTTGGGAAAAGCTAAGTCAAGGTGAGTACCAGTCGGCAGAATATAAGCGTCTAGGCAAATATGACAAAGAAGTTTGGATTCAGGCCAGTTATAACCCTATTCGAGATTTAAACGGGAAACCTTATAAAATTGTTAAATTTGCTACGGATATCACCAGACAAAAACTCATTACCGCAGATTTTTCTGGTCAAATTCAGGCTATACACAAAGCACAGGCGGTAATTGAATTTAACATGGATGGCACAATCATCACCGCAAATGATAATTTTCTAAACACCATGGGCTATTCACTAGAAGAAATTCAGGGCAAACACCACAGTATGTTTGTAGAACCAGCTGACAAACAAAATGCTGAATACAAACAGTTCTGGAACAGATTAAACCAGGGAGAATACCAGTCTGCCGAATACAAACGCATTGGGAAACTCTCTAAAGCAGTGTGGATACAGGCTTCTTATAACCCCATATTAGATTTAAATGGAAAACCTTTTAAAGTTGTAAAATTCGCCACAGATGTCACTAAACAGAAACTGGTTGCCGCTGATTTTTCTGGTCAAATTCAGGCGATTGGTAAAGCACAGGCAGTAATTGAATTTAATATGGACGGTACAATTATCACCGCAAATGATAACTTCCTAAATACAATGGGTTATTCTCTTTCAGAAATACAGGGAAAACATCATCGTATGTTTGTTGAGGATACTTTGCAGCATAGCGCTGATTACAAGCGCTTCTGGGAAAGTTTGAACAACGGAGAATACCAGTCTGCAGAATATAAACGTATCGGTAAATACGCTAAAGAAGTATGGATTCAGGCAACCTATAATCCAATCTTCGATTTAAATCGAAAACCTATTAAAGTGGTAAAATACGCTACGGATGTTACGTCACGTAAGACTGCCATCAACGAAATTAAACAATTATTAATTGCTGTTTCCGAAGGTGATCTTAGCAATCTACTTGAGAATGAATTTGAAGGTGACTTCAAAATATTAGGTGATTCAATTAATGCTTTAGTCGAAAACCTTATTAGCATGATATCTGAAATTCGTAATACTGCATCAAGTATCAGCGATGCATCATCTGAAATCTCCAAAGGCAATGAGGATTTAAGTAAACGAACTGACCAACAGGCAGCGTCACTTGAGGAAACCGCTTCTACAATGGACGAAATGACAAGTATTGTGAGAAAGAACTCTGAAAATGCTCAACAAGCAGCTAAACTGGCTGCTGAAACTAAAACACAGGCAGAAGCAGGTGGTGAAATTATAAATAATGTTATTCATGCAATGGCTGATATTAATTCATCAAGTAGAAATATTGCAGACATAATCGGTACGATTGATGAAATTGCATTCCAGACCAATTTACTGGCATTAAATGCTGCAGTTGAAGCGGCACGTGCAGGAGAGCAAGGTAAGGGATTTGCTGTCGTAGCAGCTGAGGTTCGTAATCTGGCACAGCGAAGTGCCGGTGCCGCAAAAGAAATTAAATTGCTGATTAACGACAGTGTTGAAAAAATACATGATGGCAGCAAACTGGTTGATAAGTCTGGTAAAACACTCGATGAAATTGTCGTGGCGGTGATAAAAGTAAATGATTTAATGTCCGAAATTGCTGAAGCTGTACAGGAACAATCAACAGGGATAGAACAAATCAATCAAACAGTCTCTCAACTGGACAATAGCACCCAGCAAAATGCGGCACTGGTAGAGGAAGCAACTGCAGCAGCCAGAGAAATGGAAAGCCAGGCACTCACCCTCGATGAAATAATGAATGAATTCATTATAGAAAAAAGCAACACGAACCACAGCCGGGACAAAAAACACATAGAACCAGAAACAGTTAAAAAACAAAAACAGACTCGTAGTACAAAGCGTCGTCGCACAACTAAGAGCATGTAAGAATAAATATAACTTTATATAAGTTCATTCGCTCCTCCCCCTTTTTTCTAGGGGAAGGCCTGCACATTAGATTAGATTAGATTATGTTTATATTTATTGATTAGCTAAATTAAGCCACCTGGATAAGGCAGATGATAAGTCACTAACCTGAAAAGGCTTAAGAATCACCTCATCCATTCCAGAGGAAATACATGTTTCTGTATCCTCTTTTGTTGCATTAGCGGTTAATGCAAGAACAGGTATATGTTCATGAGCGGGCTCTTCAGATCGAATAATCTGGGTGGCCTCATAGCCATCCATGTTAGGCATTCGGCAATCCATAAAGATAATGTCATATGCGTTCTTACGCCACATCTCGACAGCCTCACCTCCGTCCGATGCGACATCACAGGTCAGCCCCATTTGCTTCAACATTGCTTCAGCGATTTTCTGGTTCATGAGAACATCTTCTACTAACAAAACATGTCCAATAAACTTTTTGTCAATAATTGAGTTGTTCTCTCTGTCGTTCTGAATATCATGCTCGGATTCATTTACAACTGGAAGAGTAATAATAAAGAAAAAAATGGAGCCTTTACCATATTGAGATTCAACAGCAATTTCACCTCCCATCAAACTAACAAGCTGTTTACTAATAGCCAGACCCAGCCCTGTTCCTCCAAAATTACGCGTTGTAGAGCTATCTGCCTGAGTAAAAGACTGAAATAAATTATCCTGTTTATCTTTTTCAATACCCAGGCCTGTATCTTCTATTTCTATACGTAGTTTTGAATACTCACTATCAAAACTGATACAATGAACAGATAATTTAACGTGCCCTTTTTCAGTAAACTTAATTGCATTACCAATCAGGTTAAACAGTATCTGGCTAAGCCTGGACGGGTCTCCTTTGAAATATTTTTGTACATCACCTGAATAGTCTAACTTTAATAACAACCCCTTTTCATTAGATTTAGTTTCAAGTAGTTTCAATACCTCAGTTGACAGTTTTTTTAAATCAAAACAAATACTTTCTAGTTGTAATTTATTTTCGTCAAGCTTTGAAAAATCAAGTATATCATTAATAATAGATAGCAAAAGCTTACCCGAACTTAAAATAGACTGGACATAATTAACCTGAGTTTTATCTAATTTCGTAGTCTCCAGTAATTGCGCCATACCAAGCACACCATTCATTGGCGTCCTGATTTCATGACTCATAGTTGCAAGAAACTGGCTTTTAGCTATAGCTGATTTCTTAGCTAGCTGCATTGCCTGATTTAGTTCGAATGTACGCTTATCAACTTTTTTCTCAAGATCATTGTGATAATCCAGTAAATCACGTTGGATTTTTCTTATTCGTATGATGACAATAAAAGATATAAGAACTATAATGAATAACGAAAATTCAAAAAGTCGGTAACTATTATGATTCATGGTGCTGATAGATAATTGAGATTTTTTTGATAAATCATCAATAACCTTACTTTCATACTCTATCAAATCAGTAAATGAATTTATCATTTCATCCTGACCAGGCAACACCACTTCATATAAAATCTGTTGCGCTTTAGCTTTACTATTCAGGTCATTACTCATGGCAAGCTCAACTGCTTTACGCTGTGCAGGTAATATTATGGGAACAATACTATTTTGTTTATCTAAAATAATTTTTTCGGGTTCTGCAAGATCAAGCTCAAGAAACTTTGTTCGAAGTCGTGCAAATTGACTAGCGTAAACATCTAACTTCATATTAATTTCATCTTGTTCAAAGACATCTTCAATATCAATAATTTTTGATGTTAAGCGAGTACGTGAGCGAGCCAGTTCCATCAACTCGCTATTAATTTCCATTTTATGGCTTTCTTTAGCCAGCTGAATTATAACTTTTTCAAGATCGGTAAGGTTTTGATTATTGGTATAAATAATAAATGACATTAGCAGACCAAACCCTATAAACACCATACTTACTAGAGGCACAATATTTTGTACCAATGGCAAGTTTTTTATCCATTTAGCTATTTTCATCGGGTTATTGGTTTATTTAAATCACAAGAAAAATTAAACATAGCTATATATTAGTTCAAATATACCCCCAATTCATGTCACAATCAGAGTGAAATCATCTTTAAACTGAACAGCAATGACCTACCCAGACAATATTTTGCTATCATCTTTAGTTTGCTCGTATATCGCTCACCTATTCAGGTAACTTACTATATCCATAGATAAAGCAAATATACCGATATTCGCAATGCTTCTATTTATGATGGAGAGATAAATCAGTAGCAAAAACTTAAGCCAGTCATAATTAAAGTGCTGTTTATCTTAACCTTATAGATAATCAAGAGGCAATGCCGAGGTATCCAGAACACTTTGTAGTACAAAGCTTGAGCGTACCCCACTCACCCCTTCAATGGTGGTAATGCCCTGTAATAGAACTTTCTGGTAGTGCTCCATATCAGGTACCACGACTTTTAATTGATAATCCGCATCCTGACCCGTGATAAGAAAACACTCAATCACTTCAGGCAATTTTCTTATCTTTTTCTCAAACGCTTTAAAGCGATCTGGAGTATGTTTATCCATTCGAATCAATAGTATCACCATTAAATCCAGGTTAAGTGCCTGTCGGTTCAGGTGGGTGACGGTTTCAGTGATTACACCACTTTCTTGGAGATGCTTAATACGTCTCGAGCAGGGAGAGGCGGATAAGCCAATTTCATCCGCTATTTCCTGATTACTTAAAGCCGCATTTTTTTGCAACAGGTCGAGAATATGGCGATCAAAGCCATCAAATTTAGTTATTTTTTCCACTAATCAAGCTCACTCGGCAATATTATTGCAATATATTATAATTCAAAGATGATAAATTGCGCAAATTAAAGTTTTTACGCGAAATTTGCACAGATATTGCTGAGAAAAATCATTAAACTAAACAACATTGATTCAATTACTTTTAGAGTCATTAATTTACAGTCCGGCAAAGGCTTATAGCCGAATTTAAAAAGGGTTTAAGAGATGAGCGTAAAGAAAAACACAGGTATTGATCAGGAATCTTTTGATCACACAAAATACAAAGCCTTTAAACCCGTCAGTTTAAAGGATCGTACCTGGCCGGAACAAAGCATTACCACTGCTCCGCTTTGGTGTAGTGTGGATTTGCGTGATGGCAACCAGGCATTGGCGCAACCCATGTCGGTGGCGAAGAAACTGAAAATGTTTAAGTTGCTGGTCAAACTGGGATTTAAGGAAATAGAAATTGGTTTTCCTTCCGCTGCACAAACAGAATTTGATTTTACCCGTAAATTAATTGAGGGCAATTACATTCCTGATGATGTCACCATACAGGTTTTAACCCAGGCCCGTGAGCATTTAATACAGCGCAGCTTTGAAGCTCTTGAAGGAGCTAAACGCGCCATTGTTCATGTTTACAACTCAACTTCCACCGTGCAACGACAACAGGTGTTTGCCCGCAGCAAAGATGATATTGCCAGCATCGCGGTACAGGGTGCACGCTGGGTAAAAGACTATGCTGCAAACTATCCACAAACGGAATGGGCATTTCAGTATTCTCCGGAGAGTTTCACCGGCACTGAAATGGATTATGCCGCACGGGTGTGTAATGACGTAATTAATGTATGGCAACCTGAAAAAGGCCAGAGAGTCATTATTAATTTACCTGCGACGGTGGAATCATCTACACCAAATGTTTTCGCTGACCAGATTGAATACATATGCAGACATTTGCAGCAGCGCGAACATATTATAGTCAGTTTGCATACACATAATGACCGGGGTTGTGGTGTCGCTGCGGCAGAACTCGGATTAATGGCCGGTGCGGATCGAGTTGAAGGCACTTTATTAGGTAACGGTGAGCGCACGGGGAATATGGATATTGTCACCATGGCAATGAATTTATATTCGCAGGGTATCAACCCGCAACTTGATTTGCATGATATGCAGGAAATTATTGAGGTGGTTAAATTCTGCACCCAATTGCCAGTACATCCACGTCACCCCTGGGCGGGTGAACTGGTTTACACCGCATTTTCCGGCAGTCATCAGGATGCGATTCGCAAGTCTGTTAGCTATCATAAAGAAAATAACCTTGAGCACTGGAACGTGGCCTATTTGCCGGTGAACCCGGCTGACATTGGACGACGCTATGAAGAGATTGTGCGCATTAATTCACAGTCGGGTAAAGGTGGTGTTGGCCTGGTGTTAGAGCGTGACCACGGATATGACTTACCAAAATGGTTATTAGCTGAAATTAGCCAGCAAGTTCAGACGACGGCTGAAGTCTCTGGCGAGGAAGTATCCAGTGAGAAAATAAAGCAGTTATTTGAAACACAATTTATGAACATCCCCAACGGCTGGCAATTAACCGGTTATAAACTGCATTCAGAAAACCAGCAAACCATTGCACAGTTTAAAATCAAAAAAGACAACGAGGTGATTGAGCTTATGGGTCATGGTCAGGGAGCACTGGAAGCCTTAGTAAATGCACTGGCTCAATATCTGGGATTAAATATAGCCGTCAGCGAGTTTGACGAGCATGCACTAACCCATGAAACGGTTTCAAAAGCACTGGCGAGTATTGCCGTCTCGGTTAATGATGTTTCGGGCTTGGCATGTGCGATTGATGAAGATAGTACTCGTGCAAACTTGCAGGCCTGTTTAACGGCTGTGGGCAACTTGCTTGATAAGCATGAGGCTTTACGTAAGGTAGTATAAAAGATTTATTACAGAGTCAGGTGGTTGCTGAACAGAGATTACGTTGGAACACAATCTACAAAAATCAGTTATTCGTGCATCCATGCGGTTAACGGAACAAATGTGTCATCGGCCCCCAGTATTTATTAATAATATTGTCGAGTGGCCCACCAATAAATAAAGCGATTAAAACGAATATATATATATATGAAAGAGTCGATGACAAATGAAAAAGCGAGTGCCCCCATTCATCACTGTTCCCTTTAATTGACCTCTATAATTTTTATGTCAGCCTCAATCTGGACTTGTCACCTAACATTAGCTATTAAGCAATTTACTTATGCTTTGCAATAAAGTTTGCATGTTATAAGGCTTCTGTATCTGGTTTATATACAGCGCATCGTCAACCATTTTCAGATGTCGGTCATCACTGAATCCACTTACCATCTGGATTTTTATCGCAGGATTTTTTTCCTTGGCCTTAACCGCCAGCTGGTAACCATCCATATCGGGCATTACAACATCAGAGAGCAGAAGATCAACGGATTCATGTTCAAGAATATCCAGTGCCTGCTGACAGCTTTCCGCACAAATAACGTGATAACCATGCTGTCTGAGTAATTCAGAGTTAAGTTCCAGTAAGGCAGCTTCATCATCTACCACTAGAATGGTTTCATTACCGTTAAAGTTAGTTATGGCATTTTCTTCGTCCGTTTTACTCACACTATGACTTTCATGATACCGTGGGAAATAAAGAACAAACTCTGTCCCGCGATCAGGTTCTGATTTCACTTCTATCTTTCCAGCACTACGTTCCATAAAACCGTGCACCTGGCTTAGGCCCAGTCCTGTTCCCTGTCCTCCTTTGGTTGAGTAAAAGGGATCAAAGATTTTTTCTTTTATGGTTTCATCCATGCCACAACCCGTATCCGTAATGCTAAGCAGGACATAATCACCTGCATCACCAGGAGTGAGCGTATCCTTTACATCAAGGTGTTTATTATGCGTTTTGATAGTTAACTGTCCATTCCCAGATATAGCGTACATCGAGTTAATACTTATATTTAAAATAGCATCTTCCAGATCACTCGCATCCACTTTGACAGGCCACAGATCCTCAGCAAAATCGAGAACAATGGTAATACGTGAAGTCAGGGTTTTTTCCAGCATATGCAGTTGCCCCTGTAACAGGGTATTGATATTTAATATGTCAGTTTTCGCTGTTTCCTTTCGGGAAAAAGACAATATTTTTTTTGTCAGTTTATTGCCCCGTATACCTGCACGATGTATTTCTTCTACATAGCGAACCAGCTTGGGTTGATCACTGAGTTCTCCCACCAGCAAATCTGCATAACCCAGAATAATGCCAAGTAAGTTATTAAAATCATGGGCAACTCCACCGGTGATTTTACCAAGCGCATCCATTTTCTGCGATTGCCGCAATGCCTCTTCAGCCTGCTTGCGCTTTGTAATATCGTGTGCAATTCCCTCAATTTGAAACACCTTACCATTTTCATCAAAGGCAGGAGACTCTTTAACTTCAAGCCAATGTCGCGTGCTGTTTTTCGCAATAACTTCTAACTCGTAGGCTGGCTGTTCATCACCATTTATACATAACTGGACATAGTGCTTAACCTCCTGATTGTGTGGATTATCCGAAATAAATTCAGAGTAATGAACCAGGGCTTCTTCAGGTGTATATCCCAGTATTATCTCAATTGAAGGACTGAGGTAAGTTAGTACACCTTCTATATCATGTGTATAGAAAAAATAATCGTTTTGTATCGACTCGACAAGTTGTCGATATTTTTTCTCACTTTTTTTTAGTACCGCACGTTCCTGTTCCAGTTCTTTTACTTTTTTGTCGAGTTTTTTACTGAGTGAATGAAGATGCATCTCTTCAAGTTCTATTTTTTTTAACTGGCTTTGTTCATTGGATAAAGTGGATGTAACTTGTGAATCAGCCTTGCCCAGTTCTTCGCGTATAATATTCATTAATATCTGCAGATCTACTGGCTTAATTATAAATTTTCTGGCCCCCAAAGCCATGGCCAGTTTTTCATCTTCCTGGTCAGTATAGGTCGCCGTATAGAATAGAAACGGTATTTTTTTTAGTTCAGGATCTTCTTTAATCTTACGGCAAAACTCAAAACCATCCATCTCTGGCATCATAATATCGGATATAATCAGATCTGGTGGGTTTGCCTTTGCAAGCTTCAGCGCTTCGATACCATTGGTTCCGCTCATGACATCATAACCTTCAGCAGTTAAGGCCATTTCTAGCATAACACTGGAGTCTTCAGAATCTTCTGCAATCAGAATCTTCATTTCACTTCACCAATAATTGCCTCAATCTGGTCAATCACGAGCATTGGGTTAATGGGTTTTTCAATGTAACCGTCACAGCCAGCGGCAAGCAGTTTTTCTCGATCCCCTGACATCGCAAAAGAGGTCATCGCAATAACAGGGACAGTGGAAACAGGCGAATCAAGAGCACGAATTCTTTTCAGTACTTCATTGCCAATAATATCGGGTAACTGAATATCAAGAATAACAAAATCGGGTTGATTCTCAAGCGTCAATTTAATGCCCTGTTCACCATTGTTTGCCCATGAACATTGATAACCCGCATTTTCGAGTAGCATGGTGATTAAAACCATATTGTCTTCATTATCCTCTATAACAAGTGCAGTCTGTTGTTTTTTTGTTGTCATAATAAACCATATAAAATACATCAACTTAACGCATTAACAGGTATTACCAGCACAAATTTACTGCCTTCATTAATCTGGCTTTCCACGGATACTTTACCATGTAATATTTCTTCAGCAATTTTTTTTGTCAGGTAGAGACCCAGGCCAGCTCCCCCTGCCTCAATTCGCAGGTGTGAGTCCATACGCTCAAAGGCTTCAAATAACCTGGGAATATCCTTTTCATCGATTCCAATACCTGTATCTTTCACTGAAATTTCGATGGAATTATCAATCACCCGAACCGTCAGGATTATTTTTCCCTGCTCAGAATATTTAACCGCATTGCTTAAATAATTTAACAGGCATTGCATCAAACGCTTACGATCAGTTGTTAGTTCAGGCCAGGTATCAGCCCTGACTTCAAGTGCGAGAGATTTAGCATTGGCCAGTGGCCTGATACTCTCAATCGCTTCATCAACCACTTCTTTTAATAAAAGTTTTTCAGGAAACGCATCTAAACGGCCTGCTTCGACCTTGGATATATCAATCACATCAGAAATCAAACCCAGTAAATGATTACCCGCTCGATTGATGCGCTGTAAACTGTCTTTTTGTTTTATCGTTAGCTCACCTAAAACACCCTGCGTTAACAAACCGCTGAAACCAATAATGGAATTGAGTGGTGTACGCAGTTCATGGGACATTGATGCAATGAACATTGATTTTAGTTTATCCACAGCCTGTAACTGCTGGTTCGCCTGTTCGACCGATTTACGTGCCTCTTCTTCTTTACTGCGCGCAACAACCAGTTGTTTATTCAGGACTGAGAGCTTACGATTCCAGTAACTAAATATTATAAAGACGACCGTCACTGCCAGCAGAATTTTCCATAACAGCGCGTAGTCGAATCCAAGTTCATAACGTACACCAATCCATTGATTATAGATGGCATTTTTATCTGTTTCAGAAATTGAACCCAGCGCCTTATTCAGTATTGAGACAAAAAGCGTCCAGTCTTTGCGCACTCCCATGCTCTGCACATATTGAAAAGGGGTTTTTCCTACGATTTTAATATGCGTATAACCCAGCTTGCCGATGTAGTATCCCGTTACCAGTATATTACCCACGTAAGCATCAATATTTCCCCGCGATAAAAGATCTAAGGCTTCAACAGGGTCTGCCACCATCACCAGCTCAATTTGCGGATAGTTTGTTTCCATCAGTTCCTGGGTGGCATAGCCTTCCACTATGCCCACTTTTTTCCCACGCAATTCTTTCATGTCGATAATAAATGGCATTTCAGGGTCGCTAAAAATTGCAATGGGAAAATGCGTATAACTGTCAGTAAAGTTAATATAACTTTCCCGTTCAGGGGTACGGTTAACAGATGTAAAAAGATCTATCTCGCCTTTTTTAAAATTATTAACCATCTCTACCCATGTTTGGTCCTTAACCCGTTCAAACTTTATACCCAGTATTTGCTCCAGCCGATCAATGTACTCGATTGATATCCCCTGATATTGGCCTTTCTCATCAACAAACTCTATCGGCGCCCAGCCCGGATCTGAAGCAGTGCGTATGACGGGGTGCTCATTTAACCAGGCTCGTTCTTCATCCGTCAGTTCAATCACCATTTCAAATAATTCTGCTTCTGCAGCGGCGACCTGTGGTCGTGTCCAGTGCTCAAAAATACTGATCACCTGTTCGTCAGAGAGTGATTGCATTGCCTTGTTAAGAATACTGGCGAGCTCATGCCAGTCTTTGCGGATACCAAAACGCTGCATTGACTGCCCCTTTGAATAAAGGAAGGCAAAACTTAAATTCCCCAGGCTTTCTTTAGTGATAATGTGATTCGCCATACTAATAGCACCAATGGTTGCATCAGCTTTCCCCGCAGACACCGCTTCCAGCGCTTCATCCAGATTCCTGACATAATACGGTTTAATGCCCTTCACCTCATCAAGAATAACTTTTGTCATGGAATAATCTTTAATCAGGGCGACTGTTTTACCCGCAAGCCTTTCAGGGCGATTAATCTGTGACATATCATGCTTTTTTGTAATAATGTACTGGGCAAGGGAAATATAAGGCCTGGTGAATTCAAACCATTCTTTTCGCTGATCCTGTTTTACCAGGGTTGCAATAACATCCACTTCATGTTTTTTTGCTGCAGCGTAGAGTTTATTCCATTTACCCTCCGGCGAGACTTCGATACTTAAGCCAACTCGCCGCGCTAACTCCCTGGCATAATCGACTGAGATGCCAACAATCTTGCCCTGCTTATTACGAAAACTATAGGGCGGGTAATTTTCATCAAAAGCCACCTTCACAACAGGGTGAGCTTTAAGCCAGTTTTTCTCACTCACTGAAAGGTGTATGCCAGGGGAAACCGTCCTGTCTTCAGCGCCCCATTCAGCAAGAATTTTTCGTCGCTCTTCCTGGTCTATATCATCAAGTGCTTTCTGTAAAATATCACGTAACACAGGCCAGTCTTTACGCACACCAATAGCATTCACTGACTTTGTTTTAGTTATTTTTCCATGCTGCTTAATATTGGCGATAAGTTCAGACTCTATGATATGCATCGCCACTGCACGATTGCCAATATACGCGTCAATATCACCCTTGGTGAGTGCATCAAGTGCATCACTGGTCGATTGATACTCCTGCACTTCAACTCCGGGATAGGCATCCCGTAGAACCTTAACAATAAAAAACCCTCGTTCAGCACCCACTTTTTTACCATTAAGGTCTGCCAGGCTATTTAAATTGTTAGCATCTTTATTTGCGAAAATAGCATGGGGAACCGTTACATAGGGTTTAGTAAAGTTGAAATCAACTTCACGATCAGCTCGCGGCGTAATGCCCATCAGCGCATCAAGGCGATGCTGCTGAACATCTGCATAAATTTTTGCCCAGGAACCGGGGACAATTTCCAGCCTGTTTTGCAAACGTTGATTTAATGCCTTAATAAAATTCGCACCAATTCCCTGAGCCACGCCGTCGTTACCGACAAAGTCCATAGGAGGCCAGGCGTCCATTGTCCCTATGCGAATTTTCTGATGATTAGCCAGCCAGGTTAGTTCTTTCTCATTGAATAAAGACAGACTAGAGGAGAAGCTTACTTCCATGTCTAATTCAGCGGATTCGTTCGCACTTATAGCCAGTTCAGGTACTGGCAAAATCCCAAAGAAGATGGCAATAATGAGCTGGAATTTTATTTCACGACTGGTTTTCAACATAGAAAATCCATTTAAGATTAAAAACAAAACTCTCTTCATAAATTATAACTATCAACTGATCACCATTTTCTGTTGTCGAATCAAAAACAGGTACTATCATTAAATCAATAAAAAGGATTGGTTAAATTGCATTAAGTCGGTTCAATGAAACACATTATATAAGGCATATAATTCTTTAACATCACGTATACCTGAACACAACATTTTATTTTAAACAAAGCTTTAAAACCGCAGCATGTAGTATTAAAAAACCACAATCACTCAATGCAAACAGAATCAGCTCCAATAAATTATTGCGTTGTGCAGCTGACTAAATTTCATTGTATTGTGCAGCCTGAAAAAAGGAAAGCGGAATTATCATTTACCAATCGAGACACCCACCCTTAAAACTCTTTAAAAACAATCCCTTAGCAACATAATTTTAAATAATTATAAATTTATTATCATGGCTGTCCTGATAATCATTAACCATACTTAAGGTGGGTATTCGTTTTATTGTTATGATTGTTTTAAGCTGGCTAAAAATGTTCAAATTACTTTAAACAGGAAAATATCCTGGATAATAACTAAATGATTGCCCCTAATTCTGTTTTTATTGTACTAAAATTATAGAAAAACCAGGCAGGATCTTCAATGGAACTTACATATCATGCCGGAGCAACATTAGTACTAACAGCGATTGCTTTATATCTATTTTCCCAGGACAGATACCGCCTTGAAACATCCTGTCTAATAATTCTAATTGTACTTAGCCTGTTTTTTACTCTTGCACCATATACGTATTTTAATGGTGAGACTCTCTCCGCATCAGATTTCTTTTCAGGCTTTGGGCATGAAGCACTAGTCAGCATTTGCTCGTTAATGATTCTAGGTAAGAGCATAGAAAAAACTAATGCGATTAGATTTTTTAGTTCCTTTTTATCTTCTTGCTGGAGAAATTATCCACAAAGTGTTTTTTTATCTACTTTATTAATTGCGGCTATATTAAGTGCATTTCTAAATAACACACCCATTGTAATAATGCTTATACCTGTGCTTATGAGTGTTGCGCTGCATACTCATGTTGCACCATCTAAAATCCTTATTCCGGTTGGGTATGCAACACTTATTGGAGGTATGTCTACAACGATAGGAACTTCAACTAATTTGCTTATTGTCGCAATAGCTGCGGATTTAAGTGACATTAAATTTAATATGTTTGATTTCACGATGCCTGTGTTAATAGCAGGGGTAATAGGCATTCTATTTCTCTGGCTTATGGGGCCTCGACTGTTACCAGAACGTCAAATTGATTTAACAAACACTAGTCAACGTATATATAATGCAGTTTTATTTTTGTCTGATACAAGCTATACCGCAGGAAAAGATGTGCAGGCTATACTCGAAAAAATTAATCACAGTGTTACCGTACACAAAATAAGGCGTAAAAAAAACCAGATCATATTACCACTGCCCAGGGTATTACTTAAACCTGGAGATGGATTGTTTATCAGTGGTACTGCAGAAAAATTAAAAGAAATTGAATATAAATTAAAAGGAAGATTACATAATATTAATAAACAAGATGATTTGATTGAT
>Ga0316207_10001731_pt1 | contig 25322 bp, 26 predicted proteins | sample 6weekpyrite_MG_FD_204943 | JGI IMG/M metagenome (GOLD analysis project Ga0316207, IMG submission 204943) | Microbial mat bacterial communities from mineral coupon in-situ incubated in ocean water Damariscotta River, Maine, United States -... | ecosystem: Environmental > Aquatic > Marine >... | reverse complement strand
GCTCTATCCAAATGAGCTACGGGCGCATTATGTCGAAATTATATGCCGTGGTGCACGCCAGGTGCTAATCGAAAACACCGACATACATACAGTATTTCCGCAAAATTGGTCGGGGTAGAGAGATGACTCGCTGCGCTCGCCCCTACGGGGCTGGCCTTCGGCCATTCTGCGCATCTTCGATGCTGGTCGAACTCGCCTTTTGACTCTCGTCGGGAGTTCTTAATCTCTCTTAACCTAACCTGAGCGTTAAATTAACGGTATTTCATACCGCAAATTCACCGCTGAATTTGGTCGGGGTAGAGAGATTCGAACTCCCGACATCCTGCTCCCAAAGCAGGCGCGCTACCAGACTGCGCTATACCCCGAATTTGTTTGCAAACCCAGTACTTAAATTTGCAGGGTCGCGATAATACGCGCCCCTATTAGTGACGTCAATGCAGGAACGATTATTTCCTGAATAAAATCCGGTATAATTTCGGTCTTTATTCTTCCCCGCACAGACAGGCAGGTATAAATGGGCGCACAACGCATTGATGGTAAAAAAATCGCGGATCAACTTACCGGGGAAGTACGTAGTCGTATCACCGCAATAATGGATGCTAACGGGCGCGCACCCGGACTTGCTGTCGTTCTGGTAGGTAATGATCCTGCTTCCAGTGTCTACGTCGGCAGTAAGCGCAAACGCTGCCAGGAAACGGGGATCCTATCCCATTCTCACGATCTCCCTGCTGATACGAGTCAGTCAGAACTACTCAGCCTGATCGACCAGCTTAACGAGGATCCAACTGTTGACGGGATCCTTGTTCAATTACCGCTTCCTGAGCACATTCACAGTGATACCGTCATCGAACGTATCGCGCCATCGAAAGATGTCGATGGTTTTCACCCGTATAATTTTGGCCGGCTTGCGCAACGCCGTCCCCTGCTTCGTCCCTGTACGCCTCGCGGTATTATGACCTTGCTTGAATCAACCGGTGTAGATCTTGTTGGGCTTGATGCGGTTATCATTGGTGCATCAAATATTGTTGGTCGTCCAATGGCGCTCGAACTGCTCATGGCACGCTGTACCGTGACGGTCTGTCACAGCAAGACTAAGGAACTGGCTTCGAAGGTAGCTGCCGCGGATATCGTGGTTGCCGGTGTCGGCATTCCGGGTTTTGTAAAAGGTGAGTGGATAAAACCGGGTGCCATCGTGATTGATGTAGGCATTAACCGGTTGGACGATGGCCGACTGGTGGGTGATGTCGACTTTGATTCAGCCGAACAACGAGCCGGATGGATTACCCCTGTACCAGGTGGTGTTGGCCCGATGACTGTCGCCACGCTGATGGAAAATACAGTCGACGCCGCTGAACAACGCAACGCCGACTGATTATTTAGCGTTGTCGAGGCGGTAAAAATTCTTTGGCGGTTAAATCTATTTTGCCAAAGCATGCCTGGTATTCGGGCGTTTTCATCACGCCGTTCGGGTTAAGGCGCATATCCTCGATCTGATAGTCTTCAAAGTCGAGATCGACTTCCTTGCCTTTATAGTCACCATTACAGCGTTCGAAGACCGCATCGCCACTGGCATCAAATGAGCGAAAGGCGTGCAAACCGTCGTTGTAACTGTGTAAGGCCACCAGGGTCTGAATAGGCGCATTACGGAAACCAGGTAAAAAAGCTGCCGTATAATCACACTTTACACGACCACTGTTATCGTATTGGAACACCTCGATGACGTGGATATTTTTGGGGTTATCTGTTTCCCACTGTATCCGGCTGAGGACACGTCCCGACTCAACATCCGTATAAGTGATTTCTTTATAAAAATCCTTGTTGCCACGGTAGCCGCCATCCTTGACGGTTTCTTTAACATCGTGCGATGAAAGCTGCTGTTTATGCAGCGCATACAGGTCATTGGCAAACACATTCCAGTCATTAACGTGCTTATTATCTTCTTTTAATGCCCGTTGATTGGTTTCCGCTGCCGATACTGACGTCACCATGAACAACGTCAAACAAATTGAAATAAGTACTCGCATGACACCACCTTGTGATTAAATTATTGGCGTTGAAGCGTATGACAGCAAAAAAGGGTAAAAAATTCCATGATTGCAAAATGCCCTGCTCAATCAGCCTCTTCTCCAACGCGTTGTACCGGAACCGTCCTCAAGAATAACACCCATTTCAGTCAGCGCATCACGCAGGCGATCCGCCTCGGCCCAATCCTTCGCTGCCCTGGCTGCATCACGGGCGTCTATCATGGCATCCACCTCGGCAGCATCTATATCACTATCCTGGCCACTCGTACCAGCAGTTAACCACGCCTCGGGGTCATCCTGTACCAGGCCAAGGAGTCGTCCGAGCCTGACCATCACGCCAGCAAGCTGGTTGGCCTTATCTGTGGCGCCCGCTGTTTTCTCTTTATTGATGGCATGACGTACATCCGAAAGCACTGCCAATGCCTCTGCTGTATTAAAATCATCATTCATCACCGCTGCAAAACGCGATTCAAACTCACCGCCATCGGCATCCAGAACCGGCTCCAGATCACGCAGTGCGGTATAAAAGCCTTCCAGCGCCGCACGGGCCTGGTCGAGGTGGACATCAGAATAATTAAGTGGACTACGGTAGTGACTACTGAGTACAAAATAGCGCACAACTTCCGGAGCATAGCGGGCAAGGATCTCTCTTACCGTGAAAAAGTTACCCAATGACTTAGACATCTTTTCATCATCAATACGCACAAAACCATTGTGCATCCAGACATTGACAAACTTCTCACCTGTTGCGGCTTCTGACTGGGCAATCTCATTCTCATGGTGTGGGAACTGAAGGTCCATGCCACCACCATGAATATCAAAATGATGACCGAGGCAATGTGTCGACATCGCTGAACACTCGATATGCCAGCCCGGACGTCCGTCTCCCCAAGGTGATTCCCAACTCGGTTCTTCAGGTTTGGCGGCTTTCCACAAAACAAAATCAAGTGGGTCACGCTTATACTCATCAACCTCAACGCGCGCACCTGACTGCAACTCATCAAGGTGTTTGCCAGACAATGCTCCGTAGGTTTTAAAACTGTTTACCTTGTAATACACGTCGCCGTTATCGGCGGCATAGGCTGAGCCGTTTTCAACCAGGGTACTGATCATATCGAGAATTTGTTGCATGTGACCCGTCGCACGGGGCTCCTGATCAGGGCGAACCACACCAAGCGCATCGGCATCCGCATTCATTTCATCAATAAAACGTCCGGTCAGGGCATCAAATTCCTCACCGTTTTCATTCGCACGCGCAATGATCTTGTCATCAATATCGGTAATATTGCGAACGTAGGTGACCTTGTCATCACCGTAGACATGACGCAGGTAACGGTTCACCACATCAAATACGACCAATACGCGCGCGTGGCCGAGGTGACACAGGTCATAGACCGTCATACCACACACATACAGACGTACATTGTCCGGGTCGATGGGTTGGAATGGCGCTTTTTTGCGTGTGAGCGTGTTATAAATTTCCAGCACAGCCTGTCAGTCTCCAGAAGCAATCATCCAGCAAGGACGATTTTATGTAATTTTGCGCAGCATGGTAGCCCAAAACCGGGGTAATGAACAAAAAAACAGCCTTGTCAGCAGTCTTTCATCCATCCAATAAAGACTATAATATGTGCTTTTCATACTCCAAGACAGCCAAGAGCAACGATAACCATGTCCAGATTTCTACGTTTACTGACCCTTTTCCTGGTGTACTTAACTGCCCAGCCACTGCTTGCTGCCGATACCGTCCGTGTCCGTATGCAGACCAATGCTGGCGATATTGTGCTGGAACTTGATCGTGACAATGCCCCCATCACGGTGAAAAACTTCCTTGGCTATGTTGAAAGTGGCTTTTACGATGGCACTGTCTTTCATCGTGTCATCGATGATTTCATGATCCAGGGTGGCGGCTACGATGAGCAACTCAACAAGAAAGAAACCGGCCCGGCAATACGAAACGAAGCCACCAATGGCCTGAAAAATGTACGTGGCAGTATTGCCATGGCGCGCACCGGGGTTATTCACTCCGCAACGGCGCAGTTTTTTATTAATGTAAAAGACAACCCAGCACTTAACTACCAGAACCCGTCACCACGTGGCTTTGGTTATGCTGTATTTGGTAAAGTTGTTGACGGTATGCAAACTGTCGACCGGATTCGTAAAAGCCGTACCGGTCCAAGCGGTCGATTCAGATCTGATGTCCCGCGACCCGCAATCATCATCAACAAGGTCTCTGTTGAATAATTTTTTGACTCTTAACACTTAAGGTATCCCCATGATCAAAATGAACACAAACCACGGCGCAATCATGCTTGAACTTGACGCCGAGAAAGCACCTGATACGGTAGAAAACTTCATGCAATACGTCACCGACGGGTTTTACGACGGGACAATATTTCACCGCGTTATTAACGGTTTCATGATCCAGGGTGGTGGTATGGAACCGGGCATGAAACAAAAAGAAACTCGGGACCAGATTAAGAACGAAGCCGATAATGGATTGACGAATGATATCGGTACAATCGCCATGGCACGTACCAATGATCCAAATTCTGCCACTGCGCAATTTTTTATTAATGTCAAAGACAACGGTTTTTTGAACCACACATCCCCTACACCACAGGGTTGGGGTTACTGTGTATTCGGCAAAGTAGTTGAAGGTATGGATGTCGTGGATGCTATCAAGGGTGTTGCAACGGGTAGTGCCGGCATGCATCAGGATGTGCCCGTTGATGATGTCATTATTGAGTCTGTTGAAATTGTCGACGATGAACAGGCTACAGAAGACTAGGCGCATCCTGCTTGAGCACACTGTTCATATCTGATCTGCATCTCGATGCAGCCCTGCCCGATTTAACCAGCCTGTTCGTGCACTTCATGCGCGAGCAGGCACCTTCCGCTGAAGCTGTTTATATACTCGGTGATCTCTTTGAAGCCTGGGTCGGTGACGATGATGACCGACCGGAAACCCAGGTCTTTATAGACGAACTACGTCGGCTCGCAGACACGGGCACCCCACTGTTCGTCATGCATGGTAACCGTGACTTCCTGATCGATGGAGCCTTTGTTGAACGCACCGGTTGCACACTGTTACCCGACCCTAGCCTGATCGATCTTTACGGTACACCAACATTGTTATTACACGGAGATAGTCTGTGCACCGATGATGTCAAACACCAGGAATCGCGCAAGCTGATGCGCAGTGACGATTGGAAGCAACGTTTTCTTGCCCAATCGCTTGATGAGCGAATCGCACAGGCACGTGAATATCGCTCTATGAGTCGTATGCACCTGAAAGATGCCCCTGATGCAATCATGGACGCCAACGCAGATACTGTTAGCTCATTAATGCAACACTACAAGGTGCAAAAAATGATTCACGGCCATACCCACAGACCGGCTATCCATAACCTGTCAGTGAATGGTAAAGAAGCTAGGCGTATTGTGCTCGGTGACTGGAATAGCCATGGCAGCGTCCTTGTCTGCGATGCTGATGGAGAGCGTCTTACCTCTTTTACTCTGTGACAGGTGGATTCCCTGCATTCAGATCATCGATTGTGAAGCGACCAAACTCACCGGGTAATTCAAACAATTTTGTATTCACCTCGTAATCGTCATCATAATCCACCAGGCTACGCTGGTAGCCACTGCGATCGCGTTCATTAATTGGTAACCCAAATTGCAAATGACGATCAGGCTGGAAAATATGCATCGACAGATCACAACCATTATGTGTATCTGCTGGTGTATGCTGCATGGTTGATGAATGCTGACCGGAAAGAATATGTCGATATTCGGACAATGCCTTTGTCGCTTCTGGTAATAAGCCTTCTGCGATCATCGCATCCTGGCATGTTTCGTTGTTAACAATAAACACATATTGCGCCAAAATATGACCATCAATTGTTGGTGCACCTTCTGCCATGGTGCGAGACATATCCAGCTTCAATTCGATTGGCGACTCTACCTTCACTGGTGCACTGTTGACGACCAGGATGGCATCATTGTCCGATGATACGCTATAGACAATACGCTTCTTCCTGTCGACGAGGACGAAATCGTTGGTGTCATTCTTTTCATCGAGACGGATAAAGTCCTCGGTAATAATCATGCGTGACTGGTAAGGGTCAACACCTGGCTCGTCTACATCGTACAGCAGCATGATGCTGAGTGGTTTCGCGACATCTTCTGCCTTGTCCGCCTCGGCCAGCGCAGCAATTTCTTCAGCGGTTGGCGCAGCATTATCATCTTCTTGCCTGGTCTCGGTCGAGGCCGGCTGTGACGGGGTATCAGCTGGCTTGGCCTGTTCTTGCGCAGGCTTGTCACAACCTGTCAGACCTAATGCCAATAATAAACCTGCTATTAATAAATACTTATTCACATCAAACTCCTGTCTACTGGTTCTCCAGTATCTTCATCTCGCTGTCGGTAAAACCCGCTTGTTTACGCGCAGCATAATGGAAAGGTCCACGTAGCGCACCCTTCATATACTCTTTTATCAGCTTCGCAAAGGTTTTTTCGGGATCCAGTCCACGTTTTGCACAATAGTAACGGTACCAGCGGGTACCAATTTCGACATGCCCTATCTCGTCACGCAAAATAATATCCAGGATCTCAACTGCACGATGATCACCTTGTTGTTCAAGACGCTTGATCATCCCTGGCGTGACGTCCAGCCCACGCGCCTCGAGCACCCTTGGAACCAGTGCCATCCTGATCAAACCATCATGTGCCGTACGTTGGGCCATCTCCCATAAACCGTTATGGGCTGGAAAATCGCCATAGTCATAACCAAGACTGCGCAAGTGGTCCCTGAGAAGCCCAAAATGATATGCCTCTTCAACGGCCACCTGGATCCAGTCGCGGTAGTAATCATCCGGTAAGTCGCGAAAACGGTACACTGCATCCAACGCAAGGTTTATCGCGTTGAATTCAATATGGGCAATAGAGTGAATAAGGGCAGCATGACCGGCTTTGCTGCCGGGCTTACGGGAACGTAATTCGCGTTGTGAAACGAGTTCAGGTTTGTCAGGGCGACCTGGTTCGCCAATCGGTAGCAAGGTACTCTCAGCATCCCGCTGAAGTTCACCCTTCAGCCAGGCGGCCTGGGTATTACGGGTCAGTTCAGATTTTTCATCCGGGTCTGAGAGCTGTAAACACTGGTTGGCAAGGTCATAAAGGTTCCGCATGGTTGCAGATCATACCGCAACCATAGATAAAAAAGTTAATCCCGGTCAGTCCAGTCGATATCGCAGCACAGGACAATATCGCTTCCCGTTTCATCTTTCACCATGACAGACAACGTTATACAGACAATTCCAGCTGTCATTGACAGGTATGGGCGGCTGATATGTATGGTATTAGGCTCACTGATCGCCCGGCGAAAATAGGCCCGCCTGAACCAGGAGGCATTACACTGCTCTTCCAGCACAGAAAAACGCTGCGGGAAAACCGCTGCATGTCCTGTTGGCAAATAATTACGTCCAATCTGGCGTCCTTGTTTGTCCAGCATGTAACACCTTTCTACGCCAGATAAGTTCAGCAGATTCTTAACATAAGGTAAGACGTCCTCCCCAGTGGAAATGGCCGATAACACCTTCTGAAAAGCATCTTTGTAAGTACTGATTGTCTTATTGGTATTCTTGTCGCGTCGTGTGACTCTATTCTGGTAGGCAGAACACATTTGAGACAAGTCCATTCCTCCTTTACCCAGCGACTCGGTTGGGCTTCCCTCCAGCAGGTACGGTGCAGGCCTTGCCATGTAGTAACCCTGCATAAAATCTGCACCAGAGTCCACCGCCAGCAATGCTTGCTCTTCTTTCTCAACGCCCTCCATTAATACCAGGCTATCGCACTCATGGATCAGGGATACCAGGTTCGGTAGCATACGACGGACAACCCTACTCTCTATTGCATCACTTATAATTGATTTATCAAGCTTGACGATATCTGGTGACATTTTCCATATACGATCAAAATTTGAATTGCCTGTCCCAAAATCATCAATCGCTATCAAACATCCAAGGTCGCGGTAATACTCAATTGTTTCATGTAATAAGCCTTTATCATTAATTGAGTCCTCAAGTATTTCTATTACGATATCCGAAGGCTGCAAACCCGCATCGTGTAGCAGTTGACCAAAAAATGTACCGTAGCTCTTACCAAACATCAGAACTTCAGGATGTACATTCAGGAACAACCAATTCTTACTTTCAGACTGTTGAACAAAATTCTTCACATGTAAGTATCGACTCAAACGATCGAGCTCAATGAGGTGTGGCCGACTCTGGACGTTAGCAAAGGCATCAATTGGCGGAATATTACGCTCGTTGCTGTCACGCAGACGTAATAGAGCCTCATAGCCTATCGGGCGTCGGTGTGACAAACTATAAATAGGTTGGAAAGATGAATTAATTTTCAGGCCATAGAAGTTTGCCTCATGCGCACCATCATCGTTCAGGTATGACGACTCGACGCACAGCGTCAGTGCATCGGGCTTTTTCAAAGTAGCAACCATTTATATATCTCATTAACATTAACTGGTAATAGTGTGTTTCATCACTATGACATTAAGATGAATCGACTATGATAGTTTTTAATGTTGCAATAGGTATGCCACTTCTGATTAAAGCCTCAAATAAAAAAACGAGGGGCATTGCTGCCCCTCGCCGAGATAAAAAAATCAATAACCGAGTAAATAAGATTATTTGTCGGTATGAATATCCATCTGTGGATAAGGAATAGAAATACCTTGCTCATCAAAGGCGAGTTTTACATTTTCGGTCAGATCAAATTTCACTGCCCAGTAATCACCGCTCTTTACCCATGGACGGACAACAAAGTTAACACTGCTATCGGCGAGTTCTGAAACGGCTATCAGGGTTTCCGGATCCTTCAGGATACGTTCGTCTGCGTCGACCAGGCTACGCAGGATATCCTGTGCCTTTTTAAGGTCATCGTCATAACCAATACCAAATACCATATCGATTCGACGTGTCTCACGTGCAGAGAAATTAGTAATCGTCCCTCCGTAGATAGCGCCATTCGGCACAATGATTTCACGGTTATCACCTGTACGCATCGTTGTACTGAAAATACTGATCTTCTCAACGACACCCGACACGCCACCCGCTTCGACAAAGTCACCTGACTTGAATGGCCTGAAGATAATCAACATCACCCCTGAAGCAAAATTCTGCAACGATCCCTGTAGTGCCAAACCGACAGCCAGACCTGCTGCACCAAGTAATGCGATTAAGGACGTTGTATCAACACCGAGCTGATCCAACGCTGCAATAATGACAAACAGCAATAAGATGGTTCTCAGGATCGAGCTGATAAAATCGATCAGGATATCGTCCATATCTGCCCGGCCGAGCAACTTGCGAACAATACTGGTAATAATATTGACGACGATTCGACCGACGATAAATATCACCAGTGCCAGGACAATGTTGATTGCCCATGGAATAACATACGTTTGTGTCATGGCTGTTATATCAATATTCTCGAGCATCTTATTTTTACCTCGTGTTGGTGCCTGGTTAAGAAAAGAATTAACGCTTCACATACTACAATACATCTAATCCTCGCTGCAGATCAGCCTTGAGATCATTAATATCTTCCAGCCCCACCGCGATTCGTATCAGTCCATCCGAGATTCCTGCCTCGGCACGTTGTTCATCACTAAGTCGACCATGCGTGGTGGTCGCCGGGTGCGTAATGGTGGTTTTCGTATCACCAAGGTTTGCCGTAATGGAAACCATACGTGTTGCATCAACCAGTTTCCAGGCGTCATCCTTGCCACCCTTTAATTCAAACGATAATACTGCACCCGGACCTGTTTGTTGAGACTGCGCGATATCAAACTGTGGGTGTGTATCAAGACCCGGGAAGTAAACCCTGCTGACAGCATCCTGCGCTGATAACCACTCAGCTAGCTGCTGGGCATTATCACAGTGCGCCTTCATCCGTACCTTGAGTGTTTCAAGTCCCTTCAGAAACGTCCATGCATTAAATGGGCTCATGCTCGGCCCACAGGTACGAACGACACCGTAGATATCTTTGCCGACAATTGCTTCACTACCTACTATCGCGCCACCTATGCAACGCCCTTGTCCATCAAGAAACTTGGTGGCGGAATGAATCACGATATCAGCACCGAGTTTGAGCGGCTGTTGTAATGCCGGCGTACAAAAACAGTTATCCACCACCAACAAGCAATCCCTGCTATGGGCAATGTCTGCGAGTTGCCGAATATCGGCGACCTCGGTGAGCGGGTTCGACGGTGTTTCTAAAAACAACAACACCGTGTTGTCCTGGATCGCATTTGTCCATGCGTCGGGATCAGTCAGTGACACAAACGTCGTCTCAACACCAAACTTGGCGAGATGCTGGGTAAACATGACCGTGGTTGTGCCAAAGATACTTTTTGAGGCGACGATGTGATCACCGCTTTTCAGCAAGCCCAGGCAGGTTGCAAGAATAGCAGCCATGCCCGATGCCGTCGCCACACAACGCTCACCACCTTCAAGTGCAGCAAGTCGTTGCTCAAAGGTCCTGACAGTCGGGTTGGTAAAGCGGGAATAAATATTGCCCGGCTCATCGCCCGAGAAACGTGCGGCAGCTTCGGCCGCACTGCCAAAGACATAACTTGAAGTGGTGAAAATGGGTTCGGAGTGTTCGCCTTCAGCCGTACGTACCTGGCCGGCACGTACCGCCTGTGTGCTGAATTCATATTCGTTGTCTGACATCCCGCCTCCTCATCCATCAACTGGATACATAGTAACTGTTTGTTAGCAGCAGGCACAAAAAAACCTGCCAGCGATCGCTAAAGCAGGTTGCCCTCCCTTTAGCTGCATTTATCAAGCGCCCGCAAGCTGAGTCAAATCGGCGCCTTGTTGAGTTGGAGTCTAGGCAGACGTTATCTACCTGTCAAGCCCGGCCTTTTGCCTAGGCTGTGTTATGCATATCGATCGAGACACCTTCTTCATCACTCGTTTCTTTGGCGGTATCCGAACGTAATAATTCCAGCTGTTGCAGGTAACGTGGTGTTACACCCGCCGTGACGTATTCGCCATTAAATACCGAGGTATCAAAATCAGTGATGGCTTCGTTACCACGTTGTACCGCTTTAATCAGGTCAGACAAATCCTGGAAGACCAGCCTGTCGGCACCGATTGCCTCGGCAACTTCACTCTCGGTTCGACCATGCGCAATCAGTTCCTGCGCGCTCGGCATATCGATACCGTAGACATTTGGATGTCGTACTGGCGGTGCGGCTGAAGCAAAATAAACCTTCGCTGCGCCTGCTTCGCGTGCCATCTGGATAATCTGTTTCGAAGTTGTACCGCGTACTATGGAGTCATCAACCAGCATGACATTTTTATCGCGGAACTCCAGGTCAATGGCATTGAGTTTCTGGCGTACCGACTTTTTGCGCTGCTTCTGCCCGGGCATGATAAAGGTACGACCGATATAACGGTTCTTGATGAACCCTTCGCGGTACTTCACGCCTAGTTCATTGGCTAACTGCAAGGCCGATGTACGACTGGTATCCGGGATCGGGATCACCACATCAATATCATGATCTGGCCAGATGCGGGCAATCTTCTGCGCCAGGTTTTCGCCCATACGCAGGCGTGCCTTATAGACAGACACACCATCCATGATTGAGTCAGGTCGTGCAAAATAGACGTGCTCAAAAATACAGGGGTTAACCTGGGGATTACGTGCACATTGGCGTGTGTGTAATTCACCGTTGAGGTCAATAAAGACTGCTTCACCCGGCTCAACATCACGGATCAACTGGAAACCCAGTGCATCAATCGCGACACTTTCCGAGGCGACCATACATTCCGGGCCATTATCGGTCTGGCGACAACCAAACGCGAGTGGTCGTATACCATTCGGATCACGAAATGCCACGACACCGTAATCGGTAATCATCGCCACGACCGCATAGCCACCACTGACGCGCTGGTGAACACGTGCCACCGCGGCAAACACATCGTTTTCATCAATGCGCAGCTTGCCGAGTGCTTGCAATTCATGGGCAAAGACATTCAACAGGACTTCAGAATCAGATTCCGTATTAATATGACGCAGGTCTTCGCGGAACAGTTCTTGTTTGAGCTCATCGGCATTGGTCAGGTTGCCGTTATGCGCAAGACTGATACCAAACGGGGAATTTACATAGAAAGGCTGAGCTTCGGCTGAAGAGGAACAACCTGCTGTCGGGTAGCGCACATGGCCAATCCCCATGTTGCCGCGCAATTTGAGCATATGACGTGTGTGGAACACATCTCGCACCAGGCCATTACTCTTACGCAAGTGCAGGCGACCATTCTCACAAGTAATAATACCCGCGGCATCCTGCCCACGGTGCTGCAGAACTGTCAGACCATCATAAATGGTCTGGTTGACCGCCTTACGCCCGACTACACCAATAATCCCACACATTTAGCCGACCTCATGCACCGTAACTGAAATTTGCGGCGATATCGTCTGGCAGGAAAGATTTCAGCCAAATCGCCATATTCTGAAAATGTACTATAAATACTGATTCTTGCCACCATGGATCATTGGGAACTTGTGTCAAACCGGCCATTAATACCAGTATTGCCACAATCACCGCCCCTCGAGCGACACCAAAAATCACACCAAGCATTCTATCAGTCCCTGTCAGGCCGGTCTTTTTAACCAGTTGCCCAACAAGGTTATTAATGAGTGCGGCAATAATCAGGGTCACAACAAATAACAATGCAAAAGCACTAATTAACTGCAATGAAGGTGTTTCAATATACTCTGCGAGGATCGAGGCCAGGTTTTGATGAAACGTAAATGCTACCCAGAAGGCTAAAACCCATGCGGCCAGTGATAAAGCCTCACGCACGAATCCACGTAATACACTGATCAACGCCGACAGCGAAACAATTATGATGATTGCGTAATCAACCCAGACCATATTCAGCCAGGTAACCCTGCCTTGCTGTAAGAAAGTGCGACGGATCGTAACAGAGCCATCGATATAGATGAAGCCACGATTATGAAAAAATTCTCATATCGCGAACCATAAAATTTATGACGGGTGCTTGACGATAAAAGTCTTGCCCTCGTAGACCTTGGAAACCTTTTTTTGCAATTTCTCGGCCAGCTCTTTCTTCAGTTCAGGCCCAACCCGTACCCTGAAACTCGGGTTATCCTGCTCATAGAGTGTTTCCACAAAAGCGGCAAAGCCCTTGCCACGTAACTTATCACGCAATGTATAGGCGTTTTTCTTGGAGCTGAAACTACCAATCTGGACGGCCCAGGCACTTATGCCTGTACGCGTCTCACTGGCAAGCTTTGGCTCTGCCTTTTCCTGTACAGCGGTCTTTGCAGCTACAGGTTTGTCTTTCGTGTCACTCGCCATCGCTATTTTCGCGGCCTGCTGGGGGTTGATCACAGGTGCTACGGGCTCTGGCTTGGGTTGTGGTGCTTCAGCAACGAGGGGAATCACCTTTGATACAAATTCACGATCTGGCTTGGGGGGAATATTGCTATTGGTCACAAACTGCTCTGTCACCTCGCGACCATCAAGGATCATAGGGATAAAAATGACCGCCAGGGACACCAGCACAATGGCGCCTACCAGGCGAACTTTCATATTGGTCTCTTCCACTTCAGTTCCTCAACTCGGCTTGATAAGCCAATTATACGCGTTATGACATCGCTTCGGCTACGGTATAAAATGAACCGCATACCACGATTTGATCGTCTTCACCGGCATCTTGCCCGGCCTGCATAAGTGCGGCCTGCACAGAAGGACATCGAACAATCACCTCCGGGCTCACCCCGTTATCAATACAGACCTTCTCAATAGCTTGCGGTTCCGCCGCCCGTGATACCGACAACGCAGGTAAGTACCAATGATCAACCTGTGGTGTCAGCCGTGACACGATCGCAGCAATGTCCTTGTCGGCCATGACGCCAAAAACCACCCGGACTGCACCGGCAAACGGTTGTGATGCCAGCGTATCGGCAAGGGTCGCCGCACTATCCCTGTTATGTGCAACATCATAAATAATATGTGGGTTGTCATCGTCAACTTCAAATCGCCCACGACAATGAACATCTTCCAGCCCTTCATTGATATCAAATACATCAACGGGAAATAATTTCAGGTTCTGAAAAACAGCCAATACTGTCGCGGCATTATTAAACTGGCACGCCCCCCTTAAGGACGGCACGGATAAGCCTTTCAGCTCAACGCCACCGATACCTGACCACTCCCAACAACTATCATCCCGCTGGTAATCAAAGTCCTCACCAATGCACTGGAGATCAGCCCCTTTACGGATAGCAACATCACGCACGGACTGTGGCAAATCGCGCTCGCCGCATACGACCGGCTTACCCGAACGCATAATTCCGGCCTTTTCAACCCCGATCGTTTCTCGATCATGGCCTAACCAATCCTCATGATCGATACCGATGCTGGTAATAACAGAAATATCTGGCTCGGCGATATTGACCGCATCCAGCCTGCCACCCAGGCCAATTTCCAGCAGCACGATATCAAGCTTGTGTCGTGTAAAAATATCGAATGCAGACAAAGTACCAAATTCAAAATAACTCAGGGATGTATCACCACGAGCCGCCTCAACCCTCGCGAATGAACAACATAAGGTCCTGTCATCCATATCAATCCCACCAATTCGGATACGCTCGTTGTAGTACTTAAGATGCGGGGAGGTATAACTGCCAACACTGTAGCCGGCCGTCAGCAGTATTGATTCAAGCATGGCAATACATGAACCCTTACCATTGGTCCCCGCCACCATGATGACCTGGCGGGCGAGTGGTCGTTGATTAGGGTTCAGGCACTGATACACCTGAGCGACACGCTCAAGGCCGAGTTCAATTTCCTGGGGATGCAGCGTCTCGAGCCAGTTCAGCCAGTCGCTAAGTGAAAAATTATCTTTACACCCTTGCATTCGGGTACAGGCTCAAGCCTGTTCAGGCTCGATATCTTCTTTTTCTGTACGTTCGATGTCGGGCGCAGGCTGACGCGTTAACATGGCGAGTAACTGGCTGACACGGTCACGCATTTCACCACGCTCCACGATCATATCGATTGCACCATGCTCAAGTAAGAATTCACTGCGTTGGAAACCCGCTGGCAAAGTTTCACGAACCGTCTGCTCAATCACTCGAGGTCCAGCAAAACCAATCAGGGCATTCGGTTCAGCAATATTGATATCACCCAACATTGCCAAACTGGCTGAAACACCACCCATGGTCGGATCGGTTAATACTGAAATAAAGGGAATTCCACGGCGTGACAGCTTCGCCAGTGCTGCACTGGTCTTGGCCATTTGCATCAGGGAGAACAATGCTTCCTGCATACGTGCACCGCCACTGGCAGAAAAACACACCAGCGGAATTTCTTCTGCGAGACAATACTCTGCTGCCCGGCGGAAACGTTCGCCAACAACTGAGCCCATTGAACCACCCATGAAACGAAACTCAAATGCACACGCCACCAGCGCAATGCCGTTGACCCGACCATTCATGACAATCAGCGCATCACTCTCGTCCGTCGTCTTTTGTGCTGCACTGATGCGATCTTTATATTTCTTGCTGTCACGGAATTTCAACGCATCGACCGGGCTCAATTCAGCCCCAAGTTCAACACGCGGTTCAGGATCCAGGAATGCCTCAAGACGACGTCGCGCACCAATGCGCATGTGATGGTTACATTTAGGGCAAACATCGATATTACGTTCAAGTTCAGCACGATAGAGCACCGCATTACAGGAGGTGCACTTCGTCCACAGGCCCTCAGGCACACTCTTGCGCTTCGAACTGTCCGTTCTGATCTTGGACGGTAATAACTTTTCAAACCAACTCATAATATTTTATTGCTTATTAATAAGTTAACTAATATTTATCAGGAAGAATAGTAAGTATAGCTCAGTTTCGCGCTGATCACTCGATCTGGATTAAAGACTATCCAGTGCGCGACGAATTTCAGTGAGAATGGCACAAATCGCCGGTGACACCGCTGCAGGATTATCCTGGTTGCTATCTGCCTGGTTCACAAGGGCACTGCCGACCACCACTGCATCAGCTACTGCACCAACGTTTGCGGCCGATTCAGCATCCTTGATACCAAATCCAACGCCTACTGGCATATCCGTGTGTTTTCGAATATCAGCGAGTTTTTCAGCTACCGCTGACGAATCCAGGGTAGCCGCACCTGTCACGCCCTTCAAGGAGACATAGTAAACAAAACCGCTTGCCGTCGAACACAAATCGGCAATGCGCGCATCCGTGGTGGTCGGGGCGATCAGGAAGATCGGATCCATATCATGTTTGCGCAATTCGGCGACAAACTCACCGCCCTCTTCAGGCGGCAAGTCGACGGTCAGTGCGGCATCAACACCAACACTGGCGGCTTTTTCTGCAAACGTTGCATAACCCATCACCTCGATCGGGTTCAGGTAGCCCATTAGCACAACCGGTGTATCAGTATCTGTCTTGCGAAATGCCTCAACCATGCCAAACACATCCTGCAAGCTAACATTATGCTCCAGGGCACGTTCGCTGGCCTTCTGGATGACTGGACCATCCGCCATTGGATCGGAAAAAGGTACACCCAGCTCAATAATGTCAGCACCCGCGCTGACCATATCGTGCATCAGGGGGACAGTTACAGACGGGTTAGGATCACCTGCAGTCACATACGGGATTAAGGCTTTACGCCCTGCGGCACGCAGGGTCTCGAATTTTTTTGCAATACGACTCATGACTAGAACTCAATACCTTCGCGCGCGGCAACTGTGTGAATATCCTTGTCACCACGACCGGATAAGTTAACGACAATGATTTCATCTTTATTCATGGTGGGTGCCAGCTTGGTGACGTACGCCAGTGCATGGCTTGACTCAAGCGCCGGGAGGATCCCTTCGATGCGTGTCAGGTCATGGAATGCTTGCAGGGCCTCATTATCATTGACAGCCACATAGTTGGCACGACCAACATCTTTCAACCAGGCGTGTTCGGGTCCAACACCCGGGTAATCAAGACCGGCAGACACCGAGTGCGTCTCGATAATCTGGCCATTCGGATCTTCCATCAGGTAGGTGCGGTTGCCATGTAGCACGCCGGGCTGACCTGCACACAATGGTGCAGCATGGTTGCCGGTTTCAAGCCCATCACCGGCTGCCTCGACACCGAATATTTTGACATCCGTATCATTCAGAAATGGGTAAAAAAGTCCGATTGCATTCGAACCACCACCGACACAGGCAACCAGGGCATCGGGCAAACGTCCTGCCTGCTGCTGGATCTGTTCACGCGCCTCACGACCAATAATGGCCTGGAAATCACGTACCATGGCCGGGTAAGGATGGGGACCCGCAACCGTGCCTATTATATAGAAGGTATCATCGACATTGGTGACCCAGTCACGCATGGCTTCATTCAACGCATCCTTGAGTGTGGCTGAGCCAGACTCAACTGGTACAACCTCGGCACCGAGTAACTTCATGCGGTAGACATTCAGTGCCTGGCGCTTAATATCTTCAGCGCCCATGTAGACAACACATTCCATACCAAAGCGCGCCGCAACAGTCGCCGATGCCACACCGTGCTGGCCGGCGCCGGTTTCTGCAATAACGCGTTTCTTGCCCATACGCTTGGCAAGTAGCGCCTGACCAATCGTATTGTTCACCTTGTGCGCACCGGTATGATTCAGGTCTTCACGCTTCAGGTATATCTGTGCGCCCCCAAGCTCCTCTGACCAGCGCTTCGCGTGATACAGCGGTGAGGGTCGACCGACATAGTGCAACATGTCATGGTCAAACTCGGCGAGAAATTCGGGGTCCTTGATAGCTGCTTCATAGGCCTCGGTTAACTCTTCAATCGCCGCCATTAAGGTTTCAGATATGAAGCGCCCACCATAGGGGCCAAAATGCCCACGCTCATCGGGCATATTCATAAAGTCGGTCATTGTTGCTTGTTCATTCATTTCTGTTACACCATGCTTGCCGCATCAATGAAGGCGCGGATCTTTGCCGCATCCTTGATGCCTTTACGCTGTTCCACACCACTGCTAACGTCGACCGCGTACGGTCGGACGCGCTGTATGGCCTCGGCCACATTTCCTGGCTCGAGACCGCCGGCGAGGATTATAGGGGTATCGAGCCCATCTGGCACGCGATCCCAGTCAAAAACTTCGCCTGTACCGCCCGCCTCATCAGGGTTATAGGTATCCACGAGCAGTCCTCGCGCATTCGAATATTGCTCTGCGGCCTCATTCAGGTCCACATCATCACGCATGCGTATTGCCTTGATATAAGGCTTGTTAAAGGCTTCACACTGGGCCGGTGTTTCTTCACCATGAAATTGCAACAGGTCAAGGGGGACGGTCTGAATAACGTCTTCAATTTCAAAGTGATCGGCGTCCACAAACAGGCCAACGGTGGTGATAAATGGCGGTAAAGCCGCACATATTTCGGCTGCCAGCTCAATGGTCACGGCACGTGGTGATTTGGGATAAAACACCAGGCCTATCGCATCTGCCCCTGCTGAAGCAGCCACAAGTGCATCATCTACCTGGGTAATTCCACAAATTTTGCTGCGTGTTGTCATATGAAAACGTCAGTTTAATCAATTTGGACGCCATTTTAACGAAACACTTAATATATAGATACAACCCGCTCGACAACAGGGTAATTACTCAATCGCTATACACTATAGTAAGCTCAAGTGGGGATTGTGAATATCAAACTTGAGCCGAATCAAGGCGATTGAAGCAAATTTGTCTATACTGTTCGATGTAGCAATTATACGGGCACATGGCTGTCGTGGGTGTATTTATGAGTGAAACGACAAGGGCTGTGGCTGATCAACAATCTGCACAAAGCCAACGGACTGCCAAACATGACAGGAAAGCCGCATCTGTTGAACAGGACCAGTTCACTAAAATCACGTCTATCAAGGACCTTGAAAAGGCCCTCTGGTCAACACGTCCGCTCCACGAACTCCATCTAGGCGAAGCGCTCATTCAGAATGGGCTGCTTACAAACGAAGCACTCGAAGAAGCACTCGAAGAGCAAGGTCGTCATCCGGGTAAGCAACTCGGCGATCTGCTTGTCAGCATGGGTTTGGTCAGGAAGACCGATATCTATACGGCCATGGCGCAAAAACTCGGTATCCCACGTGTTTCGATCAAACACCACGTTCCACAACCCGAGGTAATGGCCGAGATTTCAGCCGACATTGCGTTACTGTATACGGTGATGCCACTGGCCGTGATCAACAACAAGCTGGTTGTGGCAATGGAAAACCCTCTCGATTTAAAAACCATCGAGCTCCTACAATTCCACAGTAACCACCGTATCGAAGCCGTCATTGCCTCGCATGAAGAACTTAACCAGGCATTAGGTACCTACTACGGCAACCTCGGTGAGACACAAATCCTTGAAGAAATAGACAGTGATATGGAGTTCGATCTGACTGATGGCGATAATATGCCAAGCTCGGTCAGTTCGATAGAGCATGAAGCAAGTAAACGTCCTGTCGTCAGGCTACTCAACACAATTATTCTACAAGGCGTACTGCGTGGTGCATCGGATATTCACATACGTCCAGGTAAAGAACATGCTGATATCCTGTACCGCGTTGACGGTGTCTTGCAGTATTCCCGCAGAGTAAAGAAATCACTCCTGCTGCCACTTATCGCGAGATTGAAGATCATCGGCAACATGGACATCGCTGAGCGTCGCCGCCCTCAGGATGGTCATGCGCGTATTTTTCATCAGCGCAATAATATCGACTTCCGTATTTCCATTATGCCCAGTGTTAAGGGTGAGAGTGCGGTCATTCGTATTCTCGATAAAGAAGTGGGGATGCGCCCCTTGCATGAGCTTGGTTTCATGGAAAAGGATCTCGAGCGTATCAAACTACTTATGTCACACAACCACGGCATGATCCTCGTGACCGGCCCGACTGGTTCGGGCAAATCGACGACATTGTATTCCGTACTGAACGAGTTAAGAAAGAAAGGGCCTCATATCGTCACTGTTGAAGACCCGGTTGAGTATGACATGGATGATGTTGATCAGATACAAGTCAGTAATGTTATCGACTACACCTTCGCTGAAGCCTTACGGCATATCCTTCGACATGATCCGGATGTCATCATGGTCGGTGAGTCCCGTGATCTTGAAACGGCAAGTATCGCGGTCAAGTCGGCACTCACAGGTCACCTTGTCCTGACCACCCTGCATACCAATGACGCGCCGAGTTCAATTACGCGCCTGACCGAAATGGGAATCGAGCCCTACCTCGTTAGCTCAACTGTACTCGGCATCCTTGCACAACGCCTGGTCAGAAAGGTGTGTCCTGATTGCATTGAAGAAGACACCAAGATTGATAAGACTGTATTGAAGGCGCTAAAACTTGATAGTAAAGAAAAATTTTATCGCGGCAAAGGCTGTGCAACATGTAGCTACAGCGGCTACCATGGCCGTACCACTGTTGTAGAACTGCTTGTTATGACGCCAGAGCTTGTTGAGTTAATCAACCGCGGCGAGCCTGAAGATAAAATGCGTGCCCTTGCCATCGAACAAGGAATGCAGACACTCACCGACAACGGCATAGAACTGGCACGCCGAGGCCTGACGACCATTGATGAAGTGTTTGCTATTCGACTGGAATAACGCGTTCACTGGGCTTTATTCTAGAAAACAATAACGACTATCGGTTGTCACCAACCCCTTATATTCATTTCCCGTCATGCCCGCCATGAACCGGTATCCATATAAAAACAAGCACTACAAAGAACGGTTTCTTTTAGGTCAAAATCTTTTAGACAGGATTTACATGATTAACAAGACTGTGAAGTTGATTAATGGCTAAAGGGGTCAGTACCCTTTTCCACTATCTTGTAAAATTCGTTATTTACTTAGTCCATCATGACCGCTTCCGGCCATGAGCAGTCAGTCAGTTTTTCGTTTGTTTATAATATTCAGATAAATTTTATCCGCAACAAAAGCCACCGCAAATGAAACCCCAAGGTAAAATTTAATATTACTACCCAAGCTTTCAACACCTAATGATTCCATAATGAATGGAACAATAAACAAAACAGTAAATACCACAGCGACTGCCAATAAAACCCTGTTTGCAGTTTTAGTATCTACTTTTTCTGAATTATCCATAATGTATTGCTAAAGCATGTCTGCAATCGGCCAATTTCGGTAGTACGTTTTATTCTGCACCTAATACTGTTATTTCTTGAAAAAATGTCTGTAGTGGACAGCAAGACCAAAGACTGCAGCTAACCATGAAGCAACTACAATAGTGTAACCAGTCATGTGATGAATGATTCCACCAATCGCTACTCCAATCATTCCGGTGACTAAAGCCCCCATCATGATTTTAAGCCCTGACCATCGGTCATCTTTTAAAAATTTAGATATATCCATATGTTAATAAATTAAGCTTAGCTATGATTATGAGCGTCTGTTTTGATTCGGCCCAGCCTATATTAGATTTCTCTAACAGTCCGCTTCGGGTCGACAGCAGCCGTTTACATTACGTTCCTTCGCGATCTTTGTGGTAAATATTATTATTCTCAAAGCACAGCATACAGACATCCTGTCAATATTGTTAATAATGTGCCTTAACCTACGAAGTTACATCTCTTGTGGGCGATGTCGCAAAATGGTTTATTGGCCGAGTGACCGCATCGGCATAACGCCCCTTTCGAACGTTGCGTCACTGACTTGCCATCACGACTAAAGATCGTCACCGGGCTTTTTATAAGCAACATCGCATTTTCTTTTACAGTAATGACCAGGTCGCCCGTCGTGTCGACACCCTGCTCAGCTTTCTCATCAACAAATACTTGCTCGGCCTCAAAGGCATTCTGTTTATGGCTGCCATCACAAAACGGCTTGTTAGCAGATTGTCCGCAGCGACACAGGGCCAATTCTTTGTCTTGCTGGATAATATTGCCATCTGCGTCCTGTACAATTACGTTTGATTCGCTTGTGCATATCAACGGTCCATCCGGTCGAACCATAATTGTATTGCCCGGGTAAGAAGGTTTTTCACTCATTATTTTTTCCTGACTGTAATTGCTTATGTTCACGCAGCATCGTTTTTCTTGCATAGCACGGCCGCGCGAATACCTAACTGTAAGATAAATTTAATAATAACGTCGCATTATTGCCATATCTGGCATTCAGTATTCATCCTGTGATGATAGACATGGTAATCGCCATGACCATACTCCGTACTGAGCACTGGATGCGCCGACTACACGAAGCTGACCTGAACCTCTGCATTTATTGCAATCGAGGCTGCAGGTATAAAGGAGTCGTTCGCTTCTTCTCCCTGATCAGCCGCCTTGGTGACGGCATCTTCTGGTATGGCCTGGTCCTGATATTACCACTCATTTATGGACAAGATGCACTGCTCGCATCAATACACATGGTCTTGACCGGCATAGCTGCAGTTACTGTCTACAAGGTCATCAAGCAACTTACTGGTCGTAAACGACCCTGTAATGCTCACAATGAAATTTTTCTTGCCACTGCCCCTCTTGATTATTACAGCTTCCCCTCTGGTCATACTTTGCACGCGGTGTCATTTACGATCGTCGTAATGCAGTACTACCCGGAAATAGGATTAATTTGCATCCCGTTTGCAATCAGCGTTGCCTTGTCGCGCGTCGTCCTGGGGCTTCATTACCCAACCGATGTATTTGCCGGTGCCGGTGTCGGGACTGCGCTGGCCATCATTGGTATACAACTTTTCTAGTATATAAAAAGGAATAAAAACACATGCATGTATTAATGGTATCTGATGTCTATTTTCCGCGTGTTAATGGAGTATCGACTTCTATCCGAACATTCAGGGAGGAGTTGCAGAAACAAGGACACAGGGTCACGCTTATTGTCCCCAACTATCCCGGCCAGGCCTGTGAAGATGACAATGATGTTATTCGCATCGATTCCACAAAGGTACTCTTTGACCCTGAAGACAGAATGATGTCCAGGCGGAAGATAAAACTGTTACTGTATAAACTGGCATTAAGAAATATAGATATTGTCCATATTCATACACCTTTCGTGGCGCACTACAGTGGCGTATGGTTGGCACGGCAACTTGAAATACCCTGTGTTGAAAGTTATCACACATTCTTCGAGGAATACCTGTATCACTACATTCCTTTTCTTCCGCGTAACTGGCTCAAATCTATCGCCCGAAAATTCAGCCGCTCACAGTGTAATGCAGTAGACAGTATTGTGGTCCCTTCTGCTCCTATGCTTGAAGTACTGAAAGGTTACGGTGTAACTGCGCCTGCCAGTATTATTCCTACAGGCATACATCCGGATGATTTCTCAATCGGCAACGGCAAAGCGTTCAGGGATAAACACTGGATTGATGAAAATCGTCCGGTCATGCTTTATCTCGGTAGGGTTGCACATGAAAAAAATATTGATTTTCTATTACATGTTGTCGCCGAGGTAAGAAAGCGCATCGATAATGTCCTCATGATCGTTGCCGGTGAGGGTCCTGCCGTCAGTGCTTTAAAAAAACTTGCATCTGAACTCGACATCAATGAAAACATTATGTTCATTGGTTACCTGTCACGTGAGCAAGAATTGCCTGATTGCTATGCTGCAGCCAATGTGTACACGTTTGCTTCTCGAACAGAAACACAGGGGCTGGTTCTGCTTGAAGCCATGGCTGCAGGCACACCAGTAGTATCGACTGCTGTGATGGGCACCGCAGATGTACTCGAAGACAAGGAAGGCGCACTTATAGCGGAAGAAACCGTTTCAAATTTTTCGAAAAAAAGTCATCCGTGTGCTGACTAACCCGGAAACTGAGCGACTACTCGGTATAAGTGCTCACAGGTATGCACAAAACTGGACGGTTTCAGCTTTTACTAACGGCTTGTACACCTTGTACGAAGAACGCATCAGTAGCCAGCAGGACTTAGTCACATCGAAGGATTTACGCATGCTGCAGGATCTTGATATTTAATCCTACCTTGCTATGCAAATAAAAAAACGGGAAAGAATTACTTCTTTCCCGTTCCGTTACACCTTTATTATTATTATTAGAGGTGTCTCTCCTTCCTATACAACTGTAATGCTGGTTCGTGTTGTCCCCAGCACCTGCCCTGTTACCCAGTGAATTATATCGGTCTCGACAAGGTAGGTACCTCGCTGGGTGGGTTCAAAGATGATGTCATAACGTTCTGCCGACGCCGCACGTATCTCAGTCACCTGTACCGGATTTGGGAGTGGACGACCATCAGATGAGTGAATCGTACCAGTCAAACCACCGAAACGAATACGTTGTGGGTGATAACCTGCACAGATATAACGTGCCAACAATTTCTGACCACGTTCCACGGTGGCCGAGATCGGTGCCAGGTTCATCGCACTGTCACCACTGCCATCAACACCCGTAATCACAAAGTAATCTGGGTTAAGATCATTGAGGCCAACATCACCGCCACAACTACCTGCCGTCCAGCCCAGTGTATGCCAGGATGAATCAATTTCGTCGACGGCCCAGATAGCTTCAACATCATAGCTTGGCCCACCTTCAAACAAGGTACCCGGACCACTGGGGGGATCAACAATCAGGGCACCGTACATACCCATTTCTGCATGCAATACCGTATTGGTATGACAGTGATAGAAATAGGTGCCCGCATGCATCGGTCGCCATTGGTAGGTATAGGTACCGTTTACATCCCATGTCAGGTGTCCAACACCATCGGCATGGTCAGCTGGCTCAATCCCGTGGTGGTGTATCGTATGTAACATCATCATTCCAACATTCAGGTTGGTGTGAACGATCTGTCCCTGGTTCATGCGCATTGCCGCAGAAGGGAATGTTGCACCACCCATACCACCGCCACCGCCGCCCATACCGCCCATGCCATCAATACCGCCGCCACCACCGCCGGTGTCGGAAAAGCCCCACATGTTGACGGTGTTGCCATCGTCCATGGTCAAGGGGATTTGCATATCAATGCCACGATCAAACACCACATCGGGAGTTACTCTGCCTGGCGTTGCCGGAGCACCTGGGTACATGTAACAGGCACCGCCCATTCCACCACCGCCACCGCCACCGCCACCGCCGCCGTCGCCACCACCGCCATCCATGCTACCGGATGTTGTCGTCGTGGTTGTTTCAGTTGTTGTTTCTTCTGAACTACTTCTTCTTCTACGTCCCATTTTATTTCCCCTTATTCATAGAAAATGTCTGTCAGTG
>Ga0316207_10001730_pt1 | contig 25324 bp, 36 predicted proteins | sample 6weekpyrite_MG_FD_204943 | JGI IMG/M metagenome (GOLD analysis project Ga0316207, IMG submission 204943) | Microbial mat bacterial communities from mineral coupon in-situ incubated in ocean water Damariscotta River, Maine, United States -... | ecosystem: Environmental > Aquatic > Marine >... | reverse complement strand
GTGCTGGTTGTCCAGCTTGAGCTTGACCTCGGCTGCTCCGGGCAGGATGTCGGCGAAGAAGTCTTCGGCCGAGATCGTGACCAGGTCCTTGATCGTGTGCTGGGCGGGCTTGACCTCTTCCATCAGGAGGTCAGTCAGGTCGTCCTTCATCTGGGTGCGAACCTCACGGTTCGCGAACAGGACGTCACCAACAGCCACGTCGCTGATGACAGCGAAGCGTCGCTTGAGTGCCGACTCGAGTCCGAGCTCTCGCACCTCGGTGAGGGCCTTCTCGACCATCACCTTCGTGATGGGTGCGCTGCTGCGCTTGTACTGGGCGGGCGCGACCTTGGACTCGAACCTCTTGACAGCCTTGATCAGCTCCATGCCGCCAGAGATGTCGTCGACCAGGGTCCCGATGACCGTATTCCGGAATCGGGCGCTGCGGGCGTTGATGTTCGCCCAGACGAAGTTCTTCTGGAGATCCTGGGCCGTGTTCATGTAGGCGGTCTTGAGGGTCTTGAAACCCTCGACAGCGGGCTGGAACTCCTGCCCACGGTAGATGCTGTTGCTGTCGATGAGATCGGTGACGATCTCGAGCGCCTCGAGAGACAGCTCCTGGAGACCTCGTCCGAGGACCTGGGCGGCGGCCTGTGCGGTTCCCTGGACGGTCCCGACGTCTGCTGTGATCAGGCGCGCGGGGATGTCTGCCCAGAAGTGGTTCCAGACGATGTTCCCGCTGTCGCTGATCTCTCGCGAAGTCTCGGCCCCGTAGCGGGGCTGCTGGGTCCGGTAGATCCGGTCGATGTCGCCGGCACGAACCAGCTCGGCCATGGCCTTGGCGACCACGCCGTAGGTACCAGTGGCCTCGACGTCCCAGACGGTCTGGATGCGACCCTGGCTGTCGATGGCGACCATGCCACCCACGCCCTTGATGAACTGACGACAGCAGTTGCAGTCGTGTTCGGTCCGCTCTCGGAAGATCGGGTTGGTGCCGGGCGGGAAGGACTCGATGTAGGTGTTCCAGAGATCATCTCGGGAGCAGTTGACGTGGAAGACCTCGTCGCTGCTGGCGAGGTCGTTGAACCGTGCATTCAGGAGCACGGCGAAGGCGTGGAATTCCATTGTTTTCTCGCTTGTGTGGGTTTGACCCAGATCAGACACTGAGCTCTTTCGTGACCGTGTTCACGAGTGCGGTGTTGATGTTTGAGGTGCCGAGCCATGTGAAGAACATGGACAGTGCCACCGTTGCTCCGTCTTTGGGTTCGCAGGTGCGGACGAAGATCGTACACCACTTTCCCGTTTCCCAGGTCTGGAGAACCAGGCGGGTGCGGCCGGTGGTGGTGAACTCGAGTCGATACCTCTTGGTGGTGTTGACCAAGTTGACGTAGAGTCGACGCTTGTTGGTGTTGGTGACCTTGACGCTTCGACGGTAGTTCACTTGCGTTTCCGTGTGTGAGATTGGCTTACTGGTGGAGCTGGTTGTCCGGCGACGAGTCGGTTGGGCCGGCGGCCCTTTGCCTCTTCGCACTGGATCTGCCGTTTTCCGGTATCGAGATCGGTGTGGATGTGGAAGATCCTGGCCTGAACACGAGCGCCGCTCGCGTAGATCACCGTCAGGGTGTCACCTGGACGGGCGTACTTGGTGTTCGCTTCTGTCTTGCAGTTTCGGAACCATTTTCCGCGGTTGTGGCCTGTTGGCCAGGAGAAGAACTGAACTGATGTCACTGGGTCCTTTTGGCCTGCTGCCTGCAGGCCATGATGATCTTGTCCGTGAGTCCTGGGTCACTGAGCGTTTCTGCGCCAATGACACAAGCCTGTGCTCCGACAAGGTAGGCCTTGCCGTTGTGCAGCTCGATCGTGCCCTCCATGAGGTCGAGGCGTTGGTCGATCTGGTAGATGTTGGCGGCTTGTGCGCCCATCACCACGTTCTGCTTCTGCAGCTCGTTCATGATGCCTAGGCCGTTGAGCCCAAGCAGGAATATTGCCACGCTAAGCAGGAGGAACATCGCTATGTATAGCATCAGTTCTCTCATGGTCACTCCTTCTCAAAGCCCAGGGCTGTGAGTTTGTCGTAGATTTCGGAGAGATTCCAGAACGGCTGGCTGTCAAACCAACGAACTAGCGCCTCGAGTTTGCGCTCAGAGAGGATCTGTCCGATGGAGTAACAATGATCAGAGTCATCGTCATCCATCAGATAGAATTGTGTGCGGGGAGCGTAGCCCTTCAGCCATGCGTAGTAGAAGTACTGGACGGAGAGGGATCCGTGCCAAGTCTCCGGCTCCCTGTTTGGATCCCAGGTGCTTGACCAGCAACCGATTTCTCCACGAGAACCCGGAGCGGGTTCATCGCAAGTACACGGCTTGTGGCCGCAGTGGTGAGGCCAGGTGAGGCCGGGCTTTGCGCCCAGGTTCCAGGTGTATTGCCAGCCCCTACGACCCAGTGTCGTCTCTGTGTCTTCGGTCGGCATCGTGTGGGTAGCTCGCGAGGAATGTGATTTCACCCAGGAGCGGGATGAGGTTTGTCATGTAGAGCCCAGCCCAGTGAAGGGCCTGGCCAGGCTGATCATGATCGCGGGCGTGAGCTTCTGCCTCTGTGAGTAGAGAGATCATTGCGCACCTACTGAACACGTAGTAGAACAGTAGGAGTGCCGGGATGACGGTCATGACCCGAGTAGCCTCGGCAGGTGATCGATCACACGCCAGCCGTCGAGCAGCTTGTTGACTGCCTCATCGGCCCGGGGGCCGTTGACGATCTTGTGGCCGTCGAGACGGGTTCCGACCAGGTTGGGGTTGTCACCTGAGACGGACAGGAAGACGAACTGCAGATCGTCCTTCGAGTCCATAGTCGCCGTGACGAAGAAGTTGTTGGTGAGGGCGGTACCGATCTTCACCGCAGCGAAATTCGGATACTGAACCCAGTTGGCCTTGGTCGCCTGGATGAGGCTGTCTGCCAGAGAGAGGATCTTCATGCTTTTCCTTTTGACCTGAGGTCAAGGTGGGGCGGTCAATCCGTAGGAGCGGACGCCGCCGAGATTGTTGACCTGAAGCCAGACGGTCTTGCCGCGGTGTTTGGCTGCACGATAGTCCTGGTACTCGCTGGCTTTGAGCTTGCGAGAGACGGAATCGCGCTTGTTTCGGTCAATGTAGCTGACTCGAAGCCCATAGGCTTCGGTCTTGATTGCTCGTTCGAGGTCAGAGGTTTCAAACTCTGGCCAGTGAGGACTGTCGTTGAGCCCGCTGGAGACCCTGGTGCGGACCTGTTGCCAACGTTGCGTCCGGTAGTCACACTTCTGCTCGTAGACTGGGTCTGTGCAGTACTTGGTGACGTCTCGGGTACAGGTCTTGGGCACTCGTCGGCTCTTGGTGCATGAGTAGCTGTAGGATTCGCTGCCGTTCCCACATGAGAAACTGCCGTTCCCGTTGCTGCTACATGCTCCTCCACCTGGTACGCTACGAGTCCCGCTACATGTGCCCTGATAGGACTCTGTGTAGGAGCAGTCGTATTGTTCTGAGGTGGTGCCACAGGCGTACCTGGGTCCTTCTCCGTAGTACGAGCGAGCGCAGTTGCCAATCAGGGCCATGCCGGCTCGCTCTCCACGCCCCTGTCGTGGAGGGATTTCTGCTCGCTCACTGGTCTGGTGTCGCCAGTTTCGAACCTGAACATGAGTCCAGGCTTCGACGTTGACCTGTCGTTCCCAGGAGACCTGGTCGACCTGACCCTCCACCGTGTGCACGCTGGTTGCCCAGATGCCGAACCAGAGAATTGCACCCAGGAGCAAGGCTGCTCCTGAGATCATGGCGATCTGACGACGCTGGGTACCGGCCGCGTAGTCCGGATCCTTTGGTCGGCCTGGACGCACCTTGTTGGTGATGCGTCGAGCAGCGGCAGAGATGTCTTTGTACGTCGTTGGCGCCTTGGCTACCGCCTTGGCGACCTTGGAGGCCATACGCCGATGGGCACCGGCGAATCCAGTGGCGTCTTCTGCCGACTCGTTGTACTGGGGAGCACCGCAGGAACTGCAGTGGGTGTCGTTGCGGGCGTTACCGCCCTGACAGTGGGTGCAGAGCCAGTCCGACCCCTGTCGGAACAGCTCAGACAACTCCTTGGTCTCGACCTGCGGGTCGACGAGTGCCTTCTCTTCGGGAGTGACAGGCAGTCGCATGCCAGCCAATTCATCTCGTTCGCGAGGGCTGGGGCAGCTGGTGCATCGCTTGTCTCGCCCTCGGTTGAGAGCTCCGCAGCTAGTGCAGTTCCAGACTCCTTCTTTGATGACACTCATTTGTCTACCTGTAGGTATCGGGGTTGGTTTCGATGAGTCGCCATCGAGAGCTGGGGGTGTTGGTGCGACGGAAGACGTTGTACTGACACTTGTCGGTGATGCCGTGTTCGGCCTTCCAATCGCGAATGCGACTTGCGACGCCTTCGTGGTCGTTGCTGACGAACTCTGGACTGGAGATCCATCGCCCATCAGAGGTCGTGGCCTGGATGTATGTGACAGAGATGGGGTGAATCTGATTGCGAACAGCTTGGCGCTGATCTCGTTCAGCCATCTCGTATCCGTACTTGGTGAGCCAGTTGATGATCTCGGTTCTGGTCTCGGCGCTATGCCCTGCCAGTACCGGCAGGGCATCCAGCACGTGTGTGTGGAAGCTCAGATTGAGATCCCGTGTGGTTGACCACCAGAGCACGCCTGGGGTGCTGCGCTTTCCCGCGTTGTGGATGAACATGATCAGTTCACCAGTCACGGGGATGAGTGCGAAGACGATCTTGATGGCGGTCCCGAACGGAGTGCCTTTGGCCTTTCCTTCACGGTAGAGGTAGTTCACCCACTGAGTACGAGAAGTGCTGTAGCTGATGAAGCCGATGAAAACAAAGGCTGCGATCAGCGCGTGGACGAGGATTTCCATGTGGCTCCTAGATGCCGGCCTGGCTCTGCATGCTCGGACGAGTGGAGCGGAGCAGCCAGGCGAACGTGGTCTCGTAGTCGGTGACCTGGTGGTGGTGCCAGTCGTCTCGGTTGTATGCCAGGTAGATCATCTCCTGGCTCTCGGGGCAGTAGAAGACGGTGTCGCCCATGGCCATCATTTCCCAGACCACGTTGCTGTCTGCCTCTGTGCTGTTCATGAGGCCGATGTTGGTCTTGTGGACCTCCATCTCCTGGGCGGTGGTACGGCGGCAGACGATGCCGCCAGTGATCGTGAAACCTTTGGGCTCGGGCATTGTCGATCCTATTGGTAGTGGGTGGTGACGAAGGCGCGGAGAAGGGAGAGGAGGTGTGTGACGGCGTGATCGATCTCAGTGAGATCGTCGCGAGCCTGCTGGGTGTCGGGAATGGTTCCGACTCGAATGAGGTCTTCGACGTCACTCAGGACGCCGATCAGGTGCAGGAGGAAGGTTTTAAACACTGGTTCACCCTTGGTAATGGAGTAGGCAGCATGGTTAGCTTGCGCTATTTTACCGTATGTGTCATATTGGATGGTAGGCAGCCCGAGACTCGAACTCGGATCTAACTGATTAAAAGTCAGTGGCTTTGGGCCATTAAGCTAGCCGCCCACAAGGAGAATGAACACATGATTGATGAAAACGAGCTACGCAAGCTTTATCTTGACGAGCGTATGACTCAGCGCACTCTTGCTATTCGCTTTGGGTGTTCTCAGACGACTGTCAGGTACTACTTGGGAAAATATGGTATTCGGCGTAGTCGTGTTCGCAAGTATGTTCGAGGTGATGGAACTTATCTTCCAAAGCCATGCACCAACTGCGGAGAGGTCAAGGAGCCGGAAGAATTCTATGCTCAAGACAAGGGAGCGAGACTAAGTTCTTGGTGTCGTCGTTGTCTTATTGATGCTGCGGTTGAGAGGCAGCGCGCTCTGAAGCGTGCTGCTGTTGAGTACAAGGGTGGCAAGTGTCAGTGTTGTGGATTTGACAAGTATCTGGGTGCGTTGGAATTTCACCACCTGGATCCTGCTGAGAAAGACTTTCAGGTAGCTATGTGGCCTCGCAAGATCATGTGTGGTGTTCTCAAGGCTGAGCTGGACAAGTGTGTTCTGCTTTGTGCCAACTGTCACCGCATGGTTCATGCTGAAGTTCTTGAGCTGTAATGGTTGGATTGCCAGGTTGTTCGCGCGGAAGCCTGACTTGCGCCAGGCTTCCGCGATTTGTTGCCAGGACTACCAGTCGGTGTCGAGGCAGCCGTTGAAGACGATCAGGATGTCGCCCACGACGGGCGTGAGAGCCGCGAGCACGTTCGCCCACTGGTTGTGGAACTGGAGGCGGAGCGGGTGAACCATGCTGGGTTCGTTGTCTCGCACAGCCATGTTGTTCCGCATCACCACGTGGAAGTAGTGCCGGCGGGCGAACACGTACCAGATGGCGTACATGCAGAAGAGGAGGAAAAAGACGGGATCCATGATGGTCCTTGTTGTCTATCGGTTTGCCAACCATGAGGTTGGTGAGGGAGTCCAGGAGATTCCGTGCTTCTCTTTGAGGTGGGTGAGCATAGGCTTCCTGAACGTGTCGATGTATTCGTCGTGGATGTTTTGCAGGTCCCTCATCAGCTCGATGTGTTCGTACATCCAGGCGGGGAGCGGGTGCTCACCGTACAGAGGATGTTGGACGATTAGTTCACTGAAAGAGTACTCCTTCTCCAACGCTGGATGATCGTTGGGAATGCAGGCACCTACCCAGCATGCGTTCTCCCAGTCGGCAGACCGGTATCCGCAGTTGGTATGCAGCTCACCTGGCCGTGTGGCCGAGGGGAATTGACGCATGCACTGTTCTGGCTGGGTGTCTGCGTAGGCAAACACCGCGGTGATGATCTCCTGTGCGGTTGGGTTGGACTCCGGGTCGATGATTGGGAAGTTCATTCAGTACTCCGGAACAGCGGACCATCGAGCTTGATGTCGAGGCCGTGTTTGGCCTTCATGCTCTCAGCGAGGTCACGCCGCACGTTGTGGTCCGCTGCGTCGTGGACTGCCTGAAGTCGCGAGAGGACATGTGAGTGCATGTGCATCCAGTAGGGCAGATCCTTGTGGCCTACGAGGATGATTTCGATGGTGCCCGTGTCCTTGAGGGCCGGGTGTCCATTGGGGAAGAATGCGCCGGCGACGCATCGCTCTTCCTCCCCGGCGCTGAATTGCTGGTAGACGCAGCTGCGCCTGTCGGTGCAGCGTCGTTTGATGCTGTTGAGGTAGCGCAGACCCGCCTCGGCAACCTGGGCTGCCGTGGGGTTCTCGGGGACCGTGACTGGGAACTTCATGTTTGCTCCTTCTTGGGGAGGAGGTTCAGGTCACGCATGAACTTCTGGTCCTGTTCGCTGAGACCGTACCCATGCTCGAAGATGCCGTTGATGGCTTCGATGCGCTCTGTTTCCGTCAGCTTGTTGAGCTGAGGAAACTTGTCGGTGAGCACCTTCATCTGCTGTGCGTGCTGCTCTGGTGACTGGCACCAGTAGAGCCGTGTGGTGTTGTTTTCCATTGGCTAGTCCTTGTTCTTGAGCGGACACCAGGTGGGAGTTTCCACGTGCTTGGACTGGTAGGGCCGGTCGCTTGTGCTCACCGGCTTGTACTTGAAGGGTCTACCACTGGCGTACTTGGTCTGGTGTCCAGGCTGCAGTTGCTGGCGATGGGACAGACGACATCAACCTGGATGATCGTGCCCTCGTGCCATTTCTGGCCCTCTTCTCCTCGACGGCCCGGCAGTCGGAAGAAGCATGGGATGTCGAGCATTGTGCTCCTTGTCGGCTAGTTTCGCCGGATGGTGATGTTGCTTCCGTTGTAGACGCAAGCGAGGTCATGCGGGTCGGCCGGGTTGGTCACCCACGTGATACCCGTGGTCTCGTTGTACTGGCCGTACTTCACGAGCGTCTGCTGGGTTCCGAGGACCTTGTCGATGTTGAGCCCCACGGACTTGAGCAGGACCACACCCTGGCGTCCAGCCTGTTCGGCCAGGAACGCGGCCTTTACCGCGGTCTTGATGGCCTGTCGGCGCTCGTCGGGGTTGAAGCGACGGACAATCAGTCCGTGGCTGTCGAGGCTGATGACCTGGTAGCACACGAGGTCAGGACTGGTCATGGCCAGGAACTCGGCCGGTCGGGTCTGTCGGCTGTGCTTGATGAGGACTCGCAGGGTCATTGTGGACTCTCTGACTGGTGTTCACAGAATGGGTACGGGCTTCGCCCGTACCCTTGGAGGTCATGCTGGTTCTTGTGTCAGTGCGTATCCAAGGAGTTCCTGTTTCATCGGGGCTCCTTGGCTAGCAGACGTCGGCGCCGCCCTTCTTCCTGCTTCAGGACTCTGCGCAGATGTTCAATCCTGTCATCTACTTCAGTCAGTGCGTCTTCCTGCCATTTGTGCCTAATGACATTGAGGTCAGTGAGGTCAGCGAGACTATAGATATCGAACGTGACTCGTCCGTTCTCAAGCTTACCCTTGATAGGATAGCCCTTTACCTGATAACAGAACTCATGGTGATGATCTGTTTCCTGGTATCTGGAGACAAGCTCCCTGGCTTGTCTGGCTGTCTCGGCTGAGGCTGGTGTGAGGTTGATTAGCTGACGATCGTACTTCCAACTACCGTGTAGTAGGAGGTCTAGCAGTGCGGGACCGAGTGTGGCTCTGAGAGCCTGTTGGGCTGTCTCTAGCTGGGCTTGGAGTCGTTTGATCTCCTGAACCAGGGGGTTTGGCCTGAGTGGCATTGGTGTTCCTTACCTTTGGGCCCCTGGCCTACAGGGGGTTGGCCAGGGACGGGTGCTGGTCGAGATTGTCGACCTGTGGGGGATTTGGGGAATAAAAAGAGGTGGACGGAGGGTGTTAGGTACCAGGTGTTATCTAACGTCTGTTATCTATAAACAGACTTGTCGATAATCACCAGCTACTGCACGTTCTCGTCCACTTTCTTACCCGATTTGCCGGATATGAACAGTATTGGCCCTGTTTGGCCCTGTTTTTGGCCATTGCGTTTGGCCAGTCTGGTACCGGGTGGTACCGCGTGTCTTCGAGTCATTATCCTGGTAGGGAAATGAGAAGCCTGTCGCCCCCTATCGGGGGCTATGTCTTTGAACCTGAGCCGGCTGCGCCGGCTCTAGTCATACGGTTTTAACCCAAGGCCCCCTATCGGGGGCATTGTTGCGTTTTGGTTTACAATCAAACGTCTTGGGCAATCATACCCCGGGGATTTTGATAGTTTCGTACCCAATGACCATCAGTTAGGTGGGTGATTGTTGCGATTTGGTTTACAATCAGGTGTCGAAACAGGAGGGGCGGCCCCTGTTGGAGCCGCCCCTGGGACGTGGTTGGGTCAGATGCTGGAGCTGTCGGGGATGCCGTTGGCCGGCTTCTCCTCCGTGGTGGCACCGGCGATGGCCTGCACAGCGTCGTCGCTGTTGGCCGAGGCCTTGAGCGCCTTCACCTGCGAGGTGTACCAGCCGAGGAGCATGGCCGGACGCTCGGACAGCTTGTCCTCCATGGCGAGCGCGTTGTCGACGTCACCACCCAGCTCCATGTACTGGGACTCGAGCTGCTCCTTGGCGCTCATGACCGAGCCACCCCGGGTTCCGGCACGGTTGCGGGGCAGGTTGAAGTAGACGCGCTTGGCCGAGACCCAGCGACCACGCTGCGTGTAGCCGACCGAGTAGGTCATGTCCTCGAGGCTGATGCCGTGCGCGATGCAGGCGCTGACGATGAGGCTCTGGCTCAGGTCCTTCTTGAGGTTGAGCTCGCTCCGACCCACGGGCGTCAGGTCGTCCTTCTTGGGGAAGTACGAGTCGTCGAAGCCCACGGAGGCGTTGCCGGACCGCTCCTCGGCGCGGAACTGGTCCATGGTCGCACCCGTGACCTCGTACACCGCCTTGGTGATGTCACCGATGTCGATGTTCGAGCCGTCGGCCTTCACGATGGTGACGCGGCTGCCCTTGATGTCGAAGTGGCTGCTGCCGGGGTCACAGGGCTCCGGCGAGAGGACGGGCGGCAGGGTCGCGAGGGCGAGGATGAGGCTGGTCATTGTGATGTATCCGATGGTGTCTGGTGTTGGTAGACGATGACGGGAAGTCCGTCAGAGAACAGGTCTGGGCTGTGCCCAGACCAAGGGTTGGTCAGGTTCGGGCGTTCGCAGCCACGGGAGCGTCGAGCGGGCTCGGGGGAGCCGCAGGCTTCTCGTCCTTCTTCTCACTCACCTTGTCGAAGACGCGGTCACGGAAGTCGGCCAGGCTGTCCACCAGGCCGTAGCTCACGAGACCGGCACTGGCGAGGATTCCCAACATGGGCAGGATGAGAGCCAGGAAGAAGGCCCACACCAGGTCCATGTCGAAGAAGGTGGCGATGAGGGCCAGCAGGCCCGTACCACCGGCGATGGCTGCCAGGTTGCGCAGGGGTCGCCAGTTCATCTGCTCGGCGGCCGTGGGGTTCTTGTCAGACATGTGTATCTCCACAGCATCGAGGAAAGAAGAAGATGCCGTCAAAGAACAGGCCCGGGCTGTGCCCGGGCCCGCTCAGTGCAGAACTACCTCGCTCGCCTACCACGACGACGGGGGAAGAGCAGACGCACGTTCCGAAGCAGCTGCTGGTATACACCAGTCCAGCACTGTCGGTACATGTTCCATTCTTCCGCCCCGATGCCAGGGTAGGGGACCAGTTTGTTTGCTACCGCGGCTCTGACACCGTTTCGCAGTTGTTCCTGGTTCCAGGGCTGTTCGCCTCCCTTTACCCGCTGACTCTTGTTGAAGAAGCCAATGGAGCAGGGGAAGGCGACTTCCCAGAGGTTGTTGTCTGTCCGCCTGACGGTGAATTCTGCGTCACTTGATACCATGCTGCCGTACTCTTCGAATTCACCTTCAGTGAGTTCGATACCAATGGTATTGAACTCCTTGTAGTAGGTGGCTCGCATGAGCACTCCTGGTAAGTGAGGACGAGACCCCGGAAGGTCCCGTCCTCGGTTGGTTGCTGGAGGTGAGGAAGTGGCGTAACTCCCTCGCCGAAGAGCAGCGACCTGGGGTCGCTGCCTAACAGGCATTCTCCTGGGTATCCCACGGATCCCGTGCGGACTGAGCTTCCTCGTTCCGACGGTCCTTGCGGGCCATGGTCTCCCCCTGCTCCCAGTACTCCTCGATGATGTCCTGCTCGTAAGCATTCATCGCCGTGTTGAGAGCGCTGGCACCTTCCAGCTCCTTGGCCTTGCGGGTGGAGCGAACTCGGCGAATCAACATCGCCTGGAGGTCACCGACGCAGTCCTTGCAATCGCACAGACGAATCGGGTCACCGTTGCCTCCGAACTTGCTCTTGCCGTGTCCCTTGTCCGCCCTGACGAACGCGGTCATGGCCTGGTAGGCGTTCATCCCCTGGGGCTCGGTGAAGCACCAGTCGACGATGCGCTTGGCCAGGTCCGGACGACGGTCCGTCATGAACGTGCACTTGCTCTCGACCTTCAGTCCCAGGAGGTTGCTGATCGGGCTGTTCCCACTGCTGGCGACCTTGAACGCGTAGTTCGGGGTGTTGCAGGGGTAGTGAGTCCGGTCGCTGAAGACCTCGGGGTTGGTGCTGTAGATCTTGGTACCCTTGCGGCCCACTCCGTCCCAGGCCCACCAGGTAGGAGTCAGCTCCATCCACCAGATGTCGATGAGGTCCTGCAGGGTCAGGCTACCCATCTTGATGTCCAGCTCGTCGTTGAGCCGGTCGATGCGTGCCAGCCTACTGGCCTGCGCATCCTCGTTGGTACCCTCCTTCTCCTTGCCTCGGGTAGCCAGGAGCTTCTTCATCTCCTGACCGTACCAGTTGAGACCAGCGTCCTCTCGGAGTCCCTGTGCGTACTCACCCCAGGTGAGCCGACTGGGAGTGACCTCCACACCAGCGCGACCCAGGGCCTCGACCAGCAGGTCGCGAGCCGGAATCGTCTGGTCCTCAGTCCACTCGGCCTCCATGTCCTTCCAGAGCGTCATCGCCCGGTCGTGACAGTAGTGCACCCAGTTGCCATGCTGACCAGCCTGCTTGCGCCGGCTCTCCTGCCAGTGACGGAACCCGATCTTCTTGCGGAGCTTCGTGCGCTTCTCCTCTCCGTCAGGGAGGATCTCCACACGGTGCTGGGTACGCCAGCCGAGAGGCCAGCCCGCCACGATCTTCCAGGTACCGTCTTCCTGCTTGATCTTGCGAGTGCAGCCGTGGGCAATGAGCGTCTGCTCGTACGCCTGGCTGTACAGCTCGACCGGGAAGGCACCAGCCTCCTCAGTCAGGAAGTTGTCGGTCACGTACTTACCGTCCACCTTGTGGTGGGCGTGGTACTCATCAGTTGCGGAGTCCTGGTACCAGTTGTCCTTGTTCGCCAGCTTGTAGGGGTTGCTGGGACGAACCAGGCGCTTCTGGCTATCGATGGCCTCCTGGCAGCCGACAGCGAAACCCAGGGCCATGTCACTGGCACCCACGGCATCGAGTCCGGCCTTCCAGATGGTCACGAGACCAACGGGGCCCATCGGGTCCCCGCCGATGTATCGACGTCCCTCGACACTCCACGTGTCCTTCTCCACCTTCACGCCCTCGGGCTCGATGTGGAACAGGTCGTTGTTGAGCCGGTTCTTGAACAGCTCGACCAGGTTCGGGTCGTCACTGATGCCGACCTCATCTCCATCATCATCTCCCTGCATGCGCAGAGTGATGTCCTTGGAGTTGAGGAACACACAGTTCCGCACGATCTCGCCGCGCCCGTTCTTGTGCCCCTCAGCCTCGAAGAGGTGATGAGGACTGGGCTTCACAACCTTGACGGTAGTGAGACCCTGAGCCAGGATGTTCGGGAACCGGAAGACAGCCAGTTCCGTACCAGCCTTGTAGTGTGCGATGACACACGTACCGGGCTCGATGGTATCGTCGATGATGGCGAACGGGTACTTGGCACGGATGCCGGCCCCCTGAGCCGGCGTCCACAGAACCTGAGCCAGAGAGTCTTCGAGCTTGCGCTTGAGCATGGGGATGCTCAGAGGCGAGATCTTCTGACCCTCGGGGAGCTGCTTGTTCATGGCGAGCAACAGCTGAGCCATGCGCTTGAGCTTGGGGTCATCACGGGTAGCGCGTCCCAGGAGTCCATCGGGACCCAGACGACGAATGCGCTCCATGGAACCGGCGATGAAGCCGTCGAGGAGCTTGCGCACGCCGCCCTTCTTCTCCAGCATGTCAGCCGCGGACTCGAACGGACCGACGGGCCCGAGCTGCTCCACGACCTCGAAGCAACTGGAGACCTTACCCATGTGAGTCTTGGCCTTCATGATACCAACGAAGACACCCTCGTCCATGACAGCAGCATGAGTGTTGAGAGCGGTACCCAACTCAGCCTGGTCCTTGTGATAGGCCTTGTGAGAGCCCTTGACCTGCAAGTGGTCGAAGTGGATACCCGCCTGCTCCTCAGGCGGGAGAGCGTCGTTGATGCCAGCGCGGGGACGGACGATGCCCTTCCACATCTTGCCAGCGAGAGTGAAGGCAGTGATCTGGAAGTTGACGGGACCGTAGCGAGTGACCAGGTTGGCCATAGTGGGGTGAGCCGGGTCGTAGAGACCCGAGCCGTCTGCACCCTGCGGGACATCTTCGTAGAGCGTGACTCCACTGGTGCTGAGTTCATCGTGACCCACCCGCTTCTTCGCCATGACCAAGGCCGTGCGGACCTTGATGTTCGGAAGGAAGCCCTCCTTGACGAGTGCGGCCCGGAAGCGCCGCACATAGCTCGCACAGTCCGTGTGGACAGGGAACATGTTCCCAATCCAGGTACGGACGTGGTTGCCGACCGGGTTGTCGCCCACGTTGAAGATCGTCTTGCCAGCCACGTAGAGCCAGCCCTGCTCCCAGAAGTGGTCGATCTCACTCTCGGGGATGAGGTACTGGCCCTCACCATCCTCGGTGTTGGGGAGCTTGTTCTCGACGTTCATGACCACCGGGTGGTCGAGGTCGATGCCGAGGTACTCGAGGGTGCGCACGAACAGGCCGGGCGCATCCAGGTCGTGATTGTACCGCCACTGGACGGTACCCTCCTGGCGTCCGCTGCTGCGGAGCCATGCCTGCATGTGGATGACCTCCTGCCACAGCCCACGGTACTCCAGGCTCGCCTGCTCGCGAGCCCACTTCTTGTCATCACGGATCTCGAGAAGCTTCGCCTTCTCGTACTGCTCCTCGGCGACTTCCCACACCTCCTCACCCATGGGGAGGGTCAGGATGTCGCTCTTGGTCACGTTCTCGTTCTCGAACAGGAGCCGCAGGTCAGACTGCAGCTCCTCGGCCTTGGTACCGGCGATAGCCAGGCACCAACTGCCCTGGTCCTCGTAGGACCGCTTGATGTGAGCGATGATGCTCATGTATTGCCTCCAGCATATTGGCATTGAACAGCACGACGCTGTGCGTCGTGTGTTCGGGTTGTATTCAGGATGCTCCAGTCATACGCGGAGTCCGATTGGGCATTCCAATGAACTCCTCGCGGAGTAGCAGCAACCTGATAGGGAATGGTCATACGGGGCGAGAGTTATACGCTAACACTCATACTCGCATAGCCATAGAAATGAGAGGCCCTGGGCGGGACACCCTCGATGGGTGCCCCGCCATAAATACTACAGAATGAACGGCTTGATGGTGATCTTGCGGATCTCGGGGATCAGGATCTTGACGAACCTCGTGTGCTCGCCAACGACATCAATCAGCGGACCGAAAGCCTGGTGGTGCCTGATGATGATCGTCACCGGACCCTGAGCCCGAGCCTTGCCGATCGCGATAGCCAGCTCCGAGGGAGTGGCGAGATAGTTGTCTTCCATGTTTCTCTCCGTGGCCATGTCAATGCTGAATGCATGACGGTAGCCATAGAAATAAGGGGCGTGGGCGAGGACCCCTGGAGGTCCCCGCCCTGCTCTTCACCGCTCTCGTTCGACAGCCCAGCTACTGTAGATCTGATTGAATGCGATGAAGCTGAACAGCAGACCCAGTGCTCCCACCATCGGGTAGAACCACATGGGCGTCCACAGCAACACATTCATCCAGAACCAGCGCTTGGGCCACGGTCGACGTTCGAGCACTCTGCCCAGCATGTAGATGAACCACAGTCCCGAGCTGATAACCGGGATGACCCAGTACCAGACGCTCAGAACCAGTGGCCACACATTGGGCTTCCACAGATCACAGACCCATGCCCAGACTTTGATCTGATAGACCAGTCCGTACATGAACCAGTGAAGTGTGAGCTGAGCCAGCATGATCGCCAGCACAGCCCACACGATACTCACTACTCTCTTCTTCATCAGTGACTCCAACCTCGCTTCTTGGTCACGTGGGCCTTCACCGTCTTGTTCTTGAGCTTCTTGGCCTTGCGTCGAGCGCGCTTGGCCACGATCCACAGCCGCGTCTTTTGGAACCGCTTCATGTTCACTCCTACACGACACTTTGGTGTGTCATAGAAATAAGGGGTGGCACCCCCGGGGCCCGAAGGCCCCGAGGGTGTTGTTGTCGCTACTCTCTCAGTTGTTGACGTTCATGTCGAACCGAGCCCACGTCGGCTTCATCTCAGCCTTGAAGCCAGCGCTCCGAGCCGCCTTGACCCACTGCTGCAGGATGTAGCGCAGGGTCACGGTGCCGTCGGTCTTGTGGCCGCGGTTCTGGTTGTAGAACGTGCGCTGCCAACGCACAGCCCAGACCCCATCGCCGATCTGCTGCATCTCCACGTACTTGGCGCGGGAGGCCGCCCACTGGCGCTGGTTCTGGTTGAGGGTCGTGTTCCACTTCACATCCTTCCAGAACTGGAACACGCTCATCTCCTCGGGGCTCCAGTTCAGCGATCCGGTCTGCTGCGGCACCTCGAGCTCCTTCTTGCCCTTGGCCTCCATGGCCTTGCCCAGGGCCTCCAGCAGGGCCTTCTTGCTGAGCCGGGAGGCCTCGACGGTCTTGCCCACGAGCTTGTGGTCTCCCTGCGTGTGCGGGTTGATCTCGACGACCAGGCCGTTGATGGTCACGTTGATGGTCATGGTCTTCTCCTCGTTGGTGTTGCTGTCGGGGGTGGTCTTGGTCTTGGTGGTCACGGTGACCTCCTGCTTCTTGGGGCTGGCCTCGTCCTGCCAGCTCTTGGCGAGCATGCTCGGCACACCGAGCTTGACGAGCTGCTCGGTGGTGGTGGTCTGGTCCTGGAGGTGCATGATCTTGGTCAAGGTGCCGACGTCGGCGTCGACCATCATGGACATGGTCAGGGTGAAGGCGGTGTCGGTGTTGTTGTCGGTGATGGTGGGCATGTGCTCTCCGTGACTCTGTATGCAAGGAAGATGCATATCTTGGTGAGTCATAGAAATAAGGGGTGTGACGCCCCGGGCCCGAAGGCCCGAGGCGCGTCTGTCTGCTGCTCTCTAGTTGAAGAGGTGGAAGGTGTGCCACTCGCCGGTCATGACGTAGATGCTGAGCTGCACCAAGGTGACGAAGACAAACGGGCTGATGGCGGTGAGCAGGGCGGCGATGATGATCTGCTTGAACGACATGATGTACTCCATGTTGCCTTGATTGGCATAAAAGAAAGGGCCAGGCCGTCCCGAAGGACGACCCAGCCCGCACTCTTTACTTGCCACTCACACCAGCAGCAGCTCCTTGCGAACCTGGTGCTCACACCCGTCCGCGGCCGCGCGCAGCTTCTCCAGCTTCTCGATGCCAGCCCTGACTCTCGTCATCCACTGCTCATCCGAGATCGGCATGCCGTCGATCTCCTCCCTGGCCGACATGATCCGCAGCTCACGCAGCTGACGCCGGACGTCCCCGATCTTCACCGCCAGGTCATCCCGACGCCTGTCGACCTCCCTGTAGATGTTGAGCTCGTAGCGGGTAGTGATCTCGTGGTCACTGGCGCCACCCAGCTGAAGCTGATGAATCCGTCTCCTCAGGTCTTCGAACGTCATCTGTCTCTCCTACTTGTTGGTGTTGGTCAGGCCAGCACGACACCGGGCGTGCATGGCCAGTTCGCGTGCGCTGATGGCGACTGCTCGCCAGACCACCGCGCCCGGGCTCTTGATGATGTACCGTTGGGGGCCACCCCAGGTCACGGTCCCGAGACCCTCAACCTCGGCGCTGTACTTGTTTCCGGTACCGGTGATGGGGCAGCCCATGCCGATGTGGGCCTTCTTCCGACGAACGACGGGTCGAATCTGATGACGGCTTGAAATGAGATCTGCGATGCTCATGTGTCTTCCTTGTCATGGCTTGATTGCCATAAAAAGGAGGGCCCCGAAGGGCCCTCCTGTAGTATCACGAGCTACAGGTCCCGATTGGCTCTAGCTGAGGAACGGGAGCGCATACGCTCGGTCCCAGAGAGCCCCCAGCTCCGGGCTGTCGTCTCGCACCTTGTACAAGGCGTTGACGACCTCCTGCAGCTCCTGGTCGTAGGACGCCGACAAGGTGAACAGGGGCAGGCCCTGCACGATGGCCTGCCCACGGCGCTTCGTCTGCTCCTCCTCGACGTTGAACTCCGGGTCTGCCATCAGGCGGTTGTACTCGCCGAGGGTGAACACGGCGGCACCCCAGGCATCGCTGATGACCTTGGCGTCCTGCTCCAGCAGGTCCACCCGGACCTCCAGGCTGGTGCGCGCGTCTCCCCAGCCCACGACCTCGACCTTCTGGCCGAAGATCGCTGCCAGCACCGACAGGTTTCTCCCGTCGATCTCCAGCTCGGCCTGGACGGGGTTGCCGTAGACGGCCCCCGGCACGTGCATCGTGTGCACCTGCTCCTGGCTGAAGACCTCCTGCACCTTCCGGTACAGGTTGTGGACGCCCTGGCACTCATCCTTGTTGCGACGAGTGGCGCTCGTCCACAAGAGCGCCGGCATGCACTTCTCCCCCTTGGCGCGGACTTCCAGGCTCTCACCATCGGCGCCATTGCTGTAGGAGACCTCCAGGGTCTGGATCACCACGCTCTCGGACGTGCTGCCCTCGAAGGACGTGAGGGTGGCCGACGTGCGGACGCCGTTGTCGCGGGTGGCGTGGATGCGGACGGTGGGGTAGCTGGTGGTCATGGTATGTACTCCTAGTACATTGTGCGCACTGTGCGCGTTTGGCTGAGCATACGACGTGTACACCCTCTTAGCCATAAAAGAAGGGGTGCGGGCCGCCCCCAGAAGGGACGACCCGCGTGCACTCAGCTACTCTCTACTCTCAGTCGATGTCAGCCCACTCGTCGTCGCTGAGGTACATCGCCCCAGCGATGGCGGCCAGCACCTGACCCCCACCGCCATGCACCTCCCACATCTCTCCCTGCTGAGTGAAGGTGCGAACTAGCACCTCTCCCTGCTCACCGACGAAGAGGGAAGTGGTCTCTCCCTCCACGGCGGTGGAGGTGACGTGCAGCACCAGGCTGTCTCCCTTCACCCACTTCCGACCGCCCTCACGCAGCCACTGGACCCCCATCAGGGTCACCTGGCGGTTGTTCGCGTGATCGATGATCAGATTGCAGGCTCGACTCGCGGCTGCCAGCCGGATCGTGTCTCCGCTGGCCTTCGCGTTGTGGGCCTCCATGCAGATGTCCCGCAGGCTCAGGTTGTTCATGAGCCACTCAGCGTGGATCTTGGTTCTGATGTTGTCGTTCGCGGGGTGGGTCGGGTCGAAGGTGTCCAGGATGCTCTTGCTGGTCTTCTTGGCGGTGATGTCGGTGATGTTGATGGCGGACATGGTGTGTACTCCTGGTACATGCCTTGATTGGCATAAAAAGAAGGGCCAGGCCACCCCGAAGGGTGACCCGGCCAGAGCGCGTTTGCCTACCAGAACTGCGGCATCGTCCCGGCAATCTGCCAGGCGATGTACAGGAACGGTGTCGTGATGAGGGCCGCAGCCCCCAGCTCGGCGACAGACATTTCTCTACTCCTCGATCTTGTTGAGAATCTCGAGGACGGCGTTCCAGTCGTCCTCGATCTTCTTGGCCTGGAGGTAGCTCTGGGCCTGCTTGTCGTCGTTGAACCGCAGCACCGCCTCGGCATGCCGTCCCCAGACATGCTGGCCCCGGTATGCCTGCGACCACAGCCAGCGCTTGCGCTCCTGGGCGTCAGTCAGGTCCGTGCCCTTGAGTCCCTGGCTGAAGAGCTCGGTGAGCTCCTCGGCCAGCTTTCGTGCCTGGTGGATGTCTGGAACGATGTCCATGATGCTCATGGTGTACTCCTTGTACATGGCTGAGTTGCCATAAAAGAAAGGGCGCCGTGAGGCAGGCCACCCCTCTAAGGGACAGCCTGCCTCTTGCTCTTTGACTCAGTTGTGGATGCAGATAGCACCCATCGCGTGCTGCTGGCGGAACCACTTCTCCCGCTTGTCTCCCGCAGGCAACCACACGTTGTAGTTGCCACCGGTGTAGACGTACCGGAATCCCTTCCGGCTCATGATGTCGGTGAACGCCACGTGGGCGATGCTGAACGTGATCTGCTTGAACTCGATCATATGTCCTCCAGAACATTGGCTTGATTGCCATAAAAGAAAGGGCGCGAGGCGCCCCGGGTCCGAAGACCCGAGACGCCATTCTCTCACTTACTCACAGAGACATGATCCCGTAGGAGATGCTCTTGCTCTCGCTGCGGAAGTCCCGCAGAGCCACGTAGCCCTGCAAGCAGACCCACGCCACGTACACAGTCAGTCCGGTCAGACCGACGAGCACGTTGACTCCGATGAGCACAAACCAAGCCAGCGCGAAGCTGAACATGGCAGCCGAGAACACGAAGCTTCCCTCCACGAAGCGGCTCCGGAAGCCGTCACGCACCACCAGGTACGCGTTATCCAGACGACGGATAACCGTCAGGCCAGCGTTGGCGATGGTGTCGATGACGAGGCGGACCGGGGTCTCCCAGCAGTCCACAACCACATCCTTGAGGATGCGGCTGATAACCATCAGGCTCTTCTGGCGGGGGCTAACCCAGGTCGGGCTAACCCAGGAGTTGATCTCGTAGCAGCTCTGCTTCACGGTGCTGTTCCAGCGCATGCGCGTACCGGTAGCGGCCCAGATGCAGTGGTTGATGATGTTGATGGCCATGAGGCCAATGGCACCACCCACCAGCAGGCAGGCGGGCAGGGCGATGATGGTGTTGATGAACAGGTTCATGGGAATGTCCTTCTCTTGGGGGTTCTGACAGGAAGGCGGGCATCTCACCCCGCCTAGCGCACGTATGGGACGTACGGTTATCCAGCACTCCTTTCTGGCGAGTTGCATCTCCACTACCGGATCGTGGCCTCTCGGCTCCCCGGTTACAGTCCAGGTACGGTTTTGACAGCATGGCCTGGTTCCACGCCACAAGGGTCTACACTGGTCCCTTGTCTCAGTACCCCCTACTGGCCAGGGGTTGGGAGCTGCCTGGGGATTCTCACCCCTCCCGGATGGGCAGCGCATCACTGGTACTCGGCTGGATCGTCCATTGGCCTTTCCCGTGCGTCTCCTATTCTAGACAGGAGCTATCTATCCTACATCCCAGAGGTAGGCTCTCTGACCACTTCCTTGTAGTGGTCTAAGCAGGTAGTGTGGTTATCGCCTTCTACCATGGCTAGTGCATGTTCTTTTTCTCGGGCATGCACGCCCTCACCGATCTGTTCGCTTCATGGGCCTAGCATCAGCATGCTTTCCACTGCATGCTGAGCTCCCACTGGGTACGTGTGTCACGTCATGCCACGAGGGCATGTCCTGTCACGTACCTTTCCCCAGGTTAGGTTGTGCTTGGTACCCCTATAGGCAGGGGGTACGTATACACAGTGCACGGGTGCACACCTGGCGACACGACACGTACAGCCCTTAAGGCACGGGGCCTAGGCTGCACTCACTGCACCCAGAGGGTACAGCTACCGATCGGTAACGTTGGTCCTACTAGCTTGATTCGCATACACATGGAGGTAGGACTCTCCTTAGTGTATGGGCATGGTGTGTACGTAGCGTACACTGGCATCCCTGCCAGGCCTGTGTCATAGGCTGCCACCTATGGCACTGAAGGCCATGGAAATAAGAGGGCGCACACTACTTATATAGCGCCGTGTGCGAGGGCGCATGTACTCAGAGCTCCCAGGTGCAGGAGGCCAGGCTAACCTGGGCCGTCCCCACCATGCAGGTGCTCCCGAGCTCGGTGTCAGGCTCACAGTAGTCCGGGTGAGGAATACGCTTCCTATCCCAGGTCATGTGCACCTTCGCCGGCCCAACCAACGTCATGAACGTGGTCTTGCTCATGCCATGCGGTGCCTTGGCACAGCTGGTGTGTGCCTTGACCTGCATGGCACTCTCGAAGCTCATACCATCGCCTTCGTAGCTGGGGTTCATGAAGGACATGACCGCCGCCGCAAAGGCAATGGAGAGCACGAGGTGCGCAAGGGTGCGAGTGCTGGACATGGTCTTACTCCTGTGTCGGGGATTGCGGCAAGATTGCCTGGACCATAGAAATAAGGGGCGAAACCTTACCCGGGTGGGCTCGGAACGCAGAGGGACCCTACCTTCAACAGCGTAATTAATACCTGGTGTCACACTCCTGTGTCTCATTTCCTACCCCCCCTGGTAGGACCGTGGCTGAAATTTTTATCAAAATCACCTGGTCACGCCCACGCGGGGCCTTAAATTCCTCGTATGGAAAGCCAACTACTCGCCTTGTCTCGCGCCCTTCGCGCCCTTCGTGCCCCCGGGGTGTACCAACGATTTCATGCCTACCGCTATAGTTTCTTCGTTGACAATAGCAACCAGGGTACCGCCTGTCGTTGGGCCCGTGCCACGGCCGTTAGTTACGTACGCGAACGCGAAGCCGCGGCCCTGGGGCCGTTGTTGGACAGCCATGGACATTCTCACCTGAAGGAACTGCTTTGAAACTACGAATTGAATCCGATGGTACCGCCTCCGGTACCAGGGTCTTGACCTCCGACGGTCAGGTGCTTGAGGGTGTTCAGTGTCTGTCACTGACGCTAGTGCCTGGTCAGGCGCCCGAGGCTATGTTGGTTATCCAACCCCTAGAGTTGGCAATGGTTGTCGACGCCAGCCACGGTGGTTGGGTTGTCGACGAGGAACCTGTTAGTCAGCAAGACATTCGCGCTCTTCTTCCCCCGGGTCTAAGAGATGTACTGGACCCTCGTCCAATTGGAGAACTCCCTTGATCCGTCCCACGCACCTTCAGACAGAACTTAAGCCAGAGCTACAGGGCAAGCGTCTCACCCGACGTGATGGTGGTTGGTATTGGACCGATGGCGAGGCGGGCTTCCCGGCAAGTCCCAGTGAGGTCATCGACGCCCTTCTTCCCTACTCGGTTGCATGGCATGATGAACACGGACTACTGGCCAGACCATGAGCGACGATAAAACCCAATTGGCGCTTGTGCGCGATCAGCAGCTGGCCAAGATCCTTGAGCCCGCGGCTGAGGCCAGAGCCTATCTGCAACGCATGGCACCCGAGCGTGCTGAGCGAGTTCGCAACAGCCTAGCTAGCATGAAGCACGGTCTTCATGCGGTGGCGCCCCTGACTTGCGGTGGACCCCACGGTTGTCCATTCGTCAAGCATTGTCCTATCCCAACGCAGGAGGAGAAGGCAAGTGGCAAGTACGGGGACATCGAAGACTATCCTGTGGCGCTCCCTTGTGTACTAGAGCAGGGTTACCAGCGTCAGAAGATCGTCGACTACGTTCAGCACCTTGATGTCCAGCTGGAGAACCCGGTTGAGATGAGCATCGTTAACGAACTGGCGATCATCGACCTGCACAAGAACCGTGCGTTGATGATCATGAGTGAGGGAGATCGTGACGGAGACGGTCGTGACTTCCTAAGGCAAGACCTGGACTACACTGAGACCGCCGACGCCTATGAGTTGGTTAAGACCACGAGCCTGCACCCTGCGTTCGACGTGCTAGACAGGCTGGAGAAGCGCCGTGAACGACTGCTGGAGCGACTGGTTGAGACCCGTAAGTCCCGGATTGAAATCGACATCAAGCGCGGTGCCGTGATCGAGGATTCAAACGTGTTGACCGAGCTGCAGAAGGTCAGAGCCCTGTTGAGTCAGCAAGCCAGGCAGACCGTGGATGATCCCGACGTGTTGGACATCCCAGACTGACCTGCGGGCAGTCAGTGTGCTATGTTGAGCCCGGGTCCTGCCCGGGCTCTTTTGGTGAGCAATGCATCCTCTTCTAAGACAGGCGATCCTTCTCGATACCGAGACCTTGGGTCTGCATCGTGGCGCCGGCATGCACGAGCTGGCGATCTTGGACCTGGAGTCCAAGCGGCTTCGTAGTTGGGTTTTCGACCCCAACACGGTCGAAATCCAACCAGGGGCTGTGCAGGAACACACCCGGCTGGCAAGCGCTGCCACAGACAGGGCGATTAGGCACGAGCGTCGTACTTGGATGGAGATCATCAATCTCCAGATGAGTATGGATCAGCAACGTCGTATTGATCTTAATCAGACTTTGGAGGAATTTCAGCGCGCCTCTCCTTGGCTGGCCAAGCAAGCCAGACACCACCCCCACCTATTCGGTCTGCCAGACAATCAACAAGTACGTGTTGATATGTTCCGTCAGTTGGGGATTGAAGCCCGTCTGGGTCAACGAGGTAGGGTCCAGGACGTATTGGCCAATGAGCTGGCGTCTAGTATCAAGGGCAAGACCGTATGGATTGCTAACGCTGTATTCGAAGCCAAGCAGATCGGAGCCCAGCTAGCAGCCGAAGATCCTCAGGTAGCCCGGGCTTTCAAGAGCACGTTGGAGACGTTCAACCCAGATAGCCCAGACCCTTTCTACGTAACTGGTAGCGAGGTAACGAAGGCGCGTACTATTGCGCAGCGCACAGGCGATTTCACCGGCGTTTGGAAGGCCTACCTACAGAACACCCCCAGGGCTGGCGAAACCGCAGTACGAGACATCCAGGACGTGCTACGTGCCATGCATAGCTACGGTAAGAAGCTCGGACTAACCGAGCTCGATGCCGCGTACATGGGAACCGGCATCGACGTCAGTCACAGGATGATGGCTCTCAGTGACGGAGACACCGCCCGGGCCAACATGCCTGAGTTCCACAGGGCAGCCGAAGACCTGGCAATCCACGAGCGCTACGTACTCGAGAACGCGGTTGAGATGACCTCGGCCTTGCAGGAGCTAGATGAGGGCCGAGGTCAACAACTACTTGCCCAGGCCGAGACAGGCGAGGGACCACTAGCCAGGGCGGCCCGATACTTTGCTTCCCTGGAAGCCCACGCTCCACACTTGCGCGAAGAGGCGTTGACCAAGAGACTTGGTCGCGCCTACGAGCAGTTGGAAACCGAGGGCGTGACCTACCAGCGTGTTGGAGACCGTACCTTCAGGCAGCAGCAACAGACACCCGGGGGAGAAAGCGTCTATACCTACAGGAGTTTGCCTGAGCGTGTTTCATACACGAGCATGGGCGACTTCATGGACGCCCTTGATGCCGAGGGACGTTATGGTCAAGAAGCCAGACAAGTCTGGGATCAGGCACCCACGGGCGTAGAGCAGGTCCGACGTTGGGTAACCGACCGGACCGAGCAGCTGCGTGCCGCTCATCCGGATTCGTTTAGAGACACACTCGGACGACTGGGACCACGACGCAGTGTCCTGGCCAGGGCCGGCGCAGAACTCGTGGCATCAACTCCAGTCCGATACCTGGGGCTGGCGGCTGCAGTTACAGCGTTTGCCGGCGCAGCCGCCAGCCCATTCCAAACCACACCCGATGCACCGGAGTCAATCCTGCACTACGGCTACGACCGTTGGCAGGAGAACCAACGAATCGAAGGTCTTGGTCACGGACCGGTCGGGGCTGAAAATAGAAAAATGACGGACTTCGGTAGTCCCTATCAGGGACCTACTGGGGTAGAACAGGTATTCATTGATCAGCAGCTACTGCGAGAGCGGGAGAAATGGCTACGTGCGCAATACGGCGCGACGCATCATGACCCATCACAGCTAAGACTGTTTGGAGGGTTTAGGTTCGGTAGTGGCAACAGGTATATCCACGCCGGCACGCCCACGGCCGGAAAGGCCTGGGGGATGCGGGGCAATCTGATGGCCCTGGATATCGAGGACGGTTGGGAGATCTCTGCAGAAGACGCTGACACCGTGGTGGTCAAGCGCGGTGGAGTCCGTGGTGGGCTTAGCAGCTTCTTCGGACTCAACAGGGGTTACAGCTTCCGTCTCGCCGGTGTCGACTCCCCGGAGACCAGTCACGGAGCACAGAGCTACCACGCGCCTCAGCCTGGAGCTGAGGCTAGTGCACAGGCTCTCAGGCAGATCCTGGCCAGTAGCGGAAGCACCACGCTGGTGTTCGACCCAAGTCAGATGACCTACGGTCGTATGATGGGTGCGGTCATTGCCGATGGACGCAACGTTAACTTCGAGTTGGTGAAGCGCGGTCTGGCCGCACACCTGCCGTTC
>Ga0316207_10001729_pt1 | contig 25324 bp, 22 predicted proteins | sample 6weekpyrite_MG_FD_204943 | JGI IMG/M metagenome (GOLD analysis project Ga0316207, IMG submission 204943) | Microbial mat bacterial communities from mineral coupon in-situ incubated in ocean water Damariscotta River, Maine, United States -... | ecosystem: Environmental > Aquatic > Marine >... | reverse complement strand
TGGGTGGATCAGATCGCGGTGTTGCTGGAGCAGGGTATGGATGTGGTGCTGGTGTCTTCCGGCGCCGTGGCCGAAGGCATGTGCCGCCTGGGCTGGAAGCAGCGTCCCCATGCGTTGCATGATCTGCAGGCGGCGGCTGCGGTGGGTCAGATGGGGCTGATTCAGGCCTGGGAATCCTGTTTTGCCCGTCATGGTCGGCAGACCGCGCAGATCCTCCTCACCCATGATGATCTCTCCAACCGGGAGCGCTATCTGAATGCGCGCAGCACGATTCGCAGTCTGCTGGCGCTGGGGGTGGTGCCGGTGGTGAATGAAAACGATACGGTGGTGATCGATGAAATCCGTTTTGGCGATAATGACACGCTGGCAGCATTAGCCGCCAACCTGGTGGAAGCGGACAACCTTGTTATCCTCACCGATCAGAACGGCCTGTTTGATCGGGATCCACGCCAGCACTTTGATGCGAAACTGATTTCAGAGGCGCTGGTAAGTGAGTCCTCACTGGATGCTATGGCAGAGGGCGGTGCTGGCAGCCTGGGGCGCGGTGGCATGGTAACCAAGGTTCGGGCGGCGCGACTGGCGGCGCGCTCTGGCGCCTCTACGCTGATTGCCTCGGGACGTGAGTCCGGCATACTGGAAGCCCTGCGTAGGGGGGAGGAGATTGGAACCCTGCTCAGGGCGGGTGAAGCGTTAGTAACCGCTCGCAAACAATGGTTGGCCGGCCACTTGCAGATACGCGGACGGCTGCTGCTGGATGCGGGTGCGATCCGAGTGTTGCGGGAGTCGGGCGGCAGTCTGCTGGCCGTTGGCGTGACGGCGGTAGAAGGCGAGTTTGCTCGGGGCGATATGGTGGTCTGTACTGATAGCGAAGGCCAGGAAGTGGCGCGTGGGCTGGTGAATTACCCCGCTTCTGATGTGCGCAAAATCATGGGCCGGCCCAGCGACCGAATTGAAAGCCTGCTCGGTTATGTGGATGAAGCCGAGCTGATTCATCGCGACAACCTGGTGCTGGTGTGAAAAATTGGGGTCAGAGTACTATTTTCTCAGGCAACATTTGTTTAATCAAAAGGGTGGCAGAAAATAGTACTCTGACCCCAATTTTTCAGGCATAAAAAAAGCCGGTCGATGACCGGCTTTTTTGTCTTCAATACCTGTCAGGCTTTACATTGCCTGGACGCGGGCATTGAGCCGGCTTTTATGACGAGCGGCCTTGTTCTTGTGGATATGACCCTTGGTAACGGTCTTGTCGATAACGGATACGGCAGTCCTGTAGGCAGTCTGAGCCTGTTCCTTGTCTCCCGATTCAATCGCGGCAAGCACTTTCTTGATGAAGGTACGGAAGGTCGCGCGCTGCCCAGTGTTTAGCTGGCGGCGTTTTTCGGCCTGACGGGCGCGTTTTCTGGATTGTGCTGAGTTCGCCAATTTGTTCTCCTGAACATCTGTAGACTTTGAAAGCCGCGTAGTTTGCGACTTTTGCCTGTTTTTGTCAAATAAAAAAAAGGGAGGGGGCAGAGTGATATTTTCTCAACCAGTATTTGTTTAATGACAGGGCAGGATCATACATGATCACAATTTGATCAAATACGCGTTGTTATAGAGGCATTTCCTACACTACCGTCATTGCGGCATGATTTTAGCCGGAATCCAGTGACTTTAAACTCTGGATTCCGGCTAAAATCATGCCGGAATGACGCTATTCTTTATTTGATGGCCTTACCAAAAAAGTATGCTCTTGCCCTGTGTTTAATGAAAAGAGTGCCAGAAAATTTTACTCTGACCCCGTTTTTACATGCTATGCTTGCCGACTATCGTTGAATAGCAAGTAAAAACAGCCACTTATGATGAAGTCAGTGGCCGCCCAGGGGTTTGCAGGGAAGAGTCAGGAATGAGTTTAATTAAATCAGCCGCTGTCGTCAGCGCCATGACGCTCGTTTCGCGGATTTCCGGTCTGCTGCGGGACATGGTGGTGGCGTTTATTTTTCCGGTAGGCGGCGCCACCGATGCCTTTTTCGTGGCCTTCAAAATCCCGAATTTCCTGCGTCGCCTGTTTGCTGAGGGCGCTTTTTCACAGGCCTTCGTGCCGGTGCTGACGGAATATAAGGTCAAGCGGGATACGAATGAGGTGGTGGGGCTGGCGCAAAATGCGGCCGGCACCATGGCTGGAATTCTGTTTCTGCTGACAGCGGTCTGTGTGCTGGCTGCGCCTGTGCTGGTGATGCTGTTTGCGCCGGGCTATCTGGATAATCCCGCGCAGTTTGATCTGACTGCGGCTATGTTGCGTATCACCTTCCCTTATATTCTGTTTATTTCCATGACCGCGCTGGCCGGCGGTATTCTCAACAGCTATGGCCGGTTTGCGGTGCCCGCTTTTACGCCGGTGTTTCTGAACCTGATCCTGATTAGTGTCGCCTTTCTACTTGCGCCGCACATGGACGAGCCGATCATGGCGATGGCCTGGGGGGTATTTATAGCGGGTGCAGTGCAGCTGGGCTTCCAGTTCCCGGCTCTGTGGCGGCTGGGATTCCTGCGCTGGCCTCGCTGGGGTGTTCGCGACCCGGGTGTGCGTAAAATCATGAGGCTGATGCTGCCGGGGATTATCGGCTCCTCGGCCATGCAGATTAACCTGCTGTTCGATATCCTTATTGCCTCGTTTCTGACTGCAGGCAGCATTTCCTGGTTGTATTATTCCGATCGTCTGATTGAATTCCCGCTCGGTGTATTTGGCATTGCCCTGGCGACCGTGATCCTGCCCAGGTTGTCGGAGAAACATACCCAGGGCGATCCGAAAGCTTTTTCCCACATGCTCGACTGGGCATTGCGCTGGGTCTTGATTATTGGCGTACCGGCGGCGGTGGCGTTGGCGGTGCTGGCGGTGCCCCTGCTGAGCACCCTGTTTCTGCATGGCGAGTTTTCTGCGTATGATGTGGAAATGTCCAGCCTGAGTCTGATGGCCTATTCAGCTGGGCTGCTGGGATTTTCCCTGGTCAAGGTGCTGGCGCCGGGCTATTTTGCCCGTCAGGATACCCGTACCCCGGTGCGCATTGCACTGATCGCCATGGCGGCGAATATGGCTTTCAATGTGATTTTTGTCCTCGGGCTGATTTATCTGGATTTCAGCGGTCCTCATGCCGGGCTGGCGCTGGCGACAACCCTGTCCTCGATCCTCAACGCCAGCCTGTTGTTGCGTGGACTTCGGCGTCAGCAGGTGTATCAGCCTGAATCCGGCTGGTGGAAGCTGTTCCTGCAAGTCGGGATTTCCAGTGTCATGATGTTGATCCTGCTGTTATGGCTGGGGGGCGAGACGAGCGACTGGATCGAGGCTGGTGTAGCCGATCGTATTCTGCGTCTGGCGCTGATTGTTCCGGCCGGTATCGCTACCTATTTTGCCAGCCTCTGGTTGCTGGGCTTGTCCTTTTCAATATTGCGCAAACCCAGCGAGAGCCGGTAAAAAATTCCGCTTATCATCCCATTACTATATAATCGCTTTTTTTATTCGCGCAGGAATAATGTGCGCAGGTTGGGGTGATGGAGCTGATTCGGGGTCTGCATAATCTTCGCAAACATCACCAGGGATGTGTCGCTACCATTGGCAATTTTGATGGCGTGCATCTGGGTCATCAGGCCGTCATCGGCCAGCTTGCGGAGAAAGCGAGTGAATTGTGTCTGCCGACCACGCTGATTACCTTCGAGCCGCAACCGCAGGAATATTTTGCGCCGCAGGCCTCGCCGCCGAGGCTGATGCGCTTTCGTGAAAAAATGCAGGCGCTGCATCGCTATGCGGTAGATCGGGTTCTGTGCCTGGCATTTAATGATATGCTGGCGCAAATGCCACATACGCAGTTTATCGAGGATATTCTGGTTAAGGGTCTGGGGCTGCGTTATCTGGTGGTCGGCGATGATTTTCGCTTCGGTCGCGGTCGCGAAGGGACGTTTTCCATACTCAGTGAAGCCGGGCAGGAATACGGTTTTCAGGTGGTGAACATGCACACTTTCACTGTGGCCGGTGAACGGGTTAGCAGTACTCGTATCCGTCAGGCGCTGGCAAAGGGTGACATGCTGATGGCGGAGGAGCTGCTGGGACGGGACTACCGCATGAGTGGCCGGGTCGCGCACGGTGAAAAGCTGGGGCGGCAACTGGGTTTCCCGACCGCAAATATTCGCCTGCATCGCAAGGTTTCACCTCTGCAGGGAATTTTTGCAGTAGAAGTTTATGGCCTCGAGCGGGAGCCCCTGCACGGCGTCGCCAGTCTTGGCACACGGCCCACTGTTGATGGCACCCGCACCCTTCTGGAAGTTTATCTGTTCGACTTTGATGAGGGTATTTACGGCCGCCATATCCAGGTCAGTTTTCGTCACAAGTTGCGTGATGAAGAACGTTTCGATTCGCTGGAAGCATTGACCGCGCAGATTAAAAAGGATGTCGATGAGGCAAAGGCGTTTTTTGCATAACCGGAATTGATGGGTTTCGCTTTGCTCTACCCATCCTACAGATGGTTAAAGTGGGTAGGATGGGTAGAGCAAAGCGAAACCCATCAATTAAGCAAGCCAGGTTGGGCTTCGTTGCACTCAGCCCAACCTGCAACTAAATTTTTATTATTTGTAAATGGAACCACTCTGGAAAAGAAATACAAATCGTGACCGACTATAAAGACACACTCAATCTTCCACAGACAGATTTCCCCATGCGCGGCAATCTGGCCAATCGTGAGCCGGCTTTTCTGAAGCACTGGCAGGATATCGATCTGTACGGCAAGTTGCGGCAGCTGGGCAAGCAGCAGCAACGGCCGCTGTTCGTGCTACATGATGGCCCGCCCTATGCCAATGGCGATATTCATATCGGTCATGCAGTTAACAAGATCCTCAAAGACATTATTATCAAGTCCCGCACCCTGAGCGGATTCGATGCGCCCTATATTCCCGGCTGGGACTGTCACGGTTTGCCGATTGAATTGCAGGTGGAGAAAAAAGTTGGCAAGGCGGGGGTTAAGGTCACGGCGGCTGAATTTCGCGAGGCCTGTCGCAAGTATGCGCGTAAACAGGTTGATGGCCAGCGTCAGGATTTTATTCGGCTTGGGGTTATCGGTGACTGGGACAACCCTTACCTGACCATGGATTTCAAGTTCGAGGCCAATATCGTGCGCGCGTTGGGCCGGATCATCGATAAAGGTCATCTGCACAAGGGCGCCAAGCCGGTGCACTGGTGTGTGGATTGTGGCTCGGCGCTGGCCGAGGCGGAAGTCGAATATGAATCTAAAACGTCTCCCGCCATCGATGTGCGTTTCACAGTGCTGGACGAAGAAGCATTAATGGCGCGCTGTCATCATGTGGAAGGTCATGAAGGGACGGGACCAATATCCGTCGTTATCTGGACCACCACACCCTGGACGCTGCCCGCGAATCAGGCGGTCGCGCTGAACCCGACGCTGGAGTATTCCGTGGTGCAGTGCGACGGTGTGGGCGATCATGTGCCTGAGCGTCTGATCATTGCCAGTGACCTGCTCAAGGATGTCATGGGTCGTTATGATGTGGATAAATATCGGGTGATTGCTTATGGCCGCGGCGAGGATCTGGAAGGCCTGAAACTGGCGCATCCGTTTTATGATCGCCAGGTGCCGGTGATCCTCGGTGAGCATGTGACGCTGGAAGCCGGCACCGGTGCGGTGCATACCGCGCCTGGTCATGGTCAGGACGATTATGCGGTCGGCGCAAAATACAAATTGAAAATTGATAACCCGGTCAGCAGCGCCGGTACGTTCGTCGAAGGTACGCCTTTATTTGAGGGCCAGCACGTGTTCAAGGCCAATGACTCGGTGATCGAGGTGCTGAAGGCGAAGAACATGCTGGTGCATGAAGAGGCCATTCACCACAGCTATCCCCATTGCTGGCGGCACAAAACGCCGATCATTTTCCGCGCCACACCGCAGTGGTTTATCAGCATGGATCAGAACGGTTTGCGCGATGCGGCCCTGAAGGCCATTGAAACGGTTAGCTGGATTCCTGACTGGGGCCAGGCGCGAATTCGATCGATGGTGGAAGGCAGGCCGGACTGGTGCATCTCACGCCAGCGTACCTGGGGCGTGCCGATTACTTTGTTTATTCACAAACAGACCAGCAAGCTGCATCCCCGTTCCGCCGAGTTGATTGAAACGGTAGCCAGACAGATAGAGGAAAAAGGCATCGATGCCTGGTTCTCGCTGCAGGCGAAAGATATACTGGGCGATGAGGCGGATGAGTATGAAAAGGTGACCGATACGCTGGATGTCTGGTTTGATTCAGGCGTCACCCACTTCGCCGTATTAAATCAGCGTGAAGGTTTTAGCCGTTACCCGGTTGCTGATCTGTATCTTGAAGGCTCGGATCAGCATCGCGGCTGGTTCCAGTCTTCCCTGATGACTTCGGTGGCGATGGAGGGTGTCGCGCCCTACAGGTCGGTGTTGACGCATGGTTTTACCGTAGACTCCAAAGGACAGAAGATGTCCAAGTCCAGGGGCAACGTGGTTGCGCCGCAGAAAGTGATCAAGAATCTGGGTGCGGACATTATTCGTCTGTGGGTGGCCTCGACGGATTATCGTGGCGAGATGACGGTCTCGGATGAAATTCTCAAGCGCACCTCCGATGCCTACCGGCGTATTCGCAACACGGCGCGTTATCTGTTGTCTAATCTTAATGGCTTTGATCCGGCCAATGATATGCTCGCGGCTGATAAAATGCTGTCGCTGGACAAGTGGGCGGTGGCGCAGACGAATCGTTTGCAGCAGCAGATCACGGCAGCCTATGCCGAGTATGAGTTTCACACCATCTACCAGTTGATTCATAACTTCTGTGCGGTTGAGCTGGGCAGTTTCTATCTTGATATCACCAAGGATCGGCAGTACACCACCCAGGCTGACAGCATCGCCCGGCGCTCGGCGCAAACGGCGATGTACCATATTATTGAATCGCTGGTGCGCTGGCTGGCGCCGATTCTCAGTTTTACTGCGGAAGACATCTGGCAGGTAATGCCGGGTTATCGCAATGAATCTGTACTCCTGAATACCTGGTATGAGTTGCCGGCCATGTATGCAATGGAGTCCGAAGAAGAGCAGGCCATGGCTTACTGGCAGAAAGTCATTGAAGTTCGGGATGCCGTGAATAAGGAACTGGAAAAACTGCGGGTTGCCGGCGCGATCGGTTCCGGGCTGGCTGCTGATGTCAGGGTGCATTGCGGCCGGGAAATTTATGATGTGCTTGCCGCACTTGAAGACGAACTGCGTTTTGTTTTTATCACCTCAACGGCTGATATCGCCCTGTATGAAAATCCGGTTGCCGATGCGGTGCATTATACGCTGACCAGCAATGATGAAATCTGGGTGGCGGTCACACCTTCCAGCGAGAGCAAATGTGTACGTTGCTGGCATCATCGTGCGGATGTGGGCAGCAACAAAAAACATCCCCAGCTGTGCGGGCGTTGTGTAGAAAATGTTGATGGTGAGGGTGAGTCGCGTAAGTATGCATAAAAACAGGGACGAGTGGCGAGGGACGAGGGACGAGGATGTTATCCTTGCGCCTTTGTTTGTCGTAAAAGAATGGCCCTCGTCCCTCGTTCCTCGTCCCTCGTTACTATTATGTTAAAGTGGCTATGGTTATCCGCGCTGGTGATTGTGCTGGATCAGCTCAGCAAGTATATGGCCACCCAGATGCTGGAAATGTTTCAGCCGGTTGCCGTGATGCCTATGTTTAATCTGACCCTGATGTATAACACCGGTGCGGCTTTTAGTTTTTTAAGTGAGGCCGGCGGCTGGCAACGCTGGTTTTTTACTGTCGTTGCCCTTGTCATCAGTGCAGTAATATTTACCTGGATTCGCCAGCTTGATGCGGGTCAGCATCTTCAGGCAACGGGTTTGTCGCTGGTGCTGGGCGGGGCGTTGGGTAATGTCATCGATCGCCTGTTGCTGGGCCATGTGGTGGATTTTATCCAGATCTATTATGATCGCTGGTACTGGCCGGCGTTTAATATTGCCGATTCTGCTATTACGGTAGGTGTCGTTCTGCTGATACTGGATACCCTGCGCAACAAAGCGCCTTGCCATACAGAAGATAAACCTCAAGATTAAATCTGAATACCATGTCAAAAATTGAATCCCTGTGTGTAGGTGAGGACTGCGAAGTCCTGCTTAATTTTACCCTGAGCCTGACCGATGGCACGGTCGTAGATGCGACGGAAGAAAACGAACCTATGCGTCTGCGTATCGGTGATGGCAGCCTGATCGAGGGACTGGAGCAGACCCTGTATGGCTTGAAAGCCGGTGAACGCCAGTGCGTAACTATTGATCCGCGTGATGCCTTTGGTTTTCCTGATGAAACCAATTTCCATGAAATGCCACGCAGTGAATTTGCCGATGATATCGAGCTGCAGGTGGGTTTGATTATCGGTTTCAGTACGCCTTCCGGCGAGGAAATACCCGGCACAATCAGGGATCTGAAAGCGGATACGGTGCTTGTCGATTTTAACCATCCACTGGCCGGACGTGAAATTATTTTTGATGTGGAAGTCCTGAGCGTCAAAAGAATAAATCTAAGGAAACTCTGATTAATTCGTCATTCCGGACGTAGCGAAGCGGAGAACCGGAATCCATGTGTTACGCATCAAGCACTTACTGGATTCCGGCATTCGCCGGAATGACAAGGTTGTAATTAGTCAGGGCTTCTCTAAACCAGGGGGGGCACGGTTTTTGTGCCTGCGCGGAATCTGAATGAATACTGTCACTGATAACATAAAAGTCACCCTGGCGAATCCGCGCGGCTTCTGTGCCGGGGTTGATCGAGCAATCGAAATTGTCGAACGAACACTGGAACTGTTTGAGCCGCCGATCTATGTGCGCCATGAAGTCGTGCATAACAGCTATGTGGTTGCCTGTCTGAATAAAAAAGGCGCGATCTTTGTCAATGAATTAAATGAAGTGCCTGATGACTCGACTGTGATATTTAGCGCTCACGGGGTGCCAAAATCCGTCTATGAAGAAGCACGGCAACGGGGTCTGAGGATCTTCGATGCGACCTGTCCCCTGGTGACAAAAGTTCATCTGGAAGTGGCGCGTTATAGCAAGGCTGAATATGAATGCATCCTGATCGGACATGCGGGCCATCCTGAAGTTGAAGGCACCATGGGACAGTTTGACAGTGCCGGCGGTGGGCGGATTTATCTGGTGGAAACGGTTGCCGATGTTAACGGGCTTGAAATACGTAATCCTGAACGCCTGGCCTATGTTACCCAGACCACCCTGTCCATGGATGATACCGCTGAAATTATTAATCGGTTGCGTGAGTGCTTCCCGGACATCAGCGGGCCGAAGAAAAATGATATTTGCTATGCCACCCAGAATCGCCAGGATGCCGTCAAGCAGCTGGCCTCTCGGTGTGACGTGGTGCTGATAGTAGGCTCACCGAACAGTTCCAATTCAAACCGTTTACGGGAAGTCGCCGAGCGCCTGAATGTCCCTGCCTACCTTATCGATAATGAAAGTGAAATCAAAAGGGGCTGGTTTTTCGGGAAGACATCCATCGGTTTGAGCGCAGGTGCTTCAGCGCCAGAGATTCTGGTTAATAATGTGCTTGCCCGTCTGAAGCAATGGGGCGTGACAGATGTTGTTCAGGATCTGGGAGATAAAGAAAATGTTGTTTTTTCCCTGCCACCGGATCTGAAAAAAGCCCCGTAGGGCGAACGGTTTTACTGGACAGGAATTTGGAACAGCTATTTAGTTGGAACCCCAACAACGTATAGTGTTAGGACTTGCGCCGGTATAAGTTTTGTTGCCCATGTTATTAATGCTAAGTGTCAGGCAATCAGGATCATCACCTGTTGTTTCTGTCGCTGTCAGCGTGTAACCCGCACCCGCTACACCGTTGATTGCATCGATAGTAATTGCAACGGCATAATGTAGATCGTTATATTGTTGCTGGATAATCGGGTTAACCAGGGCCAATGGGAAATTCGCGCCGGCATTATCACAGCCGGTATAATTGCCGTTATTGTTGGAAGCACAACGCTCCATTTCCAGACTCAGGTGGCTTAACCAGTTCACCGCCTGACTGCGACGATTTTTCAGTTCATAATTCTGGAAAATTGGAAAAGTGACTGCGACCAGAATAGAAATAATCAGAAGTGCCATCATGACTTCAATCAGGGTGAAGCCGTGAATATTAGCTTTATGCGTTTTCATTCTTTTCCATGTTGTCGGGAGTTATAAAAAACCGGTGCAGGTATTTCCTGCACCAGCGTACCAGGTTAGTTTGCTAGAATATTCCAGTAATACACCTGGAAGTCTTTGTCTGGAGAAATATCCGCATCGAGCTTTACGGTTCCAAAGAAGGCGGTGACATCCCCGCCATCTTCCGGGTAAATGATGACCGGGCTGGGAGGCAGACCCTGTAAATTCAGGGCGCCCTTGCGATCACTGCGGGTCAGATCCGGGTTGCTGGTATCAAAGTTGAACACCGGTTGCCCATCGATCAGGTTGATGGCCCAGGCAGCGGAAGCTCCCTTCGCTGAGCAGCTGTTGGACTGGTTAGTAGTCGGGGTGAAACTCGAGAAAAGGAGGATGCCATTGAAAGTAACGGCCCTGCCTATGATTTTCTCTCCAATAAATGAACCATCAGGTTCATTGAGTTTGATATACCAGCCCTGGTTGGTATTCAGGGACTGGCGGGCGGCATCAATCTGGGTCTGGGTGCCCTCGCCGATGATATTGCCGGTTGTGTCATAGAGATCATTTTCGGTAACAGTGGTATAGACGGCGTTGCCAGTACTGTCTACGGCCGGGCCACGGACATTGGTATCGCGAAGGACATAGAAGCGATCTTCAATGCTGGTATCCAGCGGGTGGGCACGGAAGCCGGAACCGATGGCGAGAGTGAAGTACTCCTGACTGCCCTGGCGCACATAGGCAACACTTGGCGCATAATAAAAATGGCGATTGTTTGCGGCAGTTGCGGCAGCAACGGCCGTTCCGTTCAGATCAGCAAAAACGCCGCCCGTCGCTAGCATGCCGGCTGTGCTGCTTTTGAGGTCAAAGCGCCAGATACGGGCAGCGAGATCGGCCGCATAGATGCGATCGACATAGCCGTCACCGGTGCTGTCAAAAGCTGTCAGGTTGGCTGCAATGCTGTTTTTCATCTCGGCCAGTTCCAGATCAGCGCCGGAACCCGCGATACTTGCCCACCACAGGCGCTTGCCGGTTTCCGCATCGACGATGAAAATTGCGCGCCCTGTACTGTCATCGGCGGGCAGGGTGGCATTGTCGACACCGGTATCATAGCCGCCACCAAAAATCAGTACATCTTTTTCGGCACCGGCATATTCTATTTTGGCATGGGTCATTTTTGACCAGGACTGCCCCAGTTCCTCAAAATCACCGGGAACACCGCCTTCGATTTTCCACTTCAGTTTAGGGTTGTTGCGATCGGTGACATCCAGCGCATAGTAATTATTGCCGCCCCGGCGCATGCCGAAGTACAGGTATACATGCTCCTGTTCTCCACTGCTGGACTGCTGCACTGTATCATCAGAATTCAGCACCAGGAGATCATTGTTTAGATCCTTGTGCCAGACCGTCATTGGTCCATCCAGACCATAAGTACGGGTTGCCGTTGTCGTATTGCCCTTGAGAATATTCAGGTTGGGCAGCAACTCCTTGGGTACAAAGGCAAACAGCTCATTACCGTCAGTAGTTGCAGGATTACCGTCGCTGGCATTAATAGCATGTAAAAAGCCTTCATTGGTGGTCATGTAGAGAGTAATGTCGGCATCGGCATCGGTTGTTCCTTTATAGTTGACCAGCATTGGTTCACTGTGCAGGGGATCGCCCATAGACTGGCGGTAGTCTGTGGTTGAACCATCTGTATCCTCATCCAGCACATCTACGCCGCGCGCCCACTGGATCAGGGTAGTCCGATCGGCATCGCCGGTAGTAGTGGGGAGTCCCAGCAGGGCATTGGCCGTAGTGTCTTCACTGGTGCCGGTTGCCACCAGGACAGGGTTATCTTCGTGTAACTTATTGTTTGCATTATTCAGCATTATTGCACCGGTCTGCGGGGGCGTTATGCTGCTATCGGCGCCGGTAAAGGTGTATACACGGCGGTTTGTCGTAGGCAGTCTCTCGGCCGTGCCACCCAGTGTGACATCGGCGCCATCGACAATACTGCTCCAGAAGCTTTTGGCGGTTCCCTTGAAGAAGCCGGTAGCGGTATCTACCGCACTTTTGGGCGGGGTGCTGGCATCGACAATGATGAGTTCAGAGTTGGGATCGCCCGTTACTTTGCGCGCCAGTTTGTATTTTTTCAGATTACCCGGCCAGCGATACTTCTCAGTTGGCAGGAACAGAGCGAAATACAGTTCGCTACGGTGTGTCAGGCGATTGAAGGCGTTGACGGATACCGCAGGGGAAATGAAGGTTGTATTGATTCGATTAATTTCAGTCATAATCGAGGTAAAGGCATTGGTCAGGCCGGTAACCGAGTCAGCGGTAAAGTAGCCGACGCTGGGGTCCACATTGCCGCCACTGCTGCCGCCTTTTCGCGCCGTGTCCAGGAGAAGTTGCTGATTGGTGGCAAAACCGATGGTATAGGTAATGACATTCTGTATGCCGTTCAAATTACTTTGATCAGTCTCGTACAGGTACTGTGCGACCTCATCCAGACAGTCATCAGCGCTGTACCCACAGCCCCCTGTAAGGGTGCTAAATCCGGTCAGGCCATTGATCAGGGTGTCGGCGCTATCATCATAGGTGGGGGCGCCATCGGTCAGTACTACTGCAAAGTTCTTCTGGCACTGGAATTCTATCGGGCTTTTATATTCTGCAGTGTTGCCGGGTTTCAGTACACCAGCCACATTGGTGCCCGGATCAGTGCCATCACCGAAATAAACCGGCTTGCCCTGAAAATACAGCATTGCCTCATAAAGCGTTTCCGCCAGTGGCGTCCAGCCGCCGGCAGTCAGGTTATCGATGGTGGCCTTGAAAGTCGGGCGCGTGGTTGGATTGATCTCCTGCATGGGTTCAACGAAATAGCCCCCGACATTGCTCGAATAGGACTTATTATCAAAGCGCATCAATGCCGCATTAATACCGGAAGTACTGTCGATGATGTTTTTCAATACGTCCTGGACAATAGCCAGTCGGGACATGGTCGTGGTAACCCCCGGGCTGTTAAGCCAGTTGATATAGTTAGCGGAATAAAATGTGTAACTATCGCCGGTGCTCGCCCAGGAAATGGCATTGCTGGAATTTGAGCGCCATGGGCCGCCATTGTTCTGGTTGGCCGGATATAGTTTGTTGGCATCAACGCCATCACCATCTACACCATAGTCCGTTTCACATTCAACTCGAGAAGTCACGTCATGATGGTACAGCGTCCTCCATTGATGCGTACCCAGATCCGTCCGGTAACGGGCGAAGCGGCCGGCATAGAAACCTGCCCCACCGGTGCCCAGTGCAGAGCTGGCATCGTTACAGTAAAATGAAGCGGCTTCGATATAGTATGTTGAACCACAGGCGGGCGGTGTGCCAGTCTGGCTCCAGTAATAACGGGTGGAGTCACAGGTACCCGCGTAAGTCGTAGTCGGATCGTACACGCCGGTTGTAACCGTGACGCTGGAATTCATACTGCCGGAGGTGTCGATAATAAACAGCACATTGGGGTTGGCAGTGATCGCGTTGGCGTTTATGCCGGTGAAAATTTCGATGTCATCTGCGTATAGCGGCGCGCCACTCATGAGAATATAAAGAGTAGAAGCCAGAGATAGAATTAGTTTTTTGCTTGCAGTACGCATGACGCACCTCACTGAATATTGCTTAAAAGATTACAGAGTCCGGGTAAATAAATAATATGGACTACCAGATTATTCGTTTTACAAGTTTTGTTTTGGGGTCAAAAATGATGGTGGCAAATTTTCCGTTGAGCTGGTTTGCCTGGTGTAGATGGATGACTTTCCCCCGCTTGACAGCCTGGGTTGTCTTATCGATCGTAAACCTTAGCTTCGGGCAGGTGGAACATTGTCTGGTAATCACATAGCCATCGAGTGAATCATTAATGTTAATTTGCAGGCTTTCAGATTCAATGGCATCTTCGATCATAAGAAATTCAGCCTGTCCCGTCAGCGGAAGCATAAGCAAGGTGAGATAAAAAAGGGTATGGATAATTTTTTTCATGATATTTCTCCGAATAGTGTCTAGGTGGCTGAAAACAGGGTACAAAGCCTTAAGTCTCATGGGCCCTTTTGCAGGATTCCTACCTGGACATTGCTGGTGGCGCCTGAGGTGAGGGTAGATGAGCCAGTCATGGCAAGCGGGTATTGTTTTCCGGGTTCGTATCCCGACATTAGTCCGGGGTTGGTGGGGAGGCTGAAAGTGACCGTGGCAGTGATGCCAGCACCAAACATGTTGTTGATACAAGGGACTGAGAAAGCGTTGGTGTTGGCATTGGGATCGCGGTCGAGTGCAAGCGCGGCGCTTTGCCGCGAACCCAGGCTGGCGGGTAGAAATGCAAAGCGAACACAGGACTCGGCGGCCTGAAAAGTGACGTTCTGGCTTTGTAGATTACCGGCCATGCGTTCTCCTATGCTGGAGGAGCTGAGCATGCTGACGCCCAGCACGGTCATGACTACAAGGATCAGAAGGGAAACAACCAGAACGATGCCCTGTTGCTTTTTTCTGCTGCTTGGAATGTGGGTCGTGGATAGTGTCATTTGTTGATATCACAGGGTCGCGTTATTACGGATGAGTACGGTTGTGGTATAGACACGGCGTATCATCTGGTCGTTAAAGGCTGGAATAGTAGTGTCCAGTAAATTGAATGTGCGGGTGCTGGTTAGGGTCGTCCTTGCATCGACACTGTTGGCCAGCAGGGCGATGCGCAGGCTGACGACTCTGGACCAGTCTGTTATTCCATCACCATCAAGATCCGGTACGGTATTGAAGGTGAAGTACTGGTTAGCGACGAAGTCGCGTGAGTTGAAGGGAACATCGGTATCAACACCGTAGAGCACCTGCATATTTTCAATCCCTTCAACCAGTTCAGTGTTATTACAGAACAGGGCGAAAATGGCGAGGCCTCGGTTATTGGTGCGCCTGGTAGCTCGAATGTCGTATTGGTTCATAGTGGTGTTGTTCAGGCCATTGGCTCCATCGGCATTACCACCATTGGTTGGCGTCTGGCCACTGCAGTCCTGGGTTTCACTACCAATTGTGCCATGGCGAAGAACCAGAACATCACTGGTGTTGGGGCTGCCGGCAACGGCTGCATTATTTGCACTGCCCTGGAACAGAAAGCTTTTTACACCGACGTCGTTAGCGGGAAAGGCGGCCTGGCGGATATCGCGGATAAGAAAATCGATGGCGAAGCGGCCATTTTCCTGGGTGCGCATTAGGCCGTCATTGAGTCGGTTGCCACGCTGGTTGGATTGATAAACGGTAAATAGCCCCGCTAGGATGAGCAGGCTGATGATCAGCGCAACCATGAGTTCAATCAGGGTCAGACCGCGTTGTTGTGAATGTTTCATGTTTATCATGGTTGTATAGTCAGCGTTACAGTTTGCGCGGGTACGGCTCCGAGATTAGCATCACGCACATTATTCCAGCTCAGGGTTATCGTATGTGTAGGTGGAAGAGCAGGGTTGGCGACGCAGGGGGCGGCGGGATCACAGGTAATCGTCATGGTTGCGCCAGGCGGCAGGTTGTCGGCCATGGACCGACATACTTCAAAGTTATCATGGGCCATTAGTTGTGCTGTCGTACAGGTGCCGGTATTACAGTTGGTCGGTGGATTACCGCAGGCATTCGCATTTAAAGCGATAGCCGCGTAGGCTAAATTTGTGTTGACCTCGGTCGTGTTGGCATGCATGCGTTCGGCCATGTCGGTGACAATGAAAACGGCCTGTACCCGTGAATTGGCACCGGAGGTTCCGCGCAGGCCGTGAATCTGCAGACCGGCCAGTCCGAGCAGGCCGACCGAGAGTATGACCAGTGCGACCATGACCTCAATCAGGGTCATGCCCTGTATGTTTTTGCGTAGTGTTCTGCGATTAAAATCAAACATTTTTTTAGTTCACTTTAAACAGGTCTTCAACAATTACGGGCAAACGAGATCAGCATTAGTGTCATCTTCCTGAACGCCGTTATTATCACTGTCCCGTGACAGGCGCGTACGCCCGGAGGCAGTCAGAATAATGGCGCGGGCATGGCGATCGGGGTTTGCATCCGTGTTGGCGCGATCATCACAGCGCATAAAGGTGGCATTGGTGGCTGTTCCTGCTGCTGCATTAAAAACGGTCGGCCTGCCCTGACCGTTAAACATGACGGCAACAGCGCCACTGGCGATATCGGCATAAACCAGATTGGCGCCGGATAAGCGGCCGTGAGACTGAAGCAGCGTCAGCTCATTTGCGGCGCCATCGAATACACCGTTTCCATCGGTTGCCTCAGTCGCGCCGTTATCATTATCGTCAACAAAGACGATCCAGCCAGTGATCCAGTCATTTACGGTACTGCAGGTGACCTGATCGGCGCTGGCGCAAACAGATACCGCCAGATTGCGTTTGACGGCTTCGCTGCGAGCCAGGTTCAAAGTCGCGACCATGTCGTTAATCTGAGTAACTCGGTTGCTGTTTTGCTGGTAAAGCCTGAAACCGGGAAACGCCAGCATCGTCACAATGGAAAACACCGCAAGGGTGACCATCAGTTCGATCAGGGTTAATCCGCGAGAATTTTTCATACGTTAGTTTATAGGCTATCCGGCGGCAGAATTCAGCGGCTATCCGACCAGAGCGCGAAAATACCGGATAAATGGTCGGCTCATAGGCAAAACTGTGCGTGAGTTGGCAGTTGGATGAGGCGGGGTAAGTTACCGGATTAATGGCATAATAGCGTTGTTTTCAATGGTTTGACGGAGTGTTGGATGGTCGATTGTATAGTTATCGGGGGCGGCTTGATAGGCATGCTTAGCGCATGGGAATTACGTCAATCCGGTCTTTCGGTTACGATTGTGGAGCAGGGAGAATGCGGAATGGAATCCTCCTGGGCCGGTGGCGGAATTCTTTCTCCTCTTTATCCCTGGCGTTATGCCGATGCGGTGACCGTACTGGCGCGCTGGAGCCAGGCACGTTACCCGAACTTTATTCAGGTTTTGCATGAGCAAAGCGGCATTGATCCGCAGTTGCAGGAAAACGGCCTGCTGATTCTGGATACGGAGGAAGCTGGGGTGGCAACACGTTGGGCACAAAGCTGGGGTTACCGGCTGGCGCAGCCGGGCGCCGCTGAAACAAGCTCTCTGGAACCTGCACTGGGTGAGTTACCGGACTCGTCACTCTGGCTGCCTGATGTTGCGCATGTACGCAATCCCCGATTGCTAAAGGCCCTAAGGAAAAGCCTGTTAAATCAAGGTGTTGAAATTCGTGAACACTGTGCGGCCAAAGCTCTGCTGCAGGTGCAGGGACGTGTGCGGGGCGTAGCGCTGGAAAATGAAACGCTGTCATCCGCCAATGTGGTGGTGGCCGGTGGCGCATGGAGCGGGAACCTGTTGGCATCTGCAGGGGTGGATCTGCCGGTGCGGCCGGTGCGGGGGCAAATGATCCTCTATCGTGGGGAACCCGGCGTGGTTTCACGCATTATCCTGAGTCAGGATCGCTATGTGATTCCGCGCCGGGATGGCCGGGTGCTGGTGGGAAGTACGCTGGAAGAGTCCGGTTTTGACAAATCCACCACAGAATCGGCGCGCGTGGCGCTGGCTGCTGAGGCGCGGCGGCTGATTCCTGCACTGGCGGGATATGATATCGAGCATCACTGGGCGGGGCTGCGTCCCGCTTCACCTGAAGGTATACCTTATATAGGCGCACATCCGGATATGGTCGGGCTGTATGTCAATAGTGGTCATTTCCGCAACGGTGTGGTGCTGGGGCTGGCCTCGGCACACCTGCTGGCCGACATTCTGCTTGGCCGTAAGCCGATTGTGGCTGCGAAACCGTATGAAATATCCACACCTCATTAGCGGTTAAGTTGACCGGGATCAAGTACTGGTTGGACTTCATCCAAATCCTTACGCTATACTTTGCACCCATGGAAACGTTTGAATCCACAGCAGATAAGCCAAAATACCGTGCAACCGAGCTTTTGCTCGAGTACGGCATTACCCCTACCCAGCAGCGGATAGAGATTGCTAACATCCTGTTTGCCCGGCCGCAGCACGTGTCTGCCGAACAGGTGCTGGCGCAGCTTAACTGTGAACAGCAGAAAGCATCGAAGGCGACCATGTATAACACGCTTGGACTTTTCGCCAGAAAAGGCCTGATTCGTGAAATTATTGTTGATCCTACCAAGGTATTTTACGATTCCAATACCAGCGATCATCACCACTTCTACAATGTGGATACTGGCGCCTTGTCGGACATCGATGATGGCCATATGCTGGTAAGTAATCTTCCGGCAGCGCCTGAGGGCACGGTAGCGGAACGCGTCGATATTATTTATCGTGTTCGCAATGCTGATACTGACACCGATGTTACCCAGTAGCCGGCGAATTTTTTTCCTGTCAGTGATTTTTTAATCGCTGAGGGTTTAATTCCCCGCTGCTTGCAGCGAAACAGTAGGTTGGGCTGAATAAAATGAAGCCCAACAGAATATCGAATGAGGCTCTGTTGGGCGACCGAAGAAAGTGCCTGTGGTGCTTCGTTTCCCATAGAATCCCTTCGGGCTTCATTATGGATTTCCTGAACCTGCTTCACAGGATTCTGGTCTCACTCAGCCCAACCTACAATTAATACCCCGCCCGCTTGCGGCGGGGTGGATTATTCATTTATCCTTCCCGTTGACATTAGTATAATTCCTAGGGTCTGTTGATCTTTCAGATGTTAGGCTGATTTTGAGAAAATTTTAGTCCTGACAAGGCATTTTTTACGTATCAATGCACTCCATTGATAGTAAAAAATAACGCAGGCAGGGCTAAAATTAGCCAAAATCAGACAATAGATGAAAGATCAACAGACCCTAGTCCAGCACATGTGCTGATTTTCTGTTCCCTTTGCCGGAGTAGCTCAGTTGGTAGAGCACCGCATTCGTAATGCGTAGGTCGGAGGTTCAAATCCTCTCTCCGGCACCAAATTATAAATAAGTGGCGAGTGGCGAGGGACGAGTGGCGAGGTAAAACAGCGCTACTCCTTAGTCTTGTTCTTTGTCGTGACATAAAACAGTCGGCGAAATTTCGTGAATCTAAAAGACAATGTTCATGTAAGCTGCAGCGTTGATGATGCTGCGAAAGCTGCGGCTGAGTATTGGCTGCAGTGCGCTGTTGCGGCGATTCAGGAACAGGGTGCATTTCATGTTGCCTTCTCCGGTGGTTCCACGCCAAAGTATTTGCACCGTCATTTACTCACAGATGAATACCGGCAACAGATTGACTGGTCCCGTGTCCATGTTTACTTTGGGGATGAACGTATGGTGGCGCGCGATCACCCTGACAGCAATTATCGCATGGTTCGGGAGACCCTCCTGGATCATGTCGATATTCCCGAGACAAATATTTATCCCATGGTCGATGATGCGTTGCTTAGGTCGTCTGAGCCGGCCCAGTCTGTTCCGCTTCTGGCCAGAAACTATGCGCAAACGCTGGAAGAGCGTCTGCCGCATGACAGCGATGGAGGAATCTGCTTTGATCTGATTATGCTGGGTATGGGCGCCGATGGGCATACGGCCTCACTGTTTCCGGGAACATCTATACTCGATGAGCACAAACGCACGGTGGCTGAAGTCTATGTTGAGAAATTGCAGGCCTGGCGTGTGAGCCTGACATTCCCTGTCCTCGAACAGGCGCATCAGCGTCTGTTACTGGTTTGTGGTGAAGACAAGGCAGATGTGCTGGCGAAGGTTTTTTCTCATGCGGATAAGGCTGACTATCCGGTTAAACGCTTTGCGCTTATGCCGGCCACCGAGTGGTTTCTGGATCAGGCTGCTGCCGGCAAACTGGGTGAGCTTTGATTATGCAGGTGCTGGCCGGCGATATCGGCGGCACCCATACCCGCCTGTGTCTGGCAGAAAAAGAAGCGGAAAAGATCCGTATTGTCCGTGAACAGGTTTATGCCAGCCGGCAGTATCCGGATTTTGTTTCCATCGTTAAAGCCTTCCTGCAGGATAATCCTGATTCCCTTCCTGAGGCAGCCTGTTTTGCGGTAGCCGGTCCGGTTCGCCAGCAGCAGGCGCGGGTGACAAACCTGCCCTGGTTTCTTAAAACAGTAGAATTGGAAAACGCGCTATCGATTGACAGGCTGCTGCTGATCAATGATTTCCAGTCTATAGGCTATGGACTGTCCACGTTGGCAGAAGATCGGCTTGTTACGCTGCAAAGCGGTCAGCCTGAAAAACATGCACGGCGCGCCCTGATCGGCGCCGGCACCGGGCTTGGGATCAGCTGCCTGATCTATCAGGACGGTTGCTATGTTCCTTATCCCAGCGAGGGTGGGCACGTGGGTTTTGCGCCGGCGGATGAGGTGCAGAGCAGGCTGTTGCATTACCTTCAACAGTCACTGGATTATGTTTGCTATGAACACCTGTTGTCCGGGCCGGGCCTGCAACGTATTTACCGATTTTTTCTCCAGGAAAAAAGATTGCCGTCCGAGTTTAGCAAAAGCATCATGCAGGCTAAAGATCCGGCGTTTGAAATTAGCCATCACGCCCTGCTTGGGGATGATGAGACTGCGGTGCAGAGCCTGGATTGTTTTATCCATATCTATGGCGCACAGGCCGGTAATGTGGCGCTGAATTATCTGGCTGGCGGCGGGGTCTATCTTGCCGGCGGCATTGCGCCGAAGATTATCGAGCGGTTAAATTCAGATCGCTTTCTTGGCGCTTTTCATGACAAGGGTGTGATGTCGGAACTGATGCAGAGTTTCCCGATCAAGGTGATCATGGAGGAGCAGGTGGGTCTGCTGGGTGCGGTCGAGTTTGCTTTTCATACATTCAGTGAATTACGCCAGTAGTGATCCTCTCGATCGAACAACTTCTGCACGCCATCCGGTCCCCAGCTTCCCGCCGCGTAGGTGTGAATAAACTCCCGTTCACTGTCCCAGCGTTTGAGAATAGGATCCACGGCTTCCCAGGCATAGTGGACTTCGTCGTAACGTAGAAACAGGGAGCGATCGTTTTCGATAACATCCAGCAACAGCGCCTCATAGGCATCCAGCTGATAGGCGCTGAGTGAGCAGTAGCTGGCATCCAGCTGGGTGGTCTGGGTCAGCATTTCCAGCCCGGGTTGCTTGACCTGCATTTCAATGCGCAGACATTCCTGTGGCTGAATGCCAAGCACGATCCAGTTGGGTTTAAGCTGCTCGATATGGGTTTTGCGAAACAGCTGCTGTGGCGGGTGTTTGAAACGGATACTGATCAGAGAACTGTTTTTGGCCAGCCGTTTGCCGGTGCGTAGATAGAACGGCACGCCGCGCCAGCGCCAGTTGTCGATATACAGTTTCATGGCGGCGTAGGTTTCAGTGCTGCTGTTTTGCTGAATGCCTTCTTCATCCAGATAACCGGGGACGATTTTACCGTTGATTTCGCCCTGCACATACTGGGCGCGAAAGGCGTGCGCATTGACGGCGCGGCGTGAAATTGGGCGCAGTGATTTCAACACCTTGACCTTCTCGTCGCGCAGGGATTCGGCATCCAGGTTGGCCGGTGGCTCCATCGCCACCAGGGTCAGCATTTGCAGCAGATGACTTTGCAGCATATCGCGCAGGGCGCCAACGCCGTCGTAATAGCCGGCGCGGCCCGCGATTCCCTGCGTCTCCGAATGCGTGATCTGTACATGGTCGATATAGTTACGGTTCCACAGCGGCTCCAGCATCAGATTGGCAAAGCGGAATACCAGCACGTTCTGCACCATGCTTTTGCCAAGATAATGATCGATGCGAAACAACTGGGTTTCATCGAAGTGCTGGTGCAGGCTTCTGTTCAGGCGGGTCGCGCCTTCGACGTCATGACCGAAGGGTTTTTCGATGACGATACGCCGCCAGCCCCCATCTTCATGATTCAGCCCGGCTTCGGACAGGGCCTGACTCACCGGTACATAGAAACTGGGGGGAATAGCCATGTAGAAAATAATATTTTTTGGGTAGACCGGATTGCTTTCCAGTTCCTGGCGAAGTTTCTTCAGGCTTTTGGGGTCGCTCATGTCACCGCTGAACATGTGCATGCGCTGGTGCAGACGCGCCAGCACCTCCGGCTTGGCGCCGCCGCGGGCCTTGTCGGCGAGGATCTTATCCATGGGTTTGCGCCATTCGTCGCCATTCCATTGCTGGCGGCTGAAGCCGATGATGGCGCTGCCATCAGGAATGCGTCCGGCTTCCTCCAGATGATAGATAGCCGGCAATAGTTTGTTGCGGGCAAGGTTGCCGGTAGCGCCGAAAATGATAAAGGTGAAGGCTTCGGTCATGGTCTTATTCCCTGTTTTTATAGCCGTGGCCGCCAAAGGCGTTACGCATCATGGCCAGCATTTTATTGCTGTAGCTGTCCGGATGCTGGCTGGCAAAACGCATATTCAGCGCCAGCGCCATTACCGGTGTGGGCAGGCCCTGAGCGATGCCTTCTTCCAGGGTCCAGCGGCCTTCGCCGGAATCGGCCACATAGGCGGAAATATTTTCCAGTTTCTGATCTTCTCGCAAAAACTCGGCGCTCAGATCCAGCAGCCAGCTGCGTACGACCGAACCGTGGCGCCAGATTTCCGCGACCTCGGCGAGATCGATCTGGAATTCCTGCTTGCCCTGTAACAGGGCAAAGCCTTCGGCCATGGCCTGCATCATGCCGTACTCGATGCCATTGTGGATCATCTTGGTGAAGTGACCGGCGCCGGCCGGTCCGACATGCGCCCAGCCTTTATCGGCAGCAGGCGCAAGAATTTTCAGCAGGGGCTCGATCGGTTTGACATGGGCCTGATCGCCGCCGACCATCATGCAATAGCCATTTTCCAGTCCCCAGACCCCGCCGGAGGTGCCGGCATCGACAAAGCCGATTCCGTTTTTCGCAAGCCGGGCGGCGCGGCGCTGACTATCGTGATAATTGGCATTGCCGCCATCAATCACGATATCGTCATCGGACAACATGCCAGCCAGCGACTTAAATACAGATTCAGTCACCTCGCCGCTTGGCAGCATCAACCAGATGATACGAGGTGAAGGCAGTTGCGCAACGGCGTCTTCCAGCGAGGAGGCCGGGAGCAGACCTTCTTCTTTTTCCAGCTGCGAGACAATGTCGCTGGAACGGTTATAGCCTACAACCTCGATGCCGCCGCGGCAGAGCCGCCGCGCCATGTTGGCGCCCATTTTTCCAAGTCCAATCAGTGCGATGCGCATTTTTTCATCCTGAGTCAGTGAGGGTTTCCGATTCGAAAACAGAGATATCGACTATAGCTTAGTAAACATTACTTAATTATGGTACCGGATTATGGTACCGGGCAGGACTCCGGATCCCCTGATATTCTGATCCTCGTACCTCGTCTCCACTTCAGGGATGCAATTTGAAAATAGTCTGCTATACCTTACAGGTATTCAGCGAGTGTAATAACATTATTTCCAAGGAGTGACAGATGCAAATGCAGCAGATTCGCACGATTGCGAAAGAGCACGGGATCAATGCAGGTAAAACAACAAAAGTAAACCTGATCCGTAAAATCCAGCAGGCTGAGGGCAATTACGAATGTTTTGCTACCGCCGCCAGTAGTGAGTGTGACCAGATGGGTTGTCTCTGGCGTAAGGACTGCCTTAGCTCGGCGAAAAGGCAGTAGCAGCCGTAAGGGGTTTTGGGTTTCGCCTGAGACTGGCGTGATATAAATCAAGGTAGGCCTGGGCGCTGCGCTGCCAGGAAAAATCCTGACGCATGGCGGCAAGCTGTACCTGTTTCCAATATGCTTTATCCTGATACAGTTTCCGGGTTCTTTGCAGGGCTTCGAGCAGACCATCGCCGGGAGCGCCGCTGAAGACAATCCCGGTAGCGCTGTCATTATCGAGATTCTTTTCCTGGATATCTTTTACGGTGTCGTTCAGGCCGCCAACCTTGCGCACCACGGGCAGGGTGCCATAACGCAGGCTGTATAACTGATTGAGACCACAGGGCTCAAACGTGGATGGCATCAGAAAAGCATCAGCGCCGGCTTCGATGCGGTGTGAGAGTTCCTCGCTGTAGCCGATTTTTACGGCAATTTTATCAGGCTGTTGCGTTGCTAATTTACTTAAAGCCTGTTCATATTTATGCTGGCCGCTGCCAAGAAAGACAAATTGTACAGGCGTATCCAGTATGCCGGGCAGGGTTTGCAGGATGTCATCCAGGCCTTTTTGTTCGACCAGACGACCGATAAAGCCAAACAGCAGGGTTTCAGGTTCCTGCGGCAGTTTGAATTCATGTTGTAGTGCCGTTTTGTTGAGAACTTTTTTTGCCAGCGAGCGGCGGTTGTAATTTTGCACCAGCCGGGGATCAGTGCCCGGGTTCCATTCATCCACATCAATACCGTTGAGAATTCCGCTGAGCACCTGCCGGCGGTGACGCAGCAGGCCGTCCAGGCCGCAGGCAAATTCAGGCTGCTGGATTTCCCTTGCATAGCTCGGACTGACGGTGTTGATGCTGTCGGCGAACACCAGTCCACCTTTTATAAAGGACAGTTGCTGGTGAAATTCCAGTGCCTGATGATGCCAGAGATGCAGTGGCAGGCGGAGTTTCACAAAAGTGTCATAATCAAACAGCCCCTGATAGGCCAGGTTGTGAATCGTGAACAGGGTGGCCGGGCGCCGGGGTTGCTGCTCCAGTAAAGCGGGGATGAGTCCGGTCTGCCAGTCGTTGCAATGTACCAGATCGGGACGCCAGCCAAGACTGAGCTGATCCAGCGCCAGCATGCTGACGGCTTTGCTGAACAGGGCAAAGCGTTCGGCATTGTCAGGCCAGACCTGACCCTGTTGATTGAGATAGGGGTTGCCGGGCCGATCGAAAAATGCCGGACAGTCGAGCAGCCAGGTCGTGACCCGGCTGCCGGGCAGGCGCCCCTGCAGCAGCTTGAGTGCATGGCCGTCGAGCTCAAATGAGGCGATGGTTTTGTGTTTTCCCATGCGCTCGCGGGCTTCGGGATAGGCGGGCAGGATCAGGCGTATGTCCTGTTTCTGTGAGAGCAGGGCGCGTGGCAGGCTGCCGGCAACATCGCCCAGCCCGCCGGTCTTGATCAGGGGATAGGCTTCACTGCTGGCGAATAGTATACGGCTCATGTTGATGTTTGATCTCTTTGAGTTTTATTCCCTGTGATTAGTCAGGTAGGGTGGGCAGGGGTTTTGTGC
>Ga0316207_10001728_pt1 | contig 25330 bp, 27 predicted proteins | sample 6weekpyrite_MG_FD_204943 | JGI IMG/M metagenome (GOLD analysis project Ga0316207, IMG submission 204943) | Microbial mat bacterial communities from mineral coupon in-situ incubated in ocean water Damariscotta River, Maine, United States -... | ecosystem: Environmental > Aquatic > Marine >... | reverse complement strand
TCGTTCCAGGCGGCAAGCCGGCCAAAAAGACCAGCGAAAACTTTGGTAGCGCTGAAACCAGCGCCGAGGGGGCGATTGGTGATAGTGGCCATCTGAGTCATCCTTCTTGATCTCTGGTGGATTGCTTGTGTTCGTCTTCTGAGCGGCATTTAGAGCCGGAAATCTGCCCGATCAATAGGTAAGTTTTGCATATGTGCCATGAGTTTTTCGCATAGGTCGAATTGTTACCGAAGCCTTAAAAATAAGGCCGAAAAACACCTGCTGATCTGTCGATTTTGGAAAATGGAGTTGTCAATTTTGGCCATACCACAGCGGCTGTGTCGCAAATGAACAATCGGCGGGCGAAAAGCGGCAGCCACTGGTCAATGTTCGCGTTTCGTGCTAGTGGTGCAAAAAAGAAACAGAAAAAGCGACGGGCCGGGCGGAAATGCGGATAATCGGAATTGATCCGGGGCTCAGAAACCTCGGCTGGGGCGTGATCGAGGCGCAAGGGTCGCGACTCGGCCATGTCGCCAACGGGGTTTGTCACAGCAGCGGGGCGGATCTGGCGGCACGGCTCTTGTCGCTTTACACGCAGCTTAGCGATGTGGTGGCCCGGTTTGCCCCCGATCAGGCCGCGGTCGAACAGACATTCGTGAACCGCGATGGGGCCGGCACGCTGAAGCTGGGCCAGGCGCGCGGCATTGCCATGCTGGTGCCGGCGCAGGCGGGGCTGGCCGTTGCCGAATACGCGCCCAATGCCGTAAAGAAAACCGTGGTCGGTGTGGGCCATGCCGAGAAACAGCAGGTGGCGCATATGGTGCGGTTGCAATTGCCCGGCGCGATGCCGGAAAGCGCGGACGCGGCCGACGCGCTGGCCATCGCCATCTGCCACGCATTCCATGCACAGACCGCGGGCCGGGTTGCCGCCGCGATCGGGGCGGCGCGATGATCGGGAAACTGACGGGGGTTGTCGATCACAAGGCGCAGGGGATGGTCCTGCTGGATGTGAACGGCGTCGGCTATGAAATCCATTGTTCCGACCGCACGCTGGCCGAATTGCCGGGCGTGGGCGAACGCGTGGCGCTCTTTACCGAACTGCTGGTGCGCGAGGATCTCTTGCAGCTTTTCGGCTTTCGCACCGCCTATGACCGGGAATGGCATCGGTTGCTGATCTCGGTGCAGGGCGTGGGGGCCAAGGCCGCGATGGCGGTTCTGGGCACGTTGGGGGCCGAGGGCGTGGCCCGCGCGATTGCGCTTGGCGATGCGGCGGCGGTCAAGGCCGCGCCCGGCGTGGGCCCGAAACTGGCGACCCGTGTGGTCAACGAATTGAAGGACAAGGCCCCCGGCGTGATGGCGATGGGCGGCGATGTGATCGAAGCGATGGGCGATGCGCCCGCGATGGCCGCCCCGGTGGCGGCCCCGGCGGCATCGTCAAGCGCACAGGCCGAAGCGCTTTCGGCGCTGCGCAACCTTGGCTATGCGCCGGCGGATGCGGCACAGGCGGTGGCGCGGGCGGCGGGCGCGGAGGCCGAGGCTGATACGCCCGCCCTGATCCGCGCGGCGCTCAGGCTCTTGGCCCCGGGGGAATAGAGATGACCGAGCCCGACCCCACCCTGCGCCCCATGCCCTTGCCCGAAGATCAGAGCCCCGACCGCGCCTTGCGGCCACAGCACCTGTCGGAGTTTATCGGCCAGGAAGAGGCCCGCGCCAATCTGGGCGTGTTCATCGAAAGCGCGCGGCGGCGCGAAGAGGCGATGGACCATGTGCTGTTTCACGGCCCCCCCGGTCTGGGCAAAACCACGCTGGCGCAGATCATGGCGCGCGAATTGGGGGTGAATTTCCGCATGACGAGCGGCCCGGTACTGGCCAAGGCGGGCGATCTGGCCGCGATCCTGACCAATCTGGATGCGCGCGATGTGCTGTTCATCGATGAGATCCACCGGATGAACCCGGCGGTCGAGGAGGTGCTTTACCCCGCGCTGGAGGATTTCGAGCTGGATCTGGTGATCGGCGAGGGCCCCGCCGCGCGCACCGTGCGGATCGAGTTGCAGCCCTTTACGCTGGTCGGGGCCACCACAAGGCTGGGGCTGCTGACCACGCCATTGCGCGACCGGTTCGGCATTCCGACGCGGCTGCAATTCTATACTGTGCCCGAGCTGCACGAGATCGTGACGCGCGGCGCGCGGCTGCTTGGCATCCCCTCTGATGATGATGGCGCGCTTGAGATTGCCCGCCGCGCCCGGGGCACCCCGCGTATCGCCGGGCGGCTTTTGCGCCGGGTGGTGGATTTCGCCTTGGTCGAGGGCGACGGGCGGTTGTCGCGCGCCATCGCCGATAGTGCCCTGACCCGGCTGGGTGTCGATCATCTCGGGCTCGACGGGGCCGACCGGCGTTATATGAGCCTGATGGCCGAAAATTATGGCGGCGGGCCGGTGGGGGTGGAGACAATGTCGGCCGCGCTCAGCGAGAGCCGCGATGCCATCGAAGAGGTGATCGAGCCGTTCCTGTTACAACAAGGCCTGATCGCCCGCACGCCGCGCGGTCGGATGCTGGCCGCCAAGGGCTGGGCGCATCTGGGGCTTGCCGCCCCTTCGGCCCCCGATCAGGGCGCGCTGTTCTGAGGGCCTGGCGCGCGCCGCTCGCGTGACCTGCCTTCCTGCCTTATGCTGGCCCCCTGGACCCTTTGGACCCGACAGCATTGCGGAGGACATGGTATGAAAACCTGGATCTGGGCTATGGCCCTATTGATAACAGGCGCGACATCGGCTGCGGCGCAGGTCGAGCCAGGATTTTTTGACCGGTTCCAGACCCGGTTCGGGCCGGTCGAGGTTGTCGGCGGCGAAAATCAACGCACCATCGCCGTGAACGGTCAGGTGCTGCCGCTGGAGACAAATTACAGCTACAACATTCTCGGGGCCTGGGGGCTGGCCGGTGCGGGGCAGGATTGGGTGTTTGTACAGGCCCATCACGGCGGCAATATGTGCGGCGTGGGCCTGACCGTTTTGCGTGTGTCGGCGGCCACGATTGAGGTGATGGGCACGCTTGACGATTGCACTGGCTTTCCGTTCGAGACCCGCATCTACCCCGATGCGATCGAGCTGGATGTCTACGATGATGGGCTGCAGGTGAACTACACCCGCTATCTTTTTGGCAGCTCCGGGGCTTCGCGTCTGGCAATTGCAGGTGAGTTCGCCGCCCCCGTTGCCGCAGGGCCGGGGGCCGAGGTGACCAGATGGATCGGCCAGCACCCGTTCACGCTGTTTCAGGATGCCGCAGAACGGGCCCGGTTCCTGAACATCATGACCGAGGATGAGATCCGCGATCTGGCGCAAATGTTCGGCCCCGCAAACAGCGTGATCCAGCGCGGCGATTGGGTGCTTGGCGCGGGCTGTCTGGCGCATGCCTGCAACGCGGCGGGCGCGGTCTGGGGTATCCGCATATCCGACGGCGTGCCTGCGGCGGCGTTGCTGGATGCGGGCGCGCCGCCGGTTGCCTATGGTGCCGCCGCACTGGACCCGGTATTCAGCGCCTGGATTGGTGAAAACGGTTTGTAAGGGGGTCCGCCCATGGATGCCGAGGCGATTGCGCAACTCTTTACCCGCGCCGATGGCGCGTATCTCTTTGCGCGGTGGGGGCGGCCCATCGCGCCGGTGGTGTTCGGGGTCGAGGAAAGCACCGTCAGCATCCTGAAAGGGGCCATCGAGGCGGTGGTTGCGCTGGCCGGTCACGAGATCGCCGAAACCGACGCTGAGCTTGGCGCGAACCTGATGATCTTTTTCATCCGCGATTGGGCCGAGCTGACCGAGACCCCGAACCTGGATCGCCTGATCCCCGATCTGGGGGCGCTGGTGGCGCGGTTGCAGCGGGCCGGGGCCAATCAGTATCGCAGTTTCCGGTTTGACGATGCCGGGGCGATCCAGGCCAGTTTCGTCTTTATCCGCATGGATGGCGCGATGGCCGATCTGCCGGCCGAAACCATCGCGCTGGCGCAGATCGTGCAGATCATCCTGTTGTGGTCCGATACCGCCTTTGCCGGGGCCTCGCCGCTGGCGGCGGCACCGGGCGGGGCGGCGGTGCTAAAGCCCGAGATCGCGGCGGTGATCCGGGCGGGCTATGATCCGGTGATGCCGGCATCGGCCCGCGATGCCAGCCACGCGCTGCGGCTGGCGGCCCGGGTGGGGGCGGGGGCATGAAGCGGCGGCTGGAGGAGTTTGGAGAGCTCAGCCCGGCGGAAAGAAAACTGCGCGATGAAATCTGTGACGGGCAGTTTGTAATTCTGGGCGATGGCCGCCGCCCGGGCGATGCTGCGGGGCCGGATCGGCAGGTGCGGGCGGAGTTTCTGCGCTACCTGATCCTTGGCGGTTGCGCCGCCTTGCCGGGGATGATCCCGGAAAACGGTGTGCGCGTGAAGGGGGCGCTGATCACAGATACACTGGATCTGAAGGGCGCGCGAATTCCCCGCGATGTGCTGCTGGCCCATTGCCGTTTTGCAGCCACCCCGAACCTCATGTCAGCGCAGCTTGATACGCTCGACCTGACCGGGTCCGCCCTACCAGGGCTGGTTGCGGATCGGCTGCAGGCACGGGGCGACGTTTTTCTACGAAATGCCAAGACGACCGGAGAAATCCGGCTTTTGGGCGCAGATCTGGGCGGGGATCTGACCTGTAACGGCGCGGAGTTTACGGCGGGAGACAGCGGCACGGCATTGACTGCGGATCGGTTGCGGGCACGGGGCGACGCATTCCTGCGCAGGGTCAAGGCGACCGGGGAAATCCGGCTTCCGGGCGCAGATCTGGGCGGTGGGATAGACGGTGACGGTGCGCAGTTTTCCGCGGGAAACAGCGGCAAGGCATTGACTGCGGATGGGTTGCGGGCGAGGCGAGGCGTGTTTCTGCGCGATGCCGAGGCGACCGGAGAAATCCGGCTACCGGGTGCGGAGCTGGGCGGGGATCTGGACTGTGACGGTGCGGAGTTTACGGCGGGGGAAAGTGGCAAGGCATTGAGCGCTGATGGTTTGCGGGCGAAGCACGTGTTTCTAAGCAACGTCGAGGTGACCGGAGAAATCCGGCTCTTGGGCGCAGATCTTGGCGGGGATCTGGTTTGCGACGAGGCGCAGTTCATGGCAGGAGAACATGGTGATGCGCTGAATGCGCAGAGGGCGAGCATCGCAGGGGCGATTTTTTTGCGCGGCGCGGCGAGGGTCGACGGGGTTCTGGATCTGACCGCGGCGCGCACCGATACCATTGAAGATGACGCCACCTGCTGGCCCGAGCGAGGCAACCTGAAGCTCAATCGCTGCCAATATGGGGCCTTTACGGGCACAGGTCCGGTCACCGCGACGGCGCGTATCCGCTGGCTCAGCTTGCAGAACCCGGCCCGGTGGGGGGAAGATTTCTGGCCGCACCCTTGGGAAGAATGTGCTCGCGTGCTGCGCGAGATGGGCCATGGCGATGCGGCGCGGCGCATTCTGATCGACAAGGAGATCCGGCAGCGAAAAGATCGGCGGCAAAGGCTTTGGCGAAACTCACGGTATGTCGCTTTGGTATGGGCCGGGTTTTGGGATTTCCTTCTCGGAATCACCGTCCGATATGGCCGCCAACCGCTCTTTGCATTCCTTTGGCTGCTGATCTTCTGGCTCGCGGGTGCCGGCATCTTTGGAAATGCCGCCGCCGGGGACGCCATCAAACCCAACAACGCCTTTGTGCTGCGCAGCGCCGAATGGGTGGCCTGCGCGCCGGGTTATGTGGCGGAGGAGGGCGACCCCGCCCTGCGCAATGCGGGCACCAGCCAGCTTGCCTGCTTCCGCGGCCAACCCGAGGCCGCCAGCTATCCGGCCTTTAACGCGCTGGTCTATTCGGCCGATACGCTTTTGCCCATCGTCGCGCTGGAGATGCAGGAGTTCTGGATCCCCGATGAGACCCAAGGCACGCGCGGGCGGGCGGCAAGGGTGTTTCTCTGGGTCCAGATCATGCTTGGCTGGGCGCTGTCGCTGTTGGCCGTGGCAGGATTTTCCGGCCTCGTGAGATCGGATTAAGCCCATGACCCACCAGTTTCCGCTACGCGTCTATTACGAGGATACCGACCTGGCCGGGATCGTCTATCACGCCAATTACCTAAAATTCATCGAACGCGCCCGGTCCGAGATGGTGCGCGCGGCAGGCGTCAGCCAGACCGCGATGAAGGAGGAGGGCGGCATCGTCTTTGCGGTGCGCCGGATGCAGGTGGACTATCTCGCGCCCGCCAAATTCGAGGATGAGCTGCAGGTGCGCACCGGGTTCGGGCATCTGGGCGGCGCGCGGTTCGATCTGGATCAGGATGTCTGGCGCGCCGATCAGCTGCTCTTTCAGGCCCGCGTGCAGGTGGTTTGTCTGGACGCACAGGGGCGTGCGACGCGGATTCCGGCGGATATTCGCCAAAAGCTGACCCGATTTGCGCAAGGCCACGGGGGCAAACCGGAATAATTGGTTTTTCCCCTTCCGCTTTGCTAGGGTCTGTCCCAAATGAGGTGTCGGTATCATCCGGCACCCGATCAGAGGCCGGGCAGACAGGAAAAACACGTCATGGAAACCGAAACGCTGAGCATGGCGCAGGAGATAGATTTCTCGCTGCTGGCCCTGTTCTTTCGCGCATCATTTGTCGTTCAACTGGTGATGGTGCTGCTGTTTGTAGCCTCGATCTGGGTCTGGGCGATCGCATTCTCACGATTTGCCACTTACCGGCTGTCGCGCCGCAGGGCGGCGGAATTTGACGTCGCATTCTGGTCGGGTGAGCCGCTGGATGCATTATACGAAAAGGTGGTGGAGGCCCCGGGATCGGCCTCGGAACGGGTGTTCGTGGCCGGCATGACCGAATGGCAGCGCAGCCTGCGCGACGATGGCGCGCTTATCCCCGGCGTGCAGCAACGCGTCGACCGGTCGATGGATGTGGCGATCACGCGTGAAAGCGAGCGGCTGACATCGGGCCTGAACTTTCTGGCCACGACAGGGGCCACCGCGCCCTTTATCGGGCTGTTCGGCACCGTCTGGGGCATCATGCGATCCTTTCAGGAGATCGCGACCGCGGGCAATACGTCGCTTGCGGTTGTCGCGCCCGGCATTGCCGAGGCGCTGCTGGCCACCGGGCTCGGCCTCCTGGCGGCGATCCCTGCGGTTATCCTCTACAACAAGCTGTCGGCCGATTCCGACCGGTTGGTGGCGGCGTATGAGGGTTTTGCCGACGAATTTTCGACCCTTCTGTCGCGGCAGTTGGACTGAACCATGGGGGCCGGGGTCAACCAGAAAACCGGGGCAGGGCGCAGACGCGGGCGGCACTCGCGCCATGCCGCGATGTCCGAGATCAACGTGACGCCCTTTGTCGATGTCATGCTGGTGCTGCTCATTGTCTTTATGGTGTCGGCCCCGTTGATGACGGTGGGCGTACCGGTGCAATTGCCCGAAACCGCGGCCGAGGCGTTGCCGGGCGAGGATAATGAGGAACCGCTGGCCGTGACGATGGCCGCCGATGGCCGGATCATGATCCAGACCACCGAGGTGGCCGAAGACGAGCTGGTCACGCGGTTGCAGGCAATCGCCGCCGAACGCGACAGCAACCAGATTTTCCTGCGTGCCGATGGTGCCATTCCCTATGATCAGGTGATGCGCGTGATGGGCGCGTTGAATGCGGGCGGGTTTCGCGAGATCGGCTTGGTGACCGATGCCGGCGGCCCCCGGCTGACCGCAGGTCAGGAGTGACTTGGGCATGCGGCGCGCGCTTTATGCATCCGGTGGTCTCCACCTGGCCGTGCTCGGATGGGCCGTGCTGGGCGCGCAGCTGTTCTGGGACAGGGATGCGCCCGAATTTGAGGTTACCGGCGTGACATTGCTCAGCACAGCCGAATTTGATGCGATGTTCAGCGATGCGCCGTCGCCCCCCGCCACCGATACGCCGCTGGCCCCGACACCCCCGGCCGAACCCGACGCCCCCATCACCCCGGCACCCGAAGCCATCGCCCCCGAGGCCGTGACACCCGAGGCCGCGCCGCCGCCGCCCGGCGAGGCCGAGCCGGATGTCACCGCCATGGCCCCGCCGCCACAGGCCGATGTCACCGATCAGATCGCCTTACTGCCAAGCCCGCCGGCCCAGGATGTCACCGCGCCGCCCTCTGACAGGCCGGCCCCGGATGCCGCCCCGCGCGTCGCCCCCACGCCCGCGCCCGCGCCGCCGCCCGAGGCTGAAATCGCCCCCCAGGTCGCGCCCGAGCCAGCGCCGGCCGAGACGCCCACGCCGCTGCCCGATACGCCGCCGACAGCCCCCGAAGAGGCCGCGCCCGAGATCGTGACCGAGGCCGAAACGCCAGCCTCCAGCGTCGCGCCGGTGGCCTCGATCCGGCCTGCGGCCCGCCCCGAACGGCAGGTGGCGGCGGCCACCCCGGCCCCCGAAGTGCAGGCCCCGGCGGTCGAGGAAAGTGACCCGATGGCCGCGGCCATTGCAGCAGCCGTGGCCGAGGCCGCCAGCGCGCCCGCCGCCGCGCCCTCCGGGCCGCCCTTGACGCGCGGCCAGCGCGAAGGCCTGCGGTTGGCGGTGCAAAATTGCTGGAATATCGGCGCGCTGTCCTCTGAGGCGTTGCGTGTGACGGTGACAATTGAGGTTCAGATGGGCCGCAATGGCGTGCCGGAACAGAACTCTGTGCGCATGCTCAGCAATACCGGCGGCTCCGACACGGCCATTCGTCAGGCCTATGAGGCCGCCCGCCGGGCGGTGCTCAGATGTGGTGGATCGGGCTATGATCTGCCTGCCGAAAGCTATGACCAATGGCGCACCATAGAGATCACCTTCAACCCCGAAGACATGAGGCTGAGATGAGTTGCGCGCGCGATTTTTGCCCCCTGGTGCCTCGATATCGTGGCGGTTCGGTCACGCCCGCCCCGCAAACCCATACCGCCGCCCACCCCATCGTGATCTTTGGTCATATGGCGGGCTACGCTCGGGCGGTTTACGGTCGAGAAAATCGGCGCAAAGATCACATTGCATTTAATCATGAAGAATAGAGGTTGAGATGACCCGGTTTCTGAAAGTCCTGTTTTTGGCCATGGTTTGGGTCGCGCCGTCTGCGGCGTTTGCCCAGCAAAACCCCGGCCCCCTGCAGATCGAAATCACAGAAGGCGTGATCGAGCCGTTGCCCTTTGCCGTGCCGCAATTCATCGCCGGGCGCCGGGTTGCCGATCAGGCCGCTGATATCACCCGCGTTATTGCCGCCGATCTGGTGGGCACGGGCCTCTTTCGCGAGATCCCGCCTGACGCCTATATTTCACCGATCACCAGCTTTGACAGCCCGGTGCAATATGCCGATTGGCAGGCGATCAATGCGCAGGCGCTGATCACCGGGTCGGTCACGATGGAGGGCGGACAACTCGTCGTTCGGTTCCGCCTCTTTGACGTGTTTTCCAATGAGCCCCTGGGCAGCGGACTGCAATTCGTGGGCTCGCCTGACAGCTGGCGGCGCATGGCCCATAACGTGGCCGATAATGTCTATGAACGGATCACCGGCGAGGGCGGCTATTTCGACAGCCGCGTGGCCTTTGTGCATGAGGAAGGCCCGAAAAACGCCCGGCTCAAGCGCATCGCGATCATGGATTATGACGGGGCCAATGTGCAATATCTGACCGATAGCCGGTCGCTGGTCCTGGCCCCGCGGTTCTCGCCCGATGGCCAGACGCTGCTATATACCAGCTACGAGACCGGGTTTCCCCGGCTCTACACCCTGGATCTGGCAACCGTGACCCGGCGCCCGCTGGCCGAACAGATCGAAGGCACCATGACATTCGCGCCGCGCTTTTCCCCTGATGGGCAGCGGGTCGTGTTTTCGTTGGAGCGAGGCGGCAACACCGATCTCTATCTGATGGATCTCGCGACCGGTAGACAAACCCGCCTGACCGAGGCCCCCTCGATCGAGACCGCGCCGTCATTTTCGCCCGATGGCACGCAGATCGCGTTTGAAAGCGACCGTTCGGGCGGTCAGCAACTTTACATCATGCCGGCCACGGGCGGCCAGGCACGCCGGATCAGCCAGGGCAATGGCAGCTACGGCACGCCGGTCTGGTCGCCGCGCGGCGATCTGATCGCCTTTACCAACCAGCAACGCGGCCGCTTCCATATCGGGGTGATGCGCACCGATGGCTCCGAGGAACGGCTGCTGACATCGTCTTTCCTGGACGAAGGGCCGACATGGGCCCCCAACGGGCGCGTGGTCATGTTTACCCGCGAAACCGCGGGGGCCAATGGCGCGCCTGCGATCTATTCGGTCGATATCTCGGGGCGGAATCTGCGGCGCGTCTCGACGCCCGGCATGGCCTCGGATCCGGCCTGGTCGGCGCTGAATGAGTGAACCCTGCAAGGCCCATGTTCACCGCGTCTGAGACATGGTAAATTGCCGCCAGAGCGGCCCGATAAAAAGGATAAAACAGATGAGACATCTCGTAAAACTGACGTTTTTCGTCGCATTGCTGGGCCTTGGGGCCTGTGCGCAAACCGGATATCTGGGCGATGCGCCGATCAATGGTGCGGGCGTGGCAAGCGACCCTAATTCGGTGGCCTATTTCAATCAGACCGTCGGCGATCGGGTGCTCTTTGTGGTCAATCAAAACACGCTCACGGCCGAGGCGCAGGGCATTCTGGATGACCAGGCCGATTGGATGCTGCGCAACATGGAATACACTGCCCTGATCGAGGGCCATGCCGATGAACGGGGCACCCGCGAATACAACCTTGCGCTGGGCGCGCGCCGCGCCGCATCCGTCGAGGCTTATCTGATCAGCCGGGGCATTGCGCCCTCGCGGCTCAACACCATCAGCTATGGCAAGGAGCGCCCGCTGGAGATCTGTTCGGCTGAAAGTTGCTATGCGCAAAACCGGCGCGGTGTGACCGTGTTGTCGGCCGGCGCGGGGAGCTGATCGCGATGTGGCGCGCGGTGGTTTTTGCGGTCGCACTGGGCCTGCCCGGCGCGGGTTTTGCGCAAGAGGAAACGCTGGCTGATATCCGTCAGGAATTGTCAGTGCTCTATGTCGAGATTCAGCGCCTGCGCGGTGAGCTGAACACCACCGGCGCGCCCTCGGGCTCGGGCGAGGGCGGCACCATGCTGGCCCGGATCGACGCCATCGAGGCCGAATTGCGGCGCCTGACCAACGCCACCGAAGAGCTGGACCTGCGGCTCAACCGGGTTGTTTCGGATGGCTCGAACCGCATCGGCGATCTTGAGTTTCGCCTGTGTGAGCTTGAGGACGGCTGCGATATCGGCACACTTGGCGAAACCACCACCCTTGGGGGCGCAAGCAGCGAGCCCGAGCCCCTGCCGCCGATCAGCACGGGCGGCGATGATGGCGGTACTGCGCCCAGCATGGCCGCAGCCGAGCAAAGCGATTTCGACAGCGCGATGGCGGCCTATGAGGCCGGTGACTTCGCCACCGCAGCCAGCCAGTTCGAAGCCTATACCGAAACCTATCCCGGCGGTGCGCTGAGCGCTGAGGCGCATTTCTGGCGTGGTGAGGCCGAGGCCGCGCAAGGGGCCTGGAATCGGGCCGCGCGCGCCTATCTGGCCAGCTTCAGCGGTGCCCCCGACGCGCCGCGCGCACCCGAGAGCCTGTTTCGGCTCGGCACCAGCCTGCAGGAGCTTGGCCAGTCCGAAGAGGCCTGCCTGACATTGGCCGAGGTCGGAAATCGCTATCCGTCATCGTCTTCGGTGCTGGATGCGCGCGCTGCGATGACCCGTTTCGGCTGCAATTGAGCCTGCCGGACCGCTTTGCTGCGGCGATGGCGCGCGTGCTGGCCGGTGCCGCGCGCCCCGACCGGCTTTGCGTGGCGGTGTCGGGCGGCAGTGATTCGCTGGCGCTGCTGGCGCTGACGTGCGACTGGGCCGGCCCGGATGTTGCGATTGAGGCTGTCACCGTCGATCACGGGTTGCGCGACGGCAGTGCCGAGGAGGCCCGCGACGTGGCCGAGGAGGCGCGCGCGCTGGGTGCCACGCATCAGATTTTGCGCTGGGACGGCTGGGACGGCGGCGGCAACCTGCAGGCCGAGGCCCGCAATGCCCGTCGCCGCTTGATCACAGAGCATTGCGCCGCGCGCGGCATCGAGGCGGTTCTGCTTGGGCATACTCGCGACGACCAAGCCGAGACGGTTTTGATGCGGCTGGCGCGCGGATCGGGCGTCGATGGCCTGGCGGCGATGTCGGCGGGGCGTTTCAGGAAGACCCTGTTTCTGCGACCACTGGTGGGCGAAACAAGGGATCAATTGCGCGGCTATCTGACCGCGCGCGGCATGGTCTGGGCCGAGGACCCCTCGAACGAGGATCCGCGCTATGAACGGGTGCGGGTGCGCCGGGCCATGGCCGAGCTTGGCCTCGATGTGACACGGCTGGCCGAGACCGCGCGCGCCATGGCTCGTGCCCGCATCGCCCTTGAAACACGGGCGCAAGACGTGGCGCAAGCGATTGTGACCGAAGAAAACGGCATCGTGATATTCGCCGCCGGCGCGCTGCGCGAAACCGAAGAGGACACCCGCCTGCGGCTGGTCGCGCATGCGTTGAAATACCTGTCTTCTGCGCCTTATCGGCCGCGCTTGCAGGCGCTGGGCGCGACGCTGGCGGCGGCGCTGGCGGGGCAGGGCGGCACGCTGCATGGTTGCCGGTTGATCCCCTATCGCGACCGGCTGTTGATTTGCCGCGAATATCAGGCTGTTGCGGGGCTGGATCTGGCAGCCGCCGACGGCGTTTGGTGGGACAATCGGTGGCAGATCACGGCCCCCGATCTGCCCGGTGCCCGCATTCGCGCGTTAGGGGCCGAGGGCCTGAAACAGATGCCGCGTGTCGAGGGGGTGCCGCAGGGCGCGCTGATGTCACTGCCCGGTGTCTGGCAGGGCGACAAACTCTGCGCTGTGCCCGGGCTTTTGAACGACAATCTGGTGATCTGCCGCCATGCCCCATCGGCATCTTTTCACCAGACCATTTTATCGCATTGAAACCCCCGCCCGCATGCCTATTTTAGGCGGGTGCCGCCGATCGCCGCCCGTGTCGGCCACATCATGTAAGGAGAAGTCATTTGGGTAACGCTAGAAACATCGCTTTCTGGGTCATTCTGTTTCTGTTGATCCTTGCGCTGTTCAACCTATTCAGCGGCAACCAGTCGGCGGTGAACCCGCGCGTTGTCGCCTATTCCGATTTCATCTCGCAGGTTGAAGATGGCGGCGTGACGGCGGTGATTCTGGATGGTGAGACCGTTCAATTCACAACCGGGCAGGGCACGTTCGAAACCGTGCGCCCGCCCGAGGTCGATGTCACGACCGTCCTGCTGGCAAACGAGGTGCGCATTCAGGCGCGCCCGCAGGAACAATCGGGCTTTATCTCTGGGCTGATGGTGTGGCTGCCGGTGCTGGTGCTGATCGGTGTCTGGATCTTCTTCATGAACCGGATGCAGGGCGGTGGCCGTGGCGGCGCGATGGGGTTCGGCAAATCCAAGGCGAAACTGTTGACCGAGAAATCGGGCCGCGTCACCTTTGACGATGTCGCGGGCATCGATGAGGCCAAGGAAGAACTGGAAGAGATTGTAGAGTTCCTGCGCAACCCGCAAAAGTTCAGCCGCCTCGGCGGCAAGATCCCCAAAGGCGCGCTGCTCGTTGGCCCGCCGGGCACAGGTAAAACCCTGCTGGCGCGCGCGATTGCGGGTGAGGCGGGCGTGCCCTTCTTCACCATCTCGGGCTCGGATTTTGTCGAGATGTTCGTGGGTGTCGGCGCGTCCCGTGTGCGCGACATGTTCGAACAGGCCAAGAAAAACGCCCCCTGCATCGTCTTTATCGACGAGATCGATGCCGTAGGCCGGTCGCGCGGTGTCGGCTATGGCGGCGGCAATGACGAACGCGAACAGACGTTGAACCAGCTCTTGGTGGAAATGGACGGGTTCGAGGCCAATGAAGGCATCATCATCGTCGCGGCCACCAACCGCCCCGATGTGCTGGACCCCGCTTTGTTGCGCCCGGGCCGCTTTGACCGTCAGGTTCAGGTGCCCAATCCCGATATCAAGGGCCGTGAAAAGATCCTGGGCGTGCATGCCCGCAAGGTGCCTTTGGGCCCCGATGTCGATCTGCGCATCATCGCGCGCGGCACGCCCGGTTTCTCGGGGGCTGACCTGGCCAATCTGGTGAACGAATCTGCCCTGATGGCCGCCCGCGTGGGCCGTCGTTTCGTGGTGATGGAAGATTTCGAGAACGCCAAGGACAAGGTCATGATGGGGGCCGAACGCCGGTCCATGGTGATGACCGAGGATGAAAAGAAGCTGACCGCCTATCACGAGGCGGGCCATGCCATCGTCGGGCTGAACGTGCCGCAGCACGATCCGATCCACAAGGCAACGATCATCCCGCGCGGTCGTGCGCTTGGTCTGGTGCTCAGCCTGCCCGAACGCGACCAGCTGTCGGTCAGCTACACGAAATACACGTCGAAAATCGCAATGGCGATGGGGGGGCGCGTGGCCGAAGAGCTGATCTTTGGCGCGGAAAACGTCACCTCTGGCGCGGCGTCCGACATCCAGCAGGTCACCCGCATCGCGCGCGCCATGGTTACGCAATTCGGCTTTGCCGAAGAGCTTGGCTATGTCGATTACGCCAATGAACAGCAATCGCATCTGGGCGCATATGGCGGTGGAACGATCCATTCGGCGGCGACCCAGAAAATCATTGACGACAAGGTCAAGGAACTGGTCGATGAGGGTTACGTAACCGCCAAACAAGTGTTGACGGAGCATGCCGAGGATCTTGAGCGCCTGGCCCAGGGCCTCTTGGAATACGAGACGCTGACAGGCAATGAGATCACCAGGGTCATTGCGGGCGAGCCGCTCAATCGCGGCGATGATGATGAGGATGATACTGATACCGGCGGCACGCCATCGGTCACGGCCATCCCCAAGACCAAGCCCAAATCGGCAACCCCCGATGATGGCGGGCTGGAGCCGGAACCCTCGGCCTGACCCCCTGAACAAAAACGAAAGAAAGCCCCGGCATGTCCCCGGGGCTTTTTCTTTTGGGCCGGGGCGGCCTCAGCGCGCCGCCGCCAAACCGGCTCGCTTTGCCGGGCAGGGCGCGGTATTGCCACGGGGGGGGCAGGATTGCCCGAGAAGAGGAAACCGCCATGCCTGCCCTTCTGCCTACGGAATTCTACGGTGAAGTCACCTGGCTGGGGGCGGTGCCCGACCGGGACGCGGCTTTGCCCTCGGCGGCGCTGAAGAAAATGGCGCTGACGCTGGCAGGCTTTGCCGGTGAGGCGCATGGTGGGCTGACGCGGCCTTCATGCAGTCGCGTCACATCGCAATACCCGCGTGGCACCGAGATCAGGAACACCCGGCAGCTATCGGTCATCAGCGCCGAGGATCTGGCGCAGATCGCGGAAGCCATGGGCGTCGACGCACTGCACCCGCGGCTTTTGGGGGCCAGCGTGGTCATCGCGGGCATCCCCGATTTCACGCTCGTGCCGCCGGGATCGCGGCTGCAGGCCGAGGGTGGCGCGACGCTTGTCGTGGATATGGAAAACCGGCCCTGCCATCTGCCGGCAAAACCGATCGACGCCGAGGGGCCGGGCAATGGCCGCGCGTTCAAGGTGGCGGCAAAACAACTGCGCGGGGTGACGGCCTGGGTCGAGCGCGCGGGCGTGCTGCGCCTGGGCGATGCCATCCGCCTGCATGTGCCGGATCAACCGGCCTGGCCGCATCTGGATGCGGCGCGGGGGCGTTAGGCCCCGATCAGAACAAGGGCAGCCAGCCCGAGGCCGATGCCGATGCCGAAACCTACGTGGATCAAAATCATGGGGGCGGTCATGTGGGGCCTCTTTTCGGGTTGGGTCTGGTTTGCGTTCCCTCATGTGTCGGATGGCGCGCCCAAATGGTTCAGAAAGAAATGCGCGCCGCATATCGGAAACGCGAATTGGCGGATGCATGACGGAATTGGTCGCAATCGCTCCGCTCAGGTTCCCCTGGGGTTGATATAGGCGAAGGATATTTTTGCCGCTTCAAACAGGAGCCTGCCAGCATGGCCTTCAAAACCGACATCGAAATTGCCCGCGAAGCCAAGAAACGCCCGATCCAGGAGATCGGCGCAAAGCTCGGCATCGACAGCGATCACCTGCTGCCCTACGGGCATGATAAGGCCAAGGTGAGCCAGGAGTTCATCAACTCGGTTCAGGATCGCCCGACCGGCAAGCTGATCCTGGTCACCGCGATCAACCCGACCCCTGCCGGCGAGGGCAAGACGACGACCACGGTGGGTCTGGGCGACGGGCTGAATGCCATTGGCAAAAACGCCGCCATCTGTATCCGCGAGGCGTCGCTTGGGCCGAATTTCGGGATGAAGGGTGGTGCCGCCGGGGGCGGTTATGCGCAAGTCGTTCCGATGGAAGAGATGAACCTGCATTTCACCGGCGATTTCCACGCTATCACCAGCGCCCATAACCTGCTGAGCGCGATGATCGACAACCATATCTATTGGGGCAACGAGCTGGAGATCGACGAACGCCGCGTCACCTGGCGCCGTGTTCTGGACATGAACGACCGGGCGCTGCGCGATACAGTGACCTCGCTTGGCGGAGTTTCGAACGGTTTCCCGCGCCAGACCGGGTTTGACATCACCGTGGCCTCCGAGGTGATGGCGATCCTGTGCCTGTCGAAGGATCTGAAAGATCTGCAAAAACGCCTGGGCGACATGATCGTGGCCTATCGCCGCGACCGTAGCCCGATCTATGCCCGCGACATCAAGGCCGATGGCGCGATGACGGTGCTGTTGCGCGACGCGATGCAGCCCAACATCGTGCAGACGCTGGAAAACAACCCCGCCTTTGTGCATGGCGGTCCCTTCGCCAATATCGCGCATGGCTGCAACTCGGTCATCGCCACCACGACGGCGCTGCGACTGGCCGATTATGTGGTGACAGAGGCCGGTTTCGGGGCCGATCTGGGGGCCGAGAAATTCATGAACATCAAATGCCGCAAGGCAGGCCTCGCGCCCGATTGCGTGGTGCTGGTAGCGACCGTGCGGGCGATGAAGATGAATGGCGGCGTGGCCAAGGCCGATCTTGGGGCCGAAAACGTCGAGGCGGTCAATAACGGTTGCGCCAATCTGGGCCGCCATATCGGCAACCTGAAATCCTTTGGCGTGCCGGTCGTGGTGGCGATCAACCATTTCGTCACCGATACCGATGCCGAGATCCAGGCCGTGAGGGATTATGTCGAGGGGCAGGGCTCCGAGGCGATCCTGAGCCGGCACTGGGAACTGGGCAGCGAAGGCGCGACCGATCTGGCGCGCCGGGTGGCCGAGATCGCCGATAGCGGCGTCAGCCAGTTCGCGCCGCTTTACAAGGACGAGATGGGCCTGTTTGAGAAAATCGAGACGGTGGCCAAACGCATCTACCACGCCGATGAGGTTCTGGCCGATGCCAAGATCCGCAATCAGCTGAAGGAATGGGAAGAGGCGGGCTATGGCGATCTGCCGGTCTGTATGGCCAAGACGCAATACAGCTTTTCGACCGATCCCAACCTGCGGGGCGCGCCCACCGGCCATTCGGTGCCGGTGCGCGAAGTGCGGCTGTCTGCGGGGGCCGGGTTTGTGGTGGCGATCTGCGGCGAGATCATGACCATGCCGGGCCTGCCGCGCAAACCGGCCGCGGAATCGATCCGCATCAATGACGCAGGTGTCGTCGAGGGCTTGTTCTGAGCCGCGAAATGCGATTTCTGCGGGCGGGATGAGTCCGGTCCGCAGGAGACCCCGATGACCACGCTGACCCCCGCTGAGGATTGCCAGACAATGATGGCGCTGCGCGCCGAGATCGACAGTCTGGACCGGCAGCTGGTGGCGATGTTGGCGAAACGCGCCACCTATATCGACCGCGCGATCGAGCTGAAGCGGAGCGACGGCCTGCCGGCCCGAATTCCGGTGCGGGTTGAGGCGGTGGTGAACAACGCGCGCGGCGCGGCGGTTGCGGCAGGGCTGGATCCTGACCTCGTCGAGCATCTGTGGCGCGAACTGATTGACTGGTCGATCGCACGCGAAGCGCGGGAAATCGACCTCGGCTGAAAGGGAAACCCATGCGCGCAGCCCTGATCGACGGCAAATCCATCGCGGCGGATATGCGCGCCGAGGTGGCGGCAGAGGCGGCAGAGCTGACATCGGCGGGCTGGGTCCCGCGCCTGGTTTCGATCAGCGTCGGTGAATCCGGTGCCGCCGATCTTTACGTGCGCAATCAGAGCAAATCGGCCGAAAGCGCCGGTGTGGCATTCGAGGCCCGCGCCTATCCCGCGCGCACCTCGCTGGAGCAGCTGACCGGCATCGTGCAGGGCCTGAACGCCGATCCGCGCGTCAACGGCATCATCATCCAGCGCCCGTTGCCCGGCCATATCCCGGTGAAAGTGCTGCAAAAGACGATCCATCCGCTGAAGGATGTCGAAGGCATGCACCCGGCCTCGATCGGCAATATCGTCTATAACGACCTGGCGCTTGGCCCCTGCACCGCGGTGGCGGCGGTCGAGATCCTCAAGACGCTGCCGCTCAAGATGGAGGGGCTGGATGTCACCGTGATCGGCCATTCCGAGATCGTCGGAAAACCGATCGCCTTTCTGTTGATGGGGCTGGGGGCAACGGTCACGGTCTGCCATCACATGACCCGTTCGGTGGCGATGCACAGCCGCGCCGCCGATGCGGTGTTTGTCGCCGTCGGCAAGCCCGGTCTGGTCACCGGCGACATGCTCAAACCCGGGGCCGCGCTGATCGATATCGGCATTAACCGGGTGGCGGGCAAGACGGTGGGCGACGCGGATTTCGACAGCTGCGCCGAAGTGGCCGGCTGGATCACCCCGGTGCCCGGCGGTGTCGGGCCGGTCACGGTTGCCACGCTGATGAAAAACGCGGTGCTGGCCACGGGCATGCAAATGGCACATTACAGGGCAAGCTACGGCGAAACGGAATTCTGAAAGCTGAGGGAGAGACAGGACATGTCGGCAACGATCATTGACGGAAAGGCCTTTGCGGCCAAGGTGCGGGCAGAGGTCGGTGACCATGTGGCGCGGCTCAAGGCCGATCACGGGCTGACCCCGGGGCTGGCCGTGGTGCTGGTGGGCGAAGATCCCGCCAGTCAGGTCTATGTCCGCTCCAAGGGCAAGATGACCGTCGAGGTCGGCATGGAGAGCTTTGAGTATAAGCGCGATGCCGATATCTCCGAGGCTGACCTGCTGGCGCTGGTCGATCAGCTCAACAACGATCCCGCGGTTCATGGCATCCTGGTGCAATTGCCGCTGCCTGGTCATCTCGATTCCGACCTGGTGATCAATTCCATCGATCCCGCCAAGGATGTGGACGGGTTCCATATCTCGAATGTCGGGCTCTTGGGGACGGGTCAGAAATCAATGGTGCCCTGCACGCCGCTTGGCAGCCTGATGATGCTGCGCGACCACCATGGCAGCCTGTCGGGGTTGAACGCGGTTGTGGTCGGGCGCTCGAACATCGTCGGCAAGCCGATGGCGCAGCTATTGCTTGGCGACAGTTGCACCGTGACGATTGCCCATAGCCGGACGAAGGATCTGGCCGAGGTTTGCCGCGGGGCCGATATTCTGGTGGCGGCGGTCGGCCGCCCCGAGATGATCCCCGGCGATTGGGTGCGCCCCGGCGCGACCGTGATTGATGTCGGTATCAACCGCATTCCGCATCCCGAGATCGAGGGCAAGACCAAGCTGGTGGGGGACGTGCATTTCGAAAGTGCCGCCGAGGTCGCGGGCGCGATCACCCCGGTGCCGGGCGGTGTCGGTCCGATGACCATCGCCTGCCTGCTGGCCAATACGCTGACGGCGACCTGCCGGGCCAATGGGTTGGATGAGCCTGAGGGTCTGACCGCATAGCGCGGCTGCCCCGCTGCTGATGCGTCTCTTGGGGCGGCGGGTCAGTCGCCGTTCGGGCGGCTGAGAATAAAGGCGGCCGCCCCGCCCATAGCCAGCGCCTGCACCAGCAAGATCACCGGGCCGAGGCCCGACATCACGCTGGTCAGAAAGATCAGCGCCATTGCCGTGCAGGCCAGGATCTTGATGCGCGGCCGGATTGCGCCATTGGCCTCCCAATCGCGGATCGGGCCGCCAAAGATCGGGTGATGCAGCAGCCATTGTTTGAGACGCGGCGCGCTTTTGCCGAAGGCAAAGGCCGCGAGGATGAGGAAGGGTGTTGTCGGCAGCACGGGCAGCACCACACCGATGAAGCCGAGCGCGACGCAGGTCCAGCCGAGGATCATCCAGGGCAGTTTCTGCAGGCGGTTTTGGCGGCGCGGGGCTGTCATGCTAGTGCAGATAGTCAGGAGGCGAGCCGATGTAAATCGCGGGCTCAGGCCGAGGCACCCATCCAGTGCCCCGGCGCGAGTCCATCGAGCCGCCAGGGCCCGATCTGCCAGCGCACGAGCCGCAGGGTGGGTAGGCCGACCGCCGCCGTCATCCGCCGCACCTGACGGTTGCGGCCCTCGGTTATGGTCAGCTCGATCCAGTTATCGGGCACGGTCTTGCGAAAGCGCACCGGCGGGTCGCGGGCCCAGAGATCGGGGGCCGCGATCTGGCGCGCCTTTGCCGGACGGGTCGGGCCATCCTTGAGGGTGACGCCCCTGGCCAGCGCGGCCAGCTGATCTGCGTCGGGCGTGCCCTCGACCTGCACCAGATAGGTCTTGGGCATCTTCGCGCGCGGGCTGGTGATGCGGGCCTGCATGCGGCCATCATCGGTAAGGATCATCAGCCCCTCGCTGTCGCGGTCGAGCCGCCCGGCCGGGTAGACGCCCGCCAGGTCGATGAAATCCGACAGCGTCGCGCGCGGGCTGCCCGCGCTGCTCTTGTCGGTGAATTGCGACAGCACGCCATAGGGTTTGTTGAAGAGGATCAGCCGGGACATGGGCACGCGCCTTTGGGATTGGCCCCCGTCTCTGGCGCATTGGTCGCAATCAGGCAAGGGTCTGTCCCGAAAAGCGCTTGCCCCCGGGGGCTGATATGGTTGAGCGTGGCGGCACCCGACCTGCACGAAGGATCCCGCCCATGCCCGCCGGTGCCGCCCCGTTCCCGCCCGCCGAATACGACCGCCGCATTGCCCTGACCCGCGCCGCGATGGCCGCGGCCGGGCTGGATGCGCTCTTTGTCACCGATCCGTCGAACCAGGCCTGGCTGACGGGCTATGATGGCTGGTCCTTCTATGTGCATCAGGGCGTGATTCTGACCCATGAGGGCGCGCCGATATGGTGGGGGCGCTATATGGACAGTATCGGGGCCGTGCGCACCTGCTGGATGGAGGCCGATCACATCATCGGCTATGGCGATCACTATGTGCAATCGACCGAACGCCACCCGATGCAGGATCTGGCCGGGCATCTGCGGGCGATGGGGCTGGAGCGGGCGCGCATCGGCGTCGAGATGGAGAACTACTACTATTCCGCCAAGGCGCATGCGGTGTTGGTTGCCGAGCTGCCCGAGGCGCGGCTCGTGGATGCCACCGCGTTGGTCAACTGGCAGCGGTTGGTGAAATCTGAGGCGGAGCTGGAATTTATCCGCAAGGCTGCGCGCATTTCCTCGCACATCACCCGCACCGCGATTGAAAAGGCCGAACCGGGGCTGCGCAAGAACGAGCTTGTGGCCGAGATCTATCATGCCGCGATCACCGGCGTGGACGATATCTGGGGCGATTATCCCGCCATCGTGCCGCTGACGCCATCGGGGCGTGATGCTACCGCCGCGCATCTGACCTGGAACGGCGATGAGATGCGCGCCGGTGAGGCCACGTTTTTCGAGCTTTCGGGCGTCTATCGCCGCTATCACGCGCCGCTCTGCCGGACGGTGTTTCTTGGCACGCCACCGCCTGAGATGCGCGAGGCCGAGGCGGCGCAGATCGAGGGCATCGAGGCCGGGCTTGATGCTGCCCGCGCTGGCAACCGGACCTGCGATATCGCCAATGCCTTCATGGGCGTGCTGGCGCGTGCTGGTATCGAACGCGAGGGGCGCATGGGCTATCCCATCGGGCTCAGCTATCCGCCCGATTGGGGGGAACGCACAGCCTCGATCCGGTCCGAGGATACGACCGTCCTGCAACCCGGCATGGTGTTTCACTTCATGCCCGCGCTCTGGATGGATAGCTGGGGCCTGGAGACCACCGAAACCATCGTGATCCGCGAGACCGGCGGCCCCGAAGTACTGTCGGATGTGGAGCGCAAGCTCTTTGTGAAGCCATGACCGGCCTGCCTGAGACAACCGCGCTCTTGGCCGAGCTGATCGGATTTCCGACCGTCTCGCCCGACAGCAACCTGGCCATGATCGCGCATCTGGCGGCGCGGCTGGAGGATGCCGGGGCCACGGTCGAGATCCTGGCGGACGCCACCGGGGCCAAGGCCAATCTCTGGGCCCGGATCGGCCCGGATGTGGCTGGTGGCATCCTTTTGTCGGGTCATACCGATGTGGTGCCGGTCACCGATCAGGTCTGGGCCACCGATCCGTTCGATCTGCATGAGGAGGACGGCAAGCTCTTTGGTCGTGGCACTTGCGACATGAAGGGTTTCATCGCCGCAGCCACCGCCATGGCGCCGCTTTTTGCCGAACGTGCCCTGTCGCGGCCGATCTATTTCGCCTTCAGCCATGATGAGGAAACCGGCTGCCTGGGCGCGCAGGCGCTGGTGGAGCAATTGCGCGGGAGGGCGGCCTTGCCGAGCATGGCCATTGTCGGCGAACCCACCGCGATGCGCGTGATCGAGGGGCACAAGGGCTGCTATGAATACTCGACTCATTTCGCCGGGTTGGAGGGGCACGGGTCATCGCCCGATCTGGGCGTCAATGCGGTCGAGTTTGCGGCGCGCTATGTTGGGCGGCTCCTGGATCTGAAAGACCAGCTGCGCGCCCGCGTGCCCGACGGCAGCCGGTTTGAACCGCCCTGGACCACGATCAATACCGGCGCGTTGCAGGGCGGTGTGGCCCATAACGTCATACCCGGGCGCGCCCGCATCGATTGGGAAATGCGCCCGGTGCAGCAATCGGACGCGGATTTCGTGAAGGGGGATCTGGCGGCCTATTGCGCCGATACGCTGTTGCCCGCGATGCAGGCCGTCGATCCGCAAGCCGGGATCGAGACCGAAACCATCGCCGAAGTGGAGGGGCTGGAACCTGCCACAGAAAACGAGGCGCGCGACGTGGCGATGGAACTGACCGGAGCCAACGGCGCCGGGCTGGTGCCCTTCGGAACCGAGGCCGGGCTTTTTCAGGGGCTGGGCATGTCGGTGGTGGTCTGCGGGCCGGGATCGATCGAGCAGGCGCATAAACCGGATGAATACCTTGAGGTTGGCCAGCTTGCCGCCTGTCTGGACATGCTGGAAAGGTTGAGCCTGAAGCTGCGGTAGCGCAGGTGTATCGTGAGTCGGGGGCCATGGTGCTGTGCGGGAATGCGCCCAAATGGCCGAACATCTGGTTCGCGTTCCTTGTCCGCTTTCAGGCGGCGGTCAAAAACGTGCCAAAATAAACCTGCGAATTGCCAGGGGTTTGTGTCCGATGGAGTTCTGGCGATTGATACAGTGCATGCGCGCGTGACAAAAACGAGGGTTTTTGACCAACGGTTCGGTGGAATCACCCGGGCTTTGATTCTGTATTTCTTCGCGTGAAGGAGAATATTTGGCACACTTTGGGCGATGTGGAAGCTCATTTCACCCTCGGATTTTTTGGGATGAGGGCCGAATTTGTTCAGTGGCACCGCCATTTTGACGGCGGACTGAGACTCAAAAATTCGAGCTGAATTTCAAATTTCTGTTGGTAATCCAATGACAATCGTTCAGTGGAACTGCCTTTTTGACGGCGGACTGAGACCTTGCCATTTTTTTTATCATATTTTACAGCAGCTTAGACGGTTTTCACTGTGCTAGGCTGGTTTCACTCAAGAAGGAGAGTGAGAATGAAATTCATTGTTTTCGGCAGCGCATTGCTCATCATGTTTACAGCTGCCGCAGCGATCGCGCCTAGAGTGTTCTTTTTTCTTCCACTGGGCGGCAGTCCAATTGCCGAAATGGGCATAGTTCTGGGATTGGCGGCAGCAGCAGCAACAACCTTGGAAATATTCCGGAAAAATGATCCATGAAGCCACAAAAAGTAGATGGGCCAATACTAGAAATCCAAACACAGCCACGTTTGGATTTCTAGTTTTGGCCAGAGGTTTTTGCCACTGGCATTAACGACCGTTTCTGGCACGCACGTCAAATGTCACGGATTCCGCTCTTGTCCCGATGGCATTCCTATCCGAAAACCCGACATCGCGCGCCAACGCCCTCACCCTGCGTCCATCCCCCGCGCAATGAGTTCCTTCATGATCTCGTTGGTGCCGCCATAGATCTTCTGCACCCGGGCATCGGCGTATAGTTCTGCAATAAGATACTCGTTCATATAGCCATAACCGCCATGCAGTTGCAGGCATTCATCGACGATCTCGCATTGCGCCTGGCTGCTCCACCATTTTGCCATCGCGGCCTTTTCGGCGGTCAGGGTGCCGGCCTCAAGCTCGCTCAGGCATTGGTCGAGAAAGGCGGCCATGACTTCGATCTTGGTGGCGGCCTCGGCCAGTTTGAACCGGGTGTTCTGAAAATCCATGATCCGCTGCCCGAACGCCTTGCGCTCGCGCACGTAATCCAGCGTGACCTTCAGCGCGCATTCCGAGGCACCAAGCGCGCCATAGCCCAGGATCAGCCGTTCCCAGGGCAGCTGCTTCATCAGCTGGTAAAACCCCTGCCCCTCGGCATCGCCCAACAGATGCGTGCGCGGAATGCGGGCATCGGTGAAATTGAGCTCGGCGGTGTCATTCCTGCGCATGCCCATCTTGTCCAGCTTGCGGCCGACGCTGAACCCTTCCAGCCCTTCGGTTTCAACCACCATCAGCGACACGCCTTTCGAGCGGGACCCCGGATCGGTCTTGGCCACCAGCAATATCAGATCGGCGCTGGCCCCATTGGTGATGAAGGTTTTGGAGCCGTTGATGCAATATTCGTTGCCATCCGCGATGGCGGTGGTTTTCACGGCCTGCAGATCCGAGCCTGTGCCCGGTTCGGTCATCGCGATGGCGGCCACCATGTCGCCGCTGGCAAGCTGCGGCAGCCAGCGGGCGCGTTGTTCCTCGGTGCCGTAGGCGGTGATGTAATGCGTGGCGATGTTATGGACGGAAAAGCCCCAGCCGCTATCGCCGATCCGGGCCTGTTCCAGGATGGTGACCACATCGAACGGGTAAGAGAGGCCAAGCCCGCCATGCGCCTCGGGCACCGTCGCGCCCAGAATGCCGAGATCGCCGGCCTGTTTCCAGAACGCCCTGGGCA
>Ga0316207_10001727_pt1 | contig 25332 bp, 24 predicted proteins | sample 6weekpyrite_MG_FD_204943 | JGI IMG/M metagenome (GOLD analysis project Ga0316207, IMG submission 204943) | Microbial mat bacterial communities from mineral coupon in-situ incubated in ocean water Damariscotta River, Maine, United States -... | ecosystem: Environmental > Aquatic > Marine >... | reverse complement strand
AGGTTGTCGACCTCATGATCAATTATCTTATCAAGAGGGCGATGTTTTACTTTTTGGTTCAGAAACTTCTGGTTTGCCTGATGAGGTTATGGAAGGCTTCAGCTTACAAAATCGGCTAAGAATCCCAATGATGAGTAATAGCCGTAGCTTAAATTTGTCGAACGCCGTTGCCATTGTTAGTTATGAAGCTTGGCGGCAAAACGGTTTTAAAGGGTCATCGTCGCGCTAGAAGTTCTTTAGGTGCATCTTTAGGTATGTCGGCTCAAATCGGATCTTATAGTTTTGCAAAAGTGGTGAGCGTCATTTGGCTGGAGTATACTTTGGGGTTTTTACTGGCACAGGTGACATAAGGTGTATAAAAAAGTTCTTGCTATGGTAGGCGTATTGCTCTTATCCGGTCTGGTTTTTGCCGAAGAAAGCGGCAAAGATTACAGCATCATTTTAGATGAGCGGGAAAAAAAACTGGTGTTTGAGCAGTGTTCGAGAATGACGCCAACGTTTAGATCCAATTACCGGGATTTGAGCAATGAAGTCGTTGAAAAAATTGAACAGATGCTTCCTGATGCTGTTAACAAGGCCGCTAAGGGGAAGTCGGTCAATATCGATGACTATTATCGACAGTATGTAGCCTTTGAGATTCTTCGCAGAGAGTTTGTCTATGTCAATGCTTTTAATAAGGCTGATGTTATGAGGCGAGCCAAAGGGCAGCCAGCTTACGGAGAGCAGTTTGGTAACTGGGAAAGCAAGGCGGTTAATGTTTGTGGTGGTGAGATGGCTTACTGGGGGGTGATCTATGATAATGAGACAGAAACGATTGCGGAGGTTCTGTTTAACACCCGCGCAAAAACAGATTAATCGTTTGAGTCTCTCGCAAAACGCGTGAGCGGCAATCTGCTGCCTCATAGTGGCTCATTTTTACGCTAAAATTTCGGCACATAGAGCCACTATGCACCTTATTTCACCGTAAAAACGAACTCAATGTGGGATTGCGGCTTATCCGCTCAGTGTTTTGCAAAAGGCTCGTTTGCGTGGCATTTCCGTTTTGTCTTGCAGGCATTAACCTTATGTTTTTTAGGGTTTTTTTGTGTTTGTCAAAAGTAACTCTTATTTTTTTCTAACCTATCTTTATACCGTACAATGATCGAGAAGTAACGTTTTTTTTGAAATCGTGAATAAAATATAAGCTTATCTTGATTTTGATCAAAGAACGGTTCGCCGCTGTCAGCATGGTCTTGTGACGCAATGCAAACCACTTATAATTCACGTGCGGATCAGCGTTTGGGGGTTTATTGTGTGTTAGTTTTATTTGATCGCCTCCCTCGGATAGTGTCTGAATGGAAAGCGAAATCTATCATGACAGCTTGAGCATATATCTTGCACCTCTGAAACCGTTTTTGTTATGACCTGTTTTCTGTTCAGGTATTGGATATAAAATTTGACTTACTGTGGAGGGCTACCAGAATGGCCGAGAATAATCTCAAAAATGATCCCGTCGACGATGAAGACATCCCGATGATGCAAAAATTGCTCGATAACAGTTTTCTGTTGCTGTTTATTGGCTTGTTAGTACCAACAGCTACGTATTTGGTCTGGGGAATAATGGAGCTGGTGTCGGTTCCGTTGGCACCGTGAATGAGTGGCTTTTAAATAATGTTTCTGAAGATTACTAACCAATAAATTGGGGGATAGTTTATGACATGTATTACACCTCCGGCTAAAAAAATCTGGTGGAAAGAGCCGATCGAAAAAGCCGAACTCATGTGGATTGGAATTGTCGTTGTCTGGGGGCTGATTCTGACTCTCATGATGCCTTTATGGCACATCTATGGTGACCAAAACCTTTCTAACGAGACTTATCGAACAACGCCTGAACGATTTCAGGCCAAGACCCAGGAAATGGTGGATCAATACACTGTGCGGACTGAAGGTGAACGTCAGTTTCCTGTCGTGGCACCACCAGTTGGTTCCGATGTGTATATGGTTGCGCGTTTATGGGACTGGTGGCCGATTCTCGAGCTCAAAGAAGGGCAGAGTTATCGTATTCACCTGACATCAATGGACTGGAATCATGGTTTTTCGTTGCAACCGGTCAATTTGAATATTCAGGTTTTGCCAGGATATGAGCATGTCTTTACGGTGACGCCAAACAAGACGGGTGAATACGCAATTATATGTAATGAGTTCTGTGGTATCGGTCACCATAATATGGTTGGCAAGATCCACGTGGTCAATTAGTTTAAGGGGTAAGCAATGTCAGATAGTAATAATTTTCGAACCTGCCCCGATACGGGGCTGTTACTGCATAAACCGGCAGTGTCGCTCATGCAGGCTTACGCTGTTGCGGCGGTGGTTTTTCTGCTGATTGGCGGCACGATGGGGCTGGGTGTGGGGTTAACTCGCTGGCCTGAAGTGCACTTGCTGGGAGCTCAGGACTTTTATAAAACGCTAACCGGCCACGGTATCAATGTCTTGATCTTCTGGATTATATTCTTTGAAATGGCGGTGTTGGCTTTTGCATCTTCTACGGTTCTGCGCTGTCGAATGGCGACGCCCAAATTAAGCTGGGTTGCCTTTTTTATGATGGTGATTGGTGCGGCGATGAACAACTATGCCGTGTGGGAGCTCAATTCTGCGGTGATGATGACCTCCTATGCGCCAATGCCGGCTCACTGGTCATTTTATTTGGGCTTGATCCTGTTCGCTGTTGGAGCTTTGATTAACTGCTTCATATTCTTGGGAACACTGATCATAGCCAAGAAAGAAAAAACCTATGAGGGTTCTATTCCTTTGGTAACTTTCGGCGCCTTAACGGCCTGTATCATTGCGATCTTCACCATCGCATCGGGAGCCCTGATTCTGTTGCCTACTTTATTGTGGCAGCTTGGCTTGATCGCAAACATTGATGCGGGCGTCTATCGATTGATCTGGTGGGCATTTGGCCACTCTTCGCAGCAAATCAACGTGGCAGCGCATGTCTCGATCTGGTATCTGGTTGCAACGATTATGTTTGGTGCCAAGCCGCTTTCCGAGAAAGTCAGTCGCTTTGCTTTTTTGCTTTATATTGCGGTGCTTCAGATCGCCAGTGCACACCATCTATTGGTTGATCCAGGTGTGAGTGCTGAGTGGAAAATTTTCAATACCAGTTACGCCATGTATCTGGCGGTCATGGCGAGTATGGTGCACGGCGTGACGGTTCCGGGCGCCATGGAAGCGGCTCAGCGGGCCCGTGGTTATAACAATGGCTTGTTCGAGTGGTTGCGCAAAGCGCCGTGGCGCAATCCAACGTTTTCTTCAATTATGATTTCATTGTTTGGGTTCGGATTCCTGGGTGGTATTTCCGGCGTGATGATGGGAACTGAGCAGCTGAATCTGATTATTCACAATACCGTCTATGTGCCGGGTCACTTCCATGCAACGGTTGTGTTGGGAACGACCATGGCATTTATGGGGATCACCTATTGGCTGGTGCCGATACTGTTTCGTCGTGAATTGATCCTTAAAAAGCTCTGTGCAATGCAGCCCTATGTATTTGGTATCGGCATGGCCGGCGTCGCATTGTTCATGATGGGGGCGGGTACTTTGGGTGTTCCAAGACGTCACTGGGATACCAGTTTCACTGACACCGCCTTTCCTTATGAGTTTGCGTCATCGGCTTTGTCAATGATGTCTCTAAATGGTTTAAGCGTTGTACTTGCGGTAATAGGCGGCGCGATGTTCTGCCTGTTGATCGTCGGGTCTTTACTCTTTGGTAAAAAATTGGGGGAGAATGAAAAATGTTCTGAACCGCTGATTGTTGATGCAGTGACCGAAGAGCAGTATGCGGCCCTGCACAAGTCAAATAGCAACTCTATTCCAGGAACTTTAGCGCTTGCGGGGATTTTCTTTATCTCTTTCGCTCTGTACTATTTCATTAACTGGAAGTATCTTGCTCAGACATGGGGTTTGAGTTAAGTGATCTGTCCGGGGTAGGCAATTGTCTGCCCCTTTTTTTATCAAGTAGCCTGATAGTGCTCTAATTTGAGGTTTTTATGCTGGCGCAGTTGGTTGATCTTTTTAAGCTTCGTATCGGTGTGATGATGGCAGTTACGGCGATGGCAGGATTTGCGGTGACGCCTGGGAGAGAGCTTTCAGCCTTACAGCTTTTGGTGCTGGCACTTCTGGTGCTTGCTGCATCGGCAAGCGCGGGTGCCTTTAATCAATATGCCGAGCGAGACCTTGATGCCGTCATGAAGCGGACGCAAACGCGCCCGTTTGTGACAGGAACGTTTGATCACAGCACGATGTGGTTAGCCGTGATTGTGGCGATATTAGCATTATCCGTTGGTGTGGCATGGTTCATGTTTAACCCTGCAGTCGCTGTCCATTTATTTCTAGGGGCATTTTTCTATGGCGTCGTGTATACGCTCTGGCTGAAACGTCGCAGTGTGAGTAATATTGTGATTGGCGGGGCTGCTGGAAGCTTTGCTGTCTTGGCAGGAGCCGCTGCCGCTGATCCCGGATTAAATAGCTCGTCGACTCTTCTGGCGATCGTTTTGTTTCTTTGGACGCCGCCGCATTTTTGGAGTCTGGCGATTGCGTTGCATGACGATTACGAGGCAGCCAAGGTTCCCATGTTGCCGGTCGTTGTTGGTGATCAAAAGGCAGCAAAAATCATTCTGTTAAACACGGCGCTGTTAGTTACCGTATCAATCCTGCCATTTTTCTTTGAAATGGGTGTGACCTATCTTGTGTTTGCTGCTTTAGGGGGTTCGTATTTCATTTTTAAAAATATTCAGTTGGTACTCGATACCAATAAAAAAACAGCGATGAAATGCTTTTTAGCTTCGTTAGTGCAACTTGCGGCGGTTCTTGTTGGCGCAATGCTTGATTTGCTGATATAAGAACTCTCTCCTGAAGCAACTCGGAAAGTACCTCCTTTTATAATGCGCATCTGTCTGTTTGTTTTCGCCTCTTTGTTTAGCGCCTTTTTGTTTGCTGCGCCAGACAACGCTCAGGAAAAAGGTGCGAGCAATACTGTCAGTGAGAACACGCAGCAGCATAGTAATGAAGATGCCTTGGCGATTAGCCAGGCCGCAATCGGGAAAACGGTGGGTCATTACCGTTTTACCTTGCCGACAGGTGAGGTGATCAATAGTCAAAAATTTCTTGGTAAGCCCTTAATTATCAGTCTTATCTACACGAGTTGTTATCACATTTGCCCTACCACTACGCAAAATTTAAACCGGGTGGTACAAAAAGCAAGAGATGTGCTGGGTAAAGACAGCTTTAACGTGTTAACCATTGGCTTTGATACACCACAGGACACGCCCGAGGCCATGGCTTACTTTTCTGAGCAGCATTCAACTGCGGTCGACAATTGGTTTTTTCTATCGACAGATGCCGCGACCATGACCGCTCTCACGCGTGACCTTGGATTTATCTATACGCCGTCGCCGCATGGCTTTGACCACTTGATTCAGGCCAGCATTTTGGATAATAACGGTGTTGTCTATCGCCAGGTATATGGGATGCAGCCAAAAACACCCCACTTTGTAGAACCGATCAAAGAACTGGTGTTTGGCGAGCCAATCGATGATTCTCTTTTTTCAGCCTTTACCAGTAAAGTGAAATTATTCTGCACCGTATATGATCCGGCTCAGGATCGTTACTATTTCAACTACTCTATTTTTGCCGGAGGGATTGTAGGGCTGTTGTTGGGCGGTTTCTTTATATTTGCCTTTATCCGCGAGTGGCGTCATAGCAGTCACGTAAAATGACGTGAATCAATAGATATAAAGTAATACCCTAGTATAATGCTTGGGTATTACTTTGCGGTGTGTATTTATGATCTCTGTTTTACAGAAAGCAAGTCACTTCCTATTTCAGCGCGTCGAAGCGGCGTTCAATCTCGTCTTTGATGACGAATGGAACCCTTTCTATCATCTTGGGGCGCTATCGTTCTACTTTTTCTGGATTGTTGGAGCAACAGGTCTTTATTTATTTATTTTTTTCGAAACCAGTATTTTCGGTGCCTACAGCTCGGTTCAAGCTTTAAGTCATGATCAATGGTATTTGGGTGGAGTGATGCGCAGTTTGCACCGTTACTGTTCTGATGCCCTGGCGCTTACGGTGACGTTACACCTGTTTCGAGAATTTTCCTTAGGCCGCTTTACCGGTGCACGTTGGTTTTCATGGGTTTCAGGGGTGCCCTTGTTATGGGTTATGTTTGCTGCGGCTATCGGTGGTTACTGGCTGGTATGGGATCAGTTCGCTCAGTATGTTGCTGTCGTGACCATGGAGTGGATGGACTGGCTTCCCACCTTTGGCGACCCGCTGGCCCGTAACTTTCTGACTAACGAAGCTGTCAGTGATCGATTTTTTTCGCTGATGGTCTTCCTGCATATCGGTATTCCGCTGTTTATGATGCTGGCGATGTTTATTCATATCAGTCGCGTTGCCAAGGCAAAATCCAATCCGCCAAAAGGGCTGGCAATCGGGACGCTGCTCGCGTTTATCGTGTTGTCTTTGCTGAAGCCTGCAATGAGTGCCGAGCCTGCGGATTTAGCGCATACGCAAATTAACATTCCGATGGATTGGTTCTATCTGAATGTCTACCCCTTGATCGATCTTTGGGGGCCTGGTGCGGTTTGGGCTTTGTTGGTAGGGCTTTCGAGCGCACTCACGATTCTTCCCTGGCTGGTAAAGACAAAACAACAGCCGGCGGCAGTTGTCGATCCAGATCATTGTAGTGGCTGTGGGTGGTGTGATCTGGATTGCCCGCATGGCGCTATCGATTTTAAACCTCACCCTGATTTGAAAGAGCACCGGGTAGCGGTGGTGGATCCAGACAAGTGCACCTCCTGCGGAATATGTACGGGGTCTTGCCCGGCCGCAACGCCCTTTCAACATGTGGATGAGTTGAAGAGTGGTATTGGAATTCCCGCTTATCCGATTGATGAATTAAAGCAAAATGTCCTGAAAAAACTGGAAGGACTCTCGGGCGATGGGCGAATACTTGTTTTCGGTTGTGATAAGGGTGCCGATATTAAGCAGCTGGGTCTTGAAAAGGTGACCAGTGTCAGCTTGCCGTGTATTGGATTTCTACCGCCCTCATTTGTCGATTATATCATAAGAAAAGGCAAGGCCGATGGCGTGATGGTAACCGGCTGTTGTATGGAAGACTGTTTTTTCCGCACTGGCAACAAATGGATAGAAGGACGTTTTCAGGGAGAGCGTTTTCCGCATTTGCGCACCAAATTCCAAAAACCTGACGATAAGGTTCGCGTTCGTTGGGCGGGAGCCTTGGAATTAAAAGCACTGAAGGAAGAAATCAGGTCATTTGGTCATTCGCTTGCTTCGGGCTTTTCTGATGACAGGGAACTTGGCAGCAAAAAAGCCAAAGGCGGTCTGAAAAAAACAAAGAATTACTATGGGCAAGCGGTGTTCTACGCGGCAATGGTTCTGTTTATTGGTATTTTTTCAACTTTTCCGTCGTATACCCGGGTGCCAGAGGGGCATGCAACGGTAAAATTAAGCATGCGCCATACCGGACAAATGATTGGCGAATGTACCATCATGTCAGAGCAAGAGCTGCAGAGATTGCCACCCAATATGAGGCAAGCCAAAGTGTGCCCTCGTGAGCGTTCTTCGGTTGAATTTCAGTTTCTGGTAGACGGCACCGAGCGCTACCATGAAGTTGTCGAGCCGGCCGGGCTTAACAAAGACGGGCGCGCAAAACTCTATTATCGATTTACGATAGCGGCAGGGGAGCATCAAATTACCGCAAGATTGAAGGATCATCGAGATTTGGATGATTATAATTATCAGCTGAGCCGAAATATCAGTTTGGATTCGGGCGGAGTATTGGTGGTCGATTTTGATCCGGACAGAAAGGAATTTATTGTTCTGGGTTCAAGTCTGAATTAAGTGAGTTAGCCTCTTGCAAAACGTAATGTGGGATCGCAACGTATCCACTCTGAGCTTTGCAAGAGGCTCAACTTTCAGTGAAATTTTATTGACCTATCTGCGGGGCCGGAGAAACCGCTTCTTGTATGGGGGGGGTAGGCAGCAGGCCGAGTTGAGGGCCATAATTTTGTATAAGATTAAAGGTGACAGTTGATAATACAGCGATGATGGCGAAAAAAATGATGCTTCTATTTTTCAGTAACTTGCCATTGCGTTTTTCAATGGCTTTCACGATGCCGTCTGATACGACATAGAGCACGATCGCGGTGGCGGTAAATAACAGAATTTCCAATGGAACCCTCTCTTTAGTAAGTGTTTGGTCGCAATTAATCTGAGTGGGAGATAGTAGCAAGCAATGATGGCGATGTATTTGTTTGAGGTCAATTTCTGACAGCTTTACTGTGTTACCATACCGTGCTTTTTGTTTGGGACCAATGCGATATGGCTATATGTGCATGATCAAATCAATCTCCATGGTCTGTTTGTTGATTTTTTTCACTGGCTGCGACAGCATTGATGTTCCGGTTGGTCGAATGCCGCCAGTGCTGACCCTGGGAGAGCGTGCACCCGATTTTGATTTTTATCCACTGATGGCATCAGAGCATAGCTCAGATCACAAGTCAGAGAAACTTGCTTTTCAAATTGGAAAAGTCCTCTATTTGGATTTTTGGGCGTCTTGGTGTAAACCTTGCCTTAAATCAATGCCCTTGCTGCATCAATTGCGTTCCGAATTAAACGACGCGGGTTTTGAAGTCATCGCCGTTAATCTGGATGACGACCCTGAACAAGCCAAGGCGTTTTTGCAGGAACACCCGGTCGCTTACCCGGTGGTGCGCGCAGCCGATGAATCAATTTCCAGTCTGTACCAGCTGAACGGTTTGCCGACTTCGTATTTGATCGACAGACAGGGCGTGTTGCGATATGCCCACCAAGGGTTTAAAGAGCAGGATATGCCCATCATAAGGCAACAGATTTTAGCTCTGCTTAACTGATCCAATTATTGCGTTATGACAGAAATATTAACATCTTGAACAAACATACAGGTCGCCATCATCATTGCTCCAGCCATCGAGGTCATGCACCGGCCTGGCTGATGATTACCTTGAGGTTCGCTCTGGGTCTGGCCTTAATGACGGTACTCGTTAGCAGTTACATCCGTTTGGCCGAATCCGGTGTGGGGTGTGATGATTGGCCGGAGTGTTATGGTCAGTATCAAAACAATGTCAGTGCGCATGGTATCAATGTCCTGACCGATCAAGGAAAAGATTCGCCTCATCGCATGGCACGCATTGGCCATCGTTTGCTCACCAGCGTGCTTGGAGTCATTGTCTTATCGTTGTTTATCATTGCCTGGCGGTCGAAATATAGAGCGCTAATTGGGCGAGGTGTGCCGACGACTATGCTGCTGTTAACGGTGATACTGGCATCAATCGGGCAGATTCACCCGCCTCAGCCACTGCCGATTCTGATTCTGGCTAATTTTTCAGGAGGCATGTTACTGGTTGCGCTTGTTTATTATCTTTACGCAAGGCTAAGATCAGACGCGAGGTATCGGCCGGTTCTGGCGTCAGGCATTAACAATGCCCGGCTAGTTCGCTGGGTTAGAGCAGGTCTGTTGCTTATGTTGCTGCAGCTTATATGGGGGGGCTGGGCCAGCGCGAATTATGCGGGCGCGAGTTGCGGTGATTTATTTAAGTGTGGGGCAATAGCGCTAGAAAATTCCCAGGTAAACAACGTGGATTTAATTCATTTCAATACGCTGAAACTCGATCAACATGGGCGAGTCATGGCCGGTAGCGCGATGCAGCTAATCCAAAAGATACACCATGGGCTGGCAATTTTTTTGGTATTTTATTTTGTGGTACTGGCCGTTTGGCTAATGCGTGCCGAGCCGAAACTTAAAAAAGTATGCCTAATGTTGTTGGCGCTTCTAACGGCGCAAGTTTTACTTGGCTTGAGTGCGCTTGCGTTTCAATTGCCGCTTGCAGTCATGGTTGCTCATAACCTACTGGCGGCATTGTTATTGGTATTGCTTATCTCTCTGAACTTAAAAGTTTCCGCCAGCCCTTTATCAAAACCCTTATGAGACATGCACTATGAATACTGAGTCTTTGAGCCTATCCTCACGTCAACACGTAAATGATAAACAAGTTGCTATCTGGTTGCTCTTTGTCGCCGCCGTTATCTTTTTCATGATTATTCTGGGTGGCGTGACGCGTTTGACGCATTCCGGTTTATCGATGGTGGACTGGAATCCAATCATGGGAACGATCCCTCCAATAACGGAAGCTGACTGGATGACAACGTTTTCCCGTTATCAGGAGTTTCCTGAGTATCAGAAAGTGAATCGGGGCATGACACTGGAAGCCTTCAAGTCCATCTTCTATTTTGAGTATTTTCATCGCGTATTAGGTCGCTTGATTGGCTTATTGTTTTTGGCGCCGTTTATGTTTTTTTGGTTCAAAGGCGCCATTCGTCGACCCATGTTGCCGCAAATGATCGCTATGTTTGTGTTGGGCGGGCTGCAAGGCTTGTTGGGCTGGTATATGGTTAAAAGTGGCCTGGTGAAAGATCCCCAGGTCAGCCAATATCGACTGACTGCGCACTTGATTAGTGCGGTACTAATATACAGCTATATACTGTGGGTGGCGTTTGGCTTGTTAAAAATACCCAATGACAGGGTCGTGGACGATGCGGAGCGAAAACTGTATCGCTATGCGATTGCCTTAACATCGCTGATGATTCTGATGATTGCCTCCGGCGGCTTTGTCGCAGGAACTAAAGCGGGCTTCGCCTATAGCACTTTTCCGCTGATGGATGGACAGTTTATTCCCAAGGGCATGTATACCCTGCAGCCATTCTGGTCAAACTGGTTTGAGAATATCACCACGATTCAGTTTAATCATCGCATGTTTGCTTATTTATTGGTGCTAATTGTGCCGCTGTTTTGTTTTGCTGTCAGGCGCTTGGGAGGCACGAATCGAAGTCGTCTTGCCGCACATTTATTGCTGGCGATGTTAGTGATTCAGGTGACACTTGGTGTCGCGACAATTTTGTTGAAGGTGCCGGTGGTGATTGCCGCCAGTCATCAAGGTGGTGCTGTTTTACTGCTCAGCATCATTATTTTTATCACACGGGAGATCCGGCCTGACGAAACTGGAGGCGAAGGTGGTTAACCGTCTCTGCAGGAACACGCCTGACCTGACAACACCTGCCTTGCTCATATTGATGGCATTGATGATCAGCGCTTGCAGCAAAACCCAAAATGAAGCTGAGCTCCCGGTGCTCGATGCCATTGGTGGTGATTTTACCCTCCCCAGTACGTTGACTCTGGAGAATGGTCTGCCGGGAGCGCCGTTAACGTTGTCAAATTATCAAGGTCAGGTGGTATTGATTAACTTTGGTTATACGCATTGCCCGGATATCTGCCCGACAGTGTTGTCACGCCTGGCTAAATTGAGCAAAGCGCTTGATGAACAGCGTCATTTGAGCCTTGATAATCTCAAGATAATTTTCATTACCGTTGACCCTGAGCGCGATACCTTGGCGCACTTGAAAGAATATCTGGCCTTTTTTAGCCCTGATTTTATCGGTGCTCGAGGTACTATCGGGCAAACTCAGCAAGTTGCACAGCAATATGCGGTATTTTTTGAAAAACAGGCTGAGGATGGGCAGAATTATTCCGTTATGCATAATGACAAAATTTTTTTGCTAGACAAGCTTGGGCGTTTGCGAGCTTTATACGGCCACTCCGATTCTGATGAAAAGTTGATTAACGATATCGTTAGTCTTGCGTATTAAATAACCCGCTTACAATTTTGCATAAGGTATAACGTTTACCCATGAGTATTGAGAACTACCAAATCCCAATTGGCGATGACGTCAAACAGACAATGGCTATCGCATGGTTAAAGCTGGGTGTTGCTTCACTGGTTTTTGCCGGATTATTTTCAATTTTGCTGGTGTTGTCACGAACGCCTGCGATTCAGGAAATGATTCCCTTTACCGATTTTTTTCATGTTGCCCTGGTGGTTCATGTTGATTTGTCGGTTTTAATCTGGTTTGTCTCTTTTGCGGGCGTGTTATGGAGCTTGAGCTCTAAAGGCGCAGCCAATGCGCTGGACAAAACTGCGATAGTTCTGGCGGTGCTTGGCACGGTAATTATTACCGTGGCGCCGTTTCTAGGGGTGGGAAATCCCTTGATGAATAATTATATTCCGATTCTGGATCATCCACTTTATATTGGCGGTTTGATGATTTTTGCTGCGGGCATGGTGGTGCAGATTGTCAGACGAATTTTGAGCGGAATGCCGCCTTTTTCAAAGTTGTTGTCGAGCCCCAGCCATGCCAACGCCCTGGATGTCGGTGTCTATGTCAGTGCCTGGGTTGCCCTGTTTTCAATACTCGCCCTGGTGGCAAGCTATGTCTTGATTCCAGCCAGTCTGGAAGGAACGGGCTTTTACGAAATATTATTTTGGGGTGGTGGTCATATACTGCAGTTTACCCATACGGTGTTATTGCTGGTCGCCTGGTTTTGGACCGCAAGTGCCTGCGGAGTTGACATCAAGCTATCACCTAAAATAGCAGTCTGGTTGTTTATTTTGGTGGTTGCGCCAGTGATGATCAGCCCGTGGATTTATGTGCAATATGATGTTCTTTCTGGCGAACACCGACTCGCCTATACCGACCTGATGAAGTATGGCGGTTTGGCATCGATGCCCTTAGGCTTGGCTGTCGTGTGGGGCATTCTGACATCGAGCCGGTGCCCCGAAGACAAAAAACCGGTCAAGGCTGCACTGCTCAGCTCGATTGTTTTGTTTGCGGCCGGAGGCATTATTGGCTTTATGATTGAAGGCGTGAATGTCGTTATTCCCGCGCATTATCATGGCTCTATTGTTGGCGTGACTCTGGCGTTTATGGGCTTGGCTTATCATCTCTTACCGGTGTTTGGTTTTAGTAAGCCAACTTCAAAGGTGGCGCACTGGCAACCCTACGTCTATGGGGTCGGACAGTTGCTGCACATTATCGGGCTCGCCTGGTCAGGTGGTTACGGGGTTCAGCGAAAAACGGCCGGCGCAGCGCAAGGGCTTGAAAACTTTCCGGAAATTGCCGGTATGGCTCTGATGGGGGCCGGTGGTGCGATTTCAATTGTCGGTGGTATTCTGTTTGTTGTTGTGATGATTAAAGCATTCATGCGCCCGACACAAAATGATTGATGCGAATAGCAAGCGAAAACTTGAGCATATTGAGATTGCCAGTGAGCATTCTGACGTTGATCGTAACGGCCATTGCTTTGATCAGATTAAGCTCGTTCATCGCGCACTGCCGGAAATTGATTTTGGAGCGGTTGATTCGACCACCACTTTTCTTGATCAGACGCTTTCGTTTCCCTTATTGATATCCGCAATGACGGGTGGAAGTGATCCAAAATTACGGCAGATTAATGAAAATCTGGCGCTTGCTGCCGAGCACTGTAAAGTGGCGATGTCAGTCGGTTCACAGCGGGTATCTTTTGATAGTGAAAATGCAAAAAACAGTTTTCGCCTGAGAGAATTTGCACCCAACACTGTGTTGTTGGCCAACCTCGGAGCGGTACAGCTCAATTATGGTTATGGCTTTGAAGAGTGTCAGGCTTCGATTGAGTTACTTAGGGCCGACGCTCTGGTGTTGCATTTCAACCCTCTGCAAGAATTGCTTCAAAATGGCGGTAATACAAATTTTTCAAATCTGATCGAAAAAATTGCCCGAATTCGCGACCAACTTGATGTGCCGGTCATTCTCAAAGAGGTCGGCGCTGGTTTTTCCACGGCAGATGCTGCTCTGGCTTTACGTTATGGCCTGAATATCATTGATGTCGCCGGTCGCGGTGGAACTTCCTGGAGTTTACTGGAGCAACGAAGGCATGATGCGATCACCTCTTCGGATGAGCAAAGAGATACGCTTGGGGAAGCATTCAAAGACTGGGGAATCGCGACACCAGACGCCTTGAAACTGTTGCGCCAACAAAGTGACCAGCTGACTCTGATTGCATCGGGTGGGATTCGCAATGGTATCGATATGGTAAAAGCGGCTATTCTGGGGGCTGAGCTATCCGGTATGGCCTTGCCCTTTCTGGCGCCAGCACTTGAGTCAGCAGAATCTGTTATTGAAAAGATCGAACAATTAAAAGCAGAGTTTGTGACAGCCATGTTTTTGCTGGGCTGTGAGCAGTTTTCCGAAGTAATGGGTAATCATGATTTGTTATTGCCGCTCACGAGTTTTGCAAAAGGCTCGTAAGATAGCTTTCACAACGAATGATATCGTTAAAGGGTTTTTCATGAAACGATCAATATTGATTGAGCTGCGGCTCATTTTGCTGGTGATTTTCAGTCTCAGCATTTTCAGTGTAAATGCATCCGAACCAGCGTTTACTGACAAACATTCAACGACCCGTAAGCTAAGTGTTTTAGATGGGTGGATCAGGCTGACGCCTCCGGTTGCAAAAAATGGAGCGGCGTATTTTGTCCTATACAACGCGGGGCAAGAGGAGATCACTATTGTTGATGTTAAGACGCCCTTGGCAGAAACTGTCGCCATGCATGACGCTGTAATAAGGAAGGGCATGATTCGTATGAAGCACCTGTCGATGCTGACTGTTCCTGCCGGAGCCAGGGTTGCGTTTGCGCCAGGCGGGAAGCATCTGATGCTGATCAATTTAACGGAAACGCTGAAAGCGGGTAAAGAATTCCCCGTCAACTTTACACTCAAAAACGGTGAAACGGTAAGTGCTGTCATGGTCGTTCGTTAGTTTTGCGAGCGACTCTTAAGAGGCTTTTTTAAGATAATGTTGGATCAAGCGATTACGTTGTTGCTCGATTTGCGCTCCCAGTTCCTTCCCGGCTAAACCTTGGGCTCTAAGGTCGGCAATATTGACGGATTGAGCGCATTTCAGCGCCTTGGCAAATAATGTTGCCTGGGGATAGGGGGTTTGCTCAAAACCGCTTCGCCCTCGCGCATCAGCTTCACTACAGAGCAGTATTTTTTCAAATCGATCTGGTCGTCTGAATGCATCGCACCGTTTTAATACTTTCAGTAGGGTCTTGCTGTTCAATTCTTGAGCACGGTGAATATGGGTGTGAAATTCACTGACCAGCAATGCAAGCTCACGGTAAGCGCTTGGGGCGCGTAATCGGGTGCAAAGGTTTCTGATCACTTTGAGCCCTTTGGTTTCATGGCCGTGATGGCTTGGCCAATGCGCCTTTGGGCTGAGTGCTTTGCCCAGGTCGTGTAGCAGGGTTGCAAAACGTACGTCGGCGCAATCGCTCAGAGCGCAGGCTTGCTGTAGCGACATCAATGCGTGCGTCCCACTGTCGATTTCTGGATGATATTTCTCAGGCTGAGGAACACCAAACAGCGCATCCAGTTCGGGGAACAGTGTGCGTAAGGCGCCTGTTTGTCTGAGAGTCTCGAAATAGATCCATGGTGAATGTTCGGAGAATGCGCGATGTGTTTCCTGCCAAACGCGCTCTGGTGTCAAATGCGCAGTTTCGCCCCGGCAGATCATTTGTTGCATTAAATGCAGGGTTTCATCTGCAATGGTAAAACCAAGGTGAGCAAAACGAGCCGCAAAACGCGCTACTCGAAGAATTCTCAGGGGATCCTCTGCGAAAGCACTGGAAACATGTCTTAATTTTTTTGCACGCAGATCATTTTGGCCTTGAAAAGGATCGATCAGCTTACCGTCACTGTCCAACGCCATGGCATTGATGGTCAAATCGCGTCGCAGCAAGTCTTCTTCGAGTGTGACGTCTGACGAAAAATCACACACAAAACCAAGGTAGCCTTGGCCTTTTTTTCGCTCGGTTCTGGCGAGTGCGTATTCTTCTTTGGTATCAGGGTGAAGGAATACCGGAAAATCAGCGCCAACTTGAGAAAAGCCCATACGTAATAGGGTCTCCGGAGTTGAGCCAATGACGACCCAGTCTCGATCCTTGCTGTCGATGCCGAGCAATTGATCTCTGACCGCGCCGCCTACCAGAAATGATTTAAGATTGTTCATCAATGGATTATACCGCAGTTTACGCGCCCAACTATTGTTTCCAGGTTAAAACCCGGAACGCCTTGATCGTAAGCGGATTGAGCGCCACGCTTAAAATGCGAGACCAAAGCCTACGGTGCCGCCTAGCTCCACATCATTGACCAATGCCGCAGCTTCGATACTAAAGCCGTGTGGCTGGTACAAGAATCCAGTGGTGAACATGGCTTTGTCTTTAGCCGCTTCCGTCGTTTGAGCGGTATTGATCCTCAAACCTGCACGTAGATGAAAGTCATCGCGCCAATAGTACTCGCCTCCCATTGAAACAAAACGTGTCAGCCCTTCAAAGTCCCACACTTCGGTTTCAACGAGATCGATGTCCAGTGTCACCATAAAATTCTCACGGTAGTGAGCAAGGCCCACTTGATATAAGGGCTGAATTGCTCGCTTGGTGGCTGGCAACTCTGGCACCGATCGGGCCGGACCATATGATTGAAAATCGGTGGGCACCATATTCATGCCCACAATGCCAAACACCCATTCGCCTTCAAGCCAGAATCCGTCCAGTCCCAGCTCATTTTCAAGGAAACTATCGGTTAGCAATATGGCAAAACCGATATCCAGATTCCATTCCAGCAGTCCAACACTGGGTTGCTGGTCGGGTGGGTTGGTGACGTCGTAGTCGAGGATTTTTGCCCGCTGGTGTGAGCCGTTCATCTGAATGAGCTTAGGTGTATAGCCCCAGGAAATAGGCATGTTATATTCAATGACATTGGTGGTCGCGACGGTCACGCCAAATTCAGTCATTTTGAACACGGTATTGTCGACGGATGACTTCAAATCGGCATCAAGATCCATTAGGCTACTGGAGCCCGAACCGTAATTTCTGAATTCGAAATTATCCTGAATAATTTGTTCATCCAGATTCAATATTGTGGTTATTTCTCGGATGTCCCGGCGAGTGAAAAAATTAATGGTGACTGGTTTGGTGTCAACCAAAAGGCTGAAAGCATTGGTTTCATCTGCCCGGTACGAACTTAGATTGATGTTTCCAAGTTCTCTGCTGAAGTTTTCGGAGGCTTCATTGAACTCTTCTAAGGTACTGAGACTGCCCGTTGCATCGATATAATTCTGTCGAACATCCGATTTCTGGAAGTTTCGAATATCGTCATTGAGGCTTTCGTTATACAGCTCGCGCGCGCCCATAAAAGCGCTGATTGAGATTTTGTCTGGTTTGTCGCCACGATTAAACGCAATCAGGGCCGGGTTGTGAAAAGAGGCATTGAATTTACTCGCAGAAGCAACGCCGGTTCCGCCCATTGCCATTGATCTGGGGTCCAGCAGTGTTCGGTATCCGCTTAGTGTAACGCTGCTATAGCATAGGCATAGTAGGCAAGCCAGGCTTGCTAACGTTCTTGATTTCATTATTCCCCTGTTCCTCAAGCTTAAAATGTGCGGCTAGGAGCCTGAGCAAAAACAGGCTTCTAGTTTAAGTGCGATGCACAGTCTAACCGAAAGTTGTCTCTTACAACGCTGGGCACGTCACGCTTTGTTACATTGTGTTAGCAGGAATGATGTGGCTGTTTTGCCGCTTACCGCCGCTCAATGGTGTTTTCAAGCGGCAAGTCATTTCCTTGAAGTTGTGTAAATGCCTGTAGTCTGAGGCACTGAGTGCGCTAATTTATTGTAATTCCAAAGATGGCACAACTTTTTCATGAAAACTAATTCATCTTTATCTCAAAGGGCGGCGTGGATGCATTTGCGACTAAAATGTAGTTTATTTTTTCTTGGCTGGCTAGGGCTTGGAACGGCTCTTTTTGCGCAGGATTTCAAGTCTGAAGCGGGGGTGTCACAAAACAAACGCACAATGGGAAAAATGGAGCAGAAGATCGAATCGCTGCAGCCTATTGTCGTGCGAGTGACCGGGTACGGGGCGTTTGAAAAAGCTGAAGATGTCGCTTCAGAGCCTAAAAGGCTATTAGTTTTGCGAGCCTCGAAACTGGATGCCTTTCGAACATTAGCAGAAAGGGTTTATGGCACAACGGTTACCGGTACATCGACTGTTAAGGATTTCGTGTTGAGGCACGATGGTTTTGGCACGGTTGTCGATACGGTGGTACGTGGTGCCAGAGTCGTTTCAATTACCGAGAAAAAGGGCAAAGGCTTCGAAACAGTACTGGAACTACTGCTGCCAGGAGACTTTCATGACTGCCTGACCAAAGTAAACAGCTTTCGCAATGGCAGCAATTGTTTGCGACCCCTGCCTCAGTTCAATGCCTTCCAGTCAGCCGGGGGCGGTAAAGGCAAGACAGCCAATAATATGAATACAATTTATTATCTCCAATAAAGAACGGCACAATGAATAGACTAAAGATAACTCTTGGAAGTACAGTTGAACCACGAAAGCCTGCGCTTTTTAGGATAATCAGCTTGACCTTTATGTTAGCCATGCAACCGACTTTGTTATGGGCCGAATGGGTTCAAGTAACGGGAAGGGCACCGGTAGAGACGGGCTTATACGAGCAGGCGCGACAGCACGCCCGCGAAGATGCCATGCAGCAAGCGATTATGACTTTTGGTACGAAAGTAAGCAGCAAACAGCGTATGGAAAACGGTGTGCTGACCCAAGATCAGGTGAGTCTGTCTAGCCAGGCGCGAGTGAACCGATCGGTGGTTCAGGATGAGTATATCTGGAAAGGCATGTTGCATCTATTGATGAATGTTGAAGTGGATGCCGTACCGGTATGTCCAAATTCACAGGCGAATGGCTATAAGAAGAAAGTTGTGGTGTTGGGCTTTTCGATACAGTCTCCAGAGCAAACACGGCTGGGAGCTATTCATAATGCGAACCGGGGGTTAGCAAGTGCCTTGAATCGTGCTTTGCAAACGCAGGGAAGTTTGGTTGTTTTTGAAAGCAGTCAGTACCGGCTCTATGATGAGGTGGTGAATGCGCCGTCTCGTTATCTGGAGCGGAAAATGCTCACCAAGGCGGCTAATTTTGCCAAGCAGATGGGGGCGCAGTTTGTGGTTTCCGGCGTCATTCGTGATATGGGCGTAGAAGATGAGTCTGCATTTAATAACTCTTACTGGGCAAAAATCAGACGGTTTGGTCGACGAGCCAATCAAAAAAGACGTTTTTCGGCGGAGTTATTCGTACACGATGGTTTTAGCGGCGCGATTGTTTGGCAGAGAAGTTTTTCTGTGACCGCAAACTGGACCCAGGATGCGCAACAGACTGTGGGTTTTGGGACGCCGACCTTCTGGGCAAATGAATATGGGCAAGCCGTTTCTGGACTGGTCGACAAGATGGCCTTCATGATTGATGAGCAGTTAAAATGTCAGCCCTTTATGACTAGAATTTCCCGCATTGAAGGAAAAACTTTACATTTTTCTTCAGGCGCGAGTTCCGGTATTCGTCCGGGAGACACGCTATCCTTATACCGCACTTCCAGTTTTCAGGATGCCGATATGTTTAAACAGGTTGAGCTTGCGAATGTGAAAACGGCGCTCACTGTTTCCCAGGTACACCCAGGGTTTTCAAGTGGTGCCTTGACGATTGACCCTGGGCGTTTGAATATTCAGGAAGATGATTTGCTGGTTGCCTGGTAACGGCGCGACTCATCCTGTTGATATGTTGAACCTAGAAAACGCCAACCAGGTGGTCTCCCTTGTCGCTAACCAGTTCTCCAATGGGCTTTGCGTCGATATCGTGTTTGGATAACAAGGTCTGAACTTCCGATTCTGCTTCGGGGGAAACCGCGACCAGAAGACCGCCGCTGGTCTGAGGGTCGCATAAAATGTGCTGTTGCTCATCAGTCAGTTCTGCTAGTTTGTGGCCATAGCTGTCGAAGTTTCGAAGCGTGCCGCCCGGAATACAACCGAGCGCCAGGTATTCGCGAGCCGCGTCGATCACCGGAACGGCACTGAAATCGATTTGCGCCTCGACGCCACTTCCTTCACACATTTCGACGAGGTGCCCCATCAAACCAAAACCGGTCACGTCCGTCATCGCGCTCACCCCTTTGATATCCGCGAGGCTAGCGCCCAGTTTATTGAGTATGCACATGGTGTCACGCGCCAGATGGCGATGTTCGTTGCGCAACTTTTTTTGTTTTTGAGCGGTGGATAAAATCCCGACGCCCAAAGGTTTTGTCAGATACAATTGATCACCTGCTTTCGCGGTATCGTTTCGTTTGAGTTGTGAAATAGCGACTGAACCGGTGACCGCCAAGCCAAAAATGGGCTCCGGTGCATCGATGCTGTGTCCGCCTGCCAACAAAATCCCGGCACTCCTGCAAGCTTGACGTCCGCCCTCAATCACCTTTTGCGCAATTTCTGGAGATAAGACATTGATCGGCCATCCCAAAATTGCAATGGCCATAAGCGGTTTGCCGCCCATAGCATAGACATCACTAATCGCATTTGTTGCCGCAATGCGCCCGAAATCAACGGGATCGTCAACGATAGGCATAAAAAAATCGGTGGTGCTGATAATGCCTTGTCCGTTTCCCATGTCGTACACAGCAGCATCATCGCGAGATTGGTTGCCTACCAACAAGCGTTCGTCTTGCTGAAGAGGTATTTGGCTTTGCAGTATTACGTCTAGTACTTTTGGCGAGATTTTGCAGCCACAACCTGCACCATGGCTATACTCTGTGAGGCGAATGTTGGTGCCCATAGCATTAATTCCTAAAAACGATGTGTTTGTTGTCCGTTGTTTAGGTCGGTATTGTAGTGCGCGACACTTTGTTTTGCGATTCAAAGCAAGGATTAGGGTATGATGACCGGTCCAAGCCTTCCAACAGGATCATCGTGTGATATCGCGCCTAAAGACAATTATTTTTTTTTCATTTTGCGCCACGCTTGCCTTTCGCGGCGTGGCCCAGCCAACTCAGTCACCCAGTCAGCCCGTGAACGTGGTCGCCAGTTTTAGCGTACTGTCAGATTTGGTTAGGCAGGTTGGAGGTGAGCGAGTTGAAATACACTCGCTGGTTGGTTGGGGCGAAGATGCACATTTATTTCAGCCCAAATCTTCCGACATTTTGAATATCGCTCACGCCGATTTGTTGGTGAGCAATGGTCTGGGTTTCGAGGGCTGGCTGGATCGCTTGCTGCAGGTTTCAAAATTTCAGGGCAGAGAACTCGTTGCTTCTAAGGGCGTGGACGTCGTTCATACAAGAAACAGCAAACTGCACGATGAGCATCATGCAGAGGCGCATGACAGCCATTATGGACGGGTGGACCCTCACGCCTGGCTTAGCATTTCAGCCGTTAAGGTGTATGTGCGCAATATCGCGACCATGCTGGGCGAGATTGATGCATCGCATCGAGCATTTTACCAGGTTAATGCCAGGCAATACCTGAAACGACTTGATGCACTTGATGATTACGCCAAAACTCACTTGCTCGGCCTTCCTGAAGCGAAAAGGCATATTGTCGTGCCGCATAATTCCTTTGCTTATCTGGCCCGAGAGTATGGTTTTCAAGTTCACAGTTTGCAAGGTCTCAGTACCGAAGCGCAGGCATCAGCTGCTCAGGTTGCCAGGGTGATTCGACAAATCAGACGATTACAGATTTCGGCAGTGTTTTCGGAAAATATTGTCAATAGCCGATTGATCGATCAGGTGAAAAATGAAACCGGTGTCCGGATCGCCGGAAAACTGATTTCTGGTGCGCTGTCGAATGATGTCGCACCAACATACCTGAAAATGATGGAGCACAATATCAATATGATTGTGCAGGCGCAGAAACCAGATTAATACCGACCGATTTGATGAAAAGCGAGTTTGAGCCGCTCGTCCTGATTGAATTCCTGGTTGCGAATAGCACTTATTTGCTGTTGTTTTTCATCATCACTAAGCTCACTGTTCGCCATAATGCTATTTTTAGATTGGTTGAACGAGGTGATTTTTGCTTGCCACTGCTCCGAGTCCTGTTCGATAAAGGCCCAACGCTGTGCGACTCGTTCACCATAAAACTGTTTCCTCAAAGCATATATCTTGTTGTCGTTGTCGCCTTCCGATTTTAATGTTGCAATGTGACGTTCAACATTTTGGGCTTCCCGTTTGTGTTTGACGCGTGTTCGAATGTGTTCGGGAAGCGCTGTTTCAAAGCTGGCGATACGCTGGTCTTTTTCTTCATAACTCAGTGATGAATCCAGTTGCACTTCAACTTTCTGCAGACTGTAGCGGTCAAAGGATTCCTGTTCTGCAAACAGGCCCTCTACAACTTCAGCTGTCATGTGCTTGCGCCGTAAATTTTCGCTGAAATTAATGGCTGAGCGCAATTCAGCGATATAAATGTCATTATTTCCCTGAGCCGCTTCGCTGGGTTCAAATGCACTCAGTTCCTGCTTGTAGGCCATATAGCCTGCCAGTATTTCCAAGGCTTGTATGCGAGCGGTTTGCGGCAGAATAAATGACAAGTACTCCTGAATTCTGGCAATGGTTATCGCTTGGCCTTCTTCGGAAGCCGCAGACAGGAAATACTCAAACAAATGGCGAATGGACTTGTCGCTGATCAGATTGCCATCGCGATCCATTCGCAGCCCGGGAATAGCCGTTCCCTGTAAACTATGAGCCAGCTTTCCGTATCTTGATCGTTGAGCATAATCTTGTGGGCTGATTGTTTTGATCAGACTGGCTGTCTGGGCTTTTTGTCGGCTTCTATCCTGAGTTGGGGGTGTTGTGGTTTTTACCGCAACTTTGGAGAGACTGGTTCCGGTTGCTGGGGGCTTGCGTGCAGCAGATGTTGTTTTTTGATCATTCGCGTTTGGGCTAGCGTTTAAATAGAGGCTCGTCACCCCGGCAATCATCAATAAACCCAGGCTGGTAAAAATAATTTTTTGTTGTTTTATCGCCATATCGATTCTCTTCCATTTTAGGTAACGCCAGCTGCGGCACAGCCGCAACTATTACAACCCTGCACCACGTTATTAAAGACCGGCGCGCTGCAGACGGTTGGCATGTATTCGATAAACATCTTTCGGACTCGCAACCGATTGACCCATTGGGTCTTTACCGGCCATCAGACCAAGCAGCGCGTTCTGTTCATCAACATGATTCCAGTAATAGGTGCCGATGTATTTGCCAAATTTGGAACTATCAACTGGGATAAAACTATCGGACTCAATAAACTCTTCAGCGCTGGGTACGCTGAGTGTATTGTTGTACACGACACCATAGAAGGAATTAAAGATGACCAAGGCTAAATCCAGTGGGTCAGCCCAGTGAGAGTTCCAAGGGCCATTGCCGCCAAAGGAGTAGTATTGAACTGCATCGCCATCGTTAATATCGCGTACATTGCCCAGACCATCACCAATGACCAAGGATTGGTTAACGATACTGCCATCGGTTTGCTCGACGTTGTAGTCAACCAGCGCAGAAGCGGCGTAGTCATCGTAAATGCCATTACCATAGGCCAGCGTCGGGTCATCGACATCGACTGTCGGGTCATCTATGTTGGTCAGCCAGTACTTTCCGCCAGTGGGCAGGCCGACGCTCGGATAGGCAGTATTGAATTCATACATACCGTCCTGGGTGAAGTCTTCTAGCACTTCTAGCAGGTTCATGCCCTCCTCAGAGTATTCAGGGTGGCCGCTTAAATACGCGACTGCGTCGCCGATAAACTCAAACATCGGAACCAGTGTTAATTCGAGAAGATCACCCTGCCAGCCCCATTCGGTCATCGCGATATTGGCGCCATCTGCCGTCGGAGTACCATAGTGTGGGCCGGCAACCGTCGTTAATGAGGCAACTTTTCCATCGCTGCCAAAGGCGTCGGCCAGCAGTTTGGTGGCGACGCGGGCGGTCGTTGAACCATGGCTGTGAGCTAACAGGTTCACCTTGCCGTCCGCCGGTATTTCGCCATTGGCCATTAAGGTCAAAATTTCCAGTGCCAAGTCTTCACCGCGTGGAACCGTGTCTTTCCAGGGATGGAGAGACAGGTTGCTGACATATTGGTCGGAATTCTCGCCAATCGCATCGGCCACACCATAAAAATATTCGTTGTTGAGAAACAGAAACTGAATGTTGTCGTAGGCGATGACACCGGGCACGATCAGTATTGGGTGTTTGGTTTGGGTGTAACCCGGCGAGGTGATTTTCAGATCTACAATTCGCTCATCATATTCGCCGCTGTGAAAGCAAAAGGTAAACCAGTTGTTAAAGCCTTCAACGGTCATTTTAAGCTGATGCGTGCCCGCTCGGTGGATTTTGAGTTCAGCATATTTTGTACTGTCAAAATTATTCCATTGTGTGTCGCCATCCAGCTTGATATACCATTCAACGTCACTGCAAGTTTGGCCGCTTCCGGTGTAACGCAGTTGTTGTTCAATGCTCGCTTGAACAGGAACCTGGCCAGCGCTGTCCGTTAGCGTGTCAATGCTTTGTTGATTGATGCTGAAACTGCCACTTACCGGTGCGGCGAGTGCGGTTCCTGCGCTCATTGTCAGGCAGCTTGCCAGTACCAGCTTGCTTGCGCCTTGGGTGATTTTTTGGGTGAGGGTATTTTTTTTCGCGCACACGCGCTCCGTTGATTCCATCCGCCTTGTCCTTATCTTTATTTGAGGGCTTAGAGGTATCTTACGTTAGCAATGCGGCATTTTTTTCCCATCCCCCAAATGGGGGATAGGCAGGCATGATGTGACTTTGATCACGTTAAAGAAGGGGCTGATCAGCGCTTGGGGGCCACTCTTGTCAGACTCAGGGCTTTAAGCACTTGCGCGCGGGAGATGATACCGACGATTTTGTCTCCCTCAACCACAGGGTAGATTTTGGGACGTTTTTCCAGCATTTTTTCTGCCAGATACAGAATATCGTCATCGGGGGAAACCGATAATGGATCCTTACGCATGATGTCTTCGGCAACGCCATGGCTATCACTGTAATAGGTGTCATTGAGCATTTTTTCGATGCAATCCTGCTCAGTGATGAAACCAACGAGGCGCTGCTCGGTATCGACTACAGGCCCACCAACGATGTGATTTTTGGCGAGGGTTTTAACCACTTCTTCGACACTGGTTTCTACTTTAAATAGGTGATCGGCGGGTTTCATGTAATCGCGGACGAGAATTTTGGGGGTGTTCATGGCATCTCCGAAAGAAGGTAGGTGTGATTGAGCAATATTAGCAATTTTAACATGGTACGCAATTGATATTTGTCAGAGTCGTGATCGGGCCTGGCATTGTGGCCGTTCCACTACTTGAGCTTGATACCAGAAAACAGGCACAATGAAAGACTTGAGCCGAATGGCACTTACTTAAGAGAAGATCACGTGATTTTCAACCAGTTACCGATAAGCTGTAGGTTGGTGCTGAGGTACGAAGCCCAACAAAATCGCTGGCATTGCTGTTGGGCTTCGTACCTCAGCACCAA